>JACCDS010205749.1_pt1 | contig 18857 bp, 18 predicted proteins | sample 7446441 | NCBI WGS metagenome assembly JACCDS01 (sample SAMN15323445, study PRJNA562643) | freshwater metagenome | isolation source: river surface water | place: USA:Blue River Watershed | collected 2017-08-17
AGCGGGTGTTTGCACCGAGGTATCCAAACAGGTTTTCATGATGATCCGACTCCTCATTGCGGCGAAACGATGGTGATTGTGTTGGCGGGTACAGCCTCGGAAGAAGTCAAGCTACCTGGCACGCGCAGACGCACGACACGGCTGCCGATGGCGGCAGTCGCGTCGATCCGCACGCTGACTGTGAGCAATTCACCCAGAGCATCCGTGGCCCACTGGACAGTGCCGAACTGCACACCGGTGCCAGGCTCGGTCAACAGCTCATAGACATCCTTGAGCCCGTCTCCGCGCACGGTGAAGGTGTAATTCTTGCCCTGCTCCAGAACGATGGGCGCCACCGATTCGAGCAAGGTAGGCAAGGACCCCACATTGAATTGCAAGGCACTGGCGGGGACCGTCGTGAGTCTGCTGGTAACACCATTGACGGTCTGCCTCAGGGACACGCCGTAACGGCCTGAGGGCACATTGGCGGCAACCGTCACCGGCACCGTCAGCAAGGTTCCTTGCGTATTCACCGTCCAACTGCCAAAAGTGATGCCTGCCTGACCCAGCGATGTAATGGCGCTGACCCGGTCAAGACCCAGGCCCTGTACGACCAGCGTCGAGGTGGAGCCGATCAGGAAACCATCTGGCGTGGTCGGGGCAATGCTGTTGACGAATGCGCCAACAGTCACACCCACATTGGCACTGGCCACAATCCGGTTATCCGTCACTGCAACAGGCGGCGTCTGTACCAACACACCAACCAGCGGTGCCGACACCAGCAAAGCGCTGCCGGCTGGCTCTGCTGTAGCGGCACCCACTAGCAAGCCAACTGCCGGCGCACTGATGTCTGCATAGGTAGCCCCGACCTGCTGAGCAACCTGCACGGTGTTGGCCGCCATCGCCACATTGCTGGACTCACCACCGGCGGCTATCACGATCACAGTGCGCGGCCCCGTGGCAGCAGAGGCCGTGGCTGTTACGGGCACCGTGAGCAGAGTACCGTCGGCGCTGGCTGTGATGGTGGCATTGGCGGTGACAGCGAGGCCATCGGCCGGCTCGAAGCGCACACCCAGCACATCGCGGAAGTTCTTGCCGCGCAGGTTGAGCGTGGTGCTCGTACCCGCCTTGATGACCTGAGGCGCGGTGGCGATGATCTCCGGCGCCGGGGCGGCGACCAGGAAACTGCTCTCAGCGTCGCGCACAAAAGGCAGCCGGCCTGTGGCCGTGCGAAGCACGAGTTTGCGCGACACCTTGGCCGCTGCGGCATCCACCGAGATGGGCAGGGTCAGGATCGTGCCTTCGGGATTCACGCTGAAGGCTGAAGTGGTGATGCCATCTGGAGTCAGCAAGCTGACCGACTGCACCGCCTGCAGGCCAACCCCCGTGACCGTCAGATTAAGCGACGTGCCAACCACGGCAACCTTGGGCGTGACGCCATAGGCTGCGGGGCCTACTACAACCCCCAGCGCGGCCGCTGCGACCGGACCGATGGACTGGCTGGACGTTGCAGTTGAGCCGTTGCCCACCATGATGCCCACGACCGGTGCGAAGACCGGGCCCACCGTGCCGTTGATCTGGCTCACGATGTTGAACTGGTTGGCCGCGTTGAATTCGGCGCTGCTCTGGCCCGAAGGCGTGGTGATCTGAATCAGACGTGGTCCCAGTGCGGCCAGCGGATAAATCTGGAACGTAGCGGTGAGCTCGGTACCGGCACTGTTGATCACGGGCTGCGAATCGACCGCGATATCCGTTCCAGGCAAGATTGCCAGTCGCCCGTTCTGCAAATGACGCCCGCGCACCTTGAGCTGAAGCAGGGTGCCCGCCCTCGCATACAGGGGCTCGATGGCGTCGATTTCGGGTTGACCCGAGGTCAGAATCAGCTGCGAGGATGCCGGCGGAACGAAAGGCAAAACCTTGCCACTCGCGTCTTTGACCACGACACTGCGGCCGCCTGTAGCCGCAGCCGCCCCGACGCTTATGGTTGCGGAGATTTGCGAACCATCGGCCGCTACAGTTGGTGCACCCAGACTCAAGCCTGTCGCCGGCAATACCGACAAAGTGGCGCCCACCGGGATGCCGCTACCACTGACCACCAGATTCTGCGTTTGTCCGACTGGCATGCCAGTCGGATTGATGCCCTTGAGCACGGGCCCCACCACCACACCTACCTGGGGAGCATTGAACAACGCTAACGTCGTGTTGGACGGCTGTTGGGTTGCGGAACCCACAACTACGCCGACAGGCATCGCCTGGCTGGTATTGACGCCCCTGAAATCGGCCGTGATGAAGACCGGCACCGACGTCGACGCCAATGTGGTGGAGCTGAGCTGCAACGACGTGAAGCCCGCCACCTTGGGTGTAACGCTGACCTGGATAGACGACTGACCCGGAGCTATGGTGACAGAAGCCGGTGAAATAGTGGCCTTGCTGGTGTCGCTCATGACCAGGTTGATGGTGTGAGATACGACATCGGAGGTTGACAAGCGCAAGGTGATGTTTCGTGCGTTGTTGTCTGGTGGCAGAGCCAGCGGCGAAGGCTCCACAGAGAGGGTGGGCAGCACAGGTGCCACGGTGATGGCGATAGACGCCGTGCCCTGGGCATTGGTGAAACTCAGAGTTTGCGCACCCACTGGCACCGCCTGATCGGCAATCAGGTCCGCCTGAATCTGAGTTGCAGTCTGTCGAACGTTGAGCAAATCCAACCCTGGGTTGGAGGTGCGCAGACTCCCGGCTTGCAACCGCTGGCCTGTGATGAGCAGGCTCTTGGTTTCTCCGCGACGAATCAAGCTGGGTGCGACCGAGCTCAGCACGGGCACGTAGTTCGAAGCGGCACCACCCCCTGTCACCGAGGTCAGATTGCCGGCTGCGTCATAGGTGTATTCGGTGACTTGTCCAGCGCTGTCAACGTACTGGATGAGCCGGCCCAGTGGGTCATAGCTGTAGCGCTCAATCGCTGCATGCGCTGGCTGAAAGTAGAGCCCAGCACAAACAAACGCGATCAGAGCGACTAGGCTCCACACGCTGGACAACAACGCTTGCGATCTGGCAAAAAGCCGCAGCAAAATGCATTCCTCCCGTTTTGGCGCCTTTTATTTTTTGGCGCTTTTAATTAGGTTGGTTTCTAACACACATTTTTTCTGATGTCACACCTTGAATTCAATTCGTACACAAATTGGCACTTGCTTAAATAAGCGAGTATTTATCCGGCTTCTGTTGGCGACTGGCGTCACGCCGCCCCTCATCGCAACGCTCTTGCGTCCGGTAAGAGCACAGGCAATCGGGGCATCGACGTCAATACCGTTGCGGATAAACAGCGGGATACATCGACCGTGGTTTGTAGAGATCGCTCAAGCTCGAAGGAACCTGGACTCATCACAACTGCCGCTCCCAGGCAATATCGATCTATCTGCCGTTCAACGCGCGGTTCACTGGTCACGGCAGTGGTTGAAGCTCGTGGTGAAGTACCAGCAAAACCCTCTGCGTGCGGCTCGTTGTATTGCACACGCCCAGGCAGCCCTGCACGATGCATGGCTGCTGGCTGCAACTGAGGGCGCAACGCAAGAAGAACGGGAGTTCTGCGCACATCGAGCCGCGTCACTCGTGTTCAGTCACCTCTACCCGAACGAGACACCTGGCTTCTTTGAGGCGCAATTCGCATGGATTGCGTCTCGGGTGTCCCTGAGCAATGCACGACTGGCTTCTATTGAAGATTTGGGGACTCGAGTCGCTCAAGCCATCATCAACCGCAGCTTGCGTGATGGGGCCGGCCGGACTTGGCCGATACGGGACCGCCCCAAGGATTTCCCCGGCATCTGGCAAGCTGCGTATCCGCTGTACTCGGTCAATCCAACTGAGGCTTACGCTGGGGAATGGCGAACCTGGCTGAAGCCAAATCCCCAGAGATATCAGCCACCTACCGCCCCGCGCCCGGGATCGGAACAGCATCGCAGGGAAACGTTGGAAGTTCTGCATGCCGTCCGGAATTTGACCGCGAAGGAGCGCGAGGCTGCCGAACGTTGGCACCTGGAAGCGGGCTCCGTCACCCCCGCTGGCGTCTGGATGCTGCACGCTATCAACATGCTTCTGCGTTCGCAACTTCCCGGGAATGCTTTCGAAGCAGCCACGGCCGTCCTTACAGCCACCGCTATCGCCATGGAGGATTCTTTCATTGCTTGCTGGCGCATCAAGTTCCGCGACTGGAGCGAACGCCCCATCACTGCGATCCGACGCGATCTCGATCCAGGATTCACAACGCCCTTGGTGACACCCGGCTTCCCCGGCTACGTGTCCGGACACGCCACCCTCTCGGGGGCGACCTCCACGGTCTTGTCGCACTTCTGGCCCACAGAGGCATCCGCCCTCAGTGCAATGGCCGACGAGGCAGCGGTATCGCGACTATGGGGAGGCATTCATTTCCGCAGCGACAACGATGAGGGATTGAAAGTGGGACGTGGGGTTGGGGCAGAGGTTGTTGCTGCGCTTTAAGCCCACCACCTACCCCTTGCTGACACCAAGAGCAGGTCTCTTCCGCAGGTGCTTCTTTTGAGATCGGACGTTTGCTGCGACAAAACGGTCTGATAACCTGTTAATTGAAGAGCGGCACCGGAAAACCGATATCGGGAATTTATTAGTCGGGAATTCTTGGCTTGCTTTGCGTTTCTAAGGGTCTCCGGTAATCTATGACTACCGACCGGAGCAATCAAATGTTCACCCCCGCACCCCAGCCATCCTTCCAGCCGCACGCCGGCCGGGTGCCTGCACGTGCCTTGACATCCTCCGTCAAACGCTCCGTCCTCTCCATGTCCATGCGCTTCTCCTACGACGCACGAATTCGCTCGGTGGTATTCGCTGGTCGGTTCACAGGCAGCGCCTGGACCGTCACCCGCAGTACCACCTGCATCGCGAATTCCGACAAGGAGTTCTAGCACACGCGAAACACCCCACTTCACGCGTAGACGCCAGGGCTCCTGACTCACCAGTCACAGGAGCCCAGCATGAGACAGAAGACCGATGATGAGACCGCAGCCCCTCCAGGCTACGGTGTCCACTCCGTCGATCTAGACCGTTCTTTTCGGAGCATCACGTTCGTCCTGCCTAGCCGTCTGCTGCAGACCCTGAGCGAGGAGCGGCTTGCCGCTGAGGCCGTCAAGGCCCAGGAAGAACTAGACCTCCGCAAGGGCAAGGCCGCCACCGACTCACCCCCGTCCACGTCCTTCGCGTCGCGTTCAGGGCTAGGCAGCGAACTCGACCCTGTGATCGAGAAGAAGGAACTGGAAGAGGCTGCAGCCGAAACCGCCATGGCAGCTGAGACCGAGGGGTTCATCGCCGTCCATGAGGTGCTGGAACCCCTAAAACTCATCAAGGACCACAAGACTCGTACGCCCGACAGGGACATCCACAAGCGCAATGAGGCGCTGTACAAGCAACTCAAGGCCAAGGGGCACTACCGAGTCCTGGCACAGCCTGAGATCGGCCGGCGGGAGTTCAAGCGCCTGTGCCAGGCCTTCCCGCACTTCCTGCCCGTGCTGGAGCTGGTCCGGGATCAGTTCGCCTTCGCCCAGCTGACGGGCAAGCCCTTCCTCGTCCCACCCATCCTGCTGGGCGGAGACCCAGGTATTGGCAAGACCCGCTTCTCCCAGGAACTGGCCAAGGCCCTGGGAACGGACATGCACCGCATGCCCTTCGACAACGGCCTCAACGGCTCCTCCTTGCTCGGCTCAGACAAGCACTGGGCCAACACCACCTACGGCTCGGTCTTCGACATGGTGGTCCTGGGGCAATACGCCAACCCGGTCATCCTGCTGGACGAGATCGACAAAGCTGGGAAGCGGCGCGAGGGTGACGCCGTTGCCTCCTTGCACTCCCTTTTGGAGCCAGTGACTTCGAGCCATGTGCGCGACATCAGCCTGGACTTTGAGTTCAACGCCAGCCGGGTGGTCTGGATCGCCACGGCCAATGAGCTGGACCGTATCCCGTCCTCCCTGCGCTCCCGCTTCCAGGAGTTCTGGATCGAGCAACCATCAGGGGCTCAAGCCGTCCAGATGGCCGAGGTGATCGCCCAGGAAGTCCACCAGGAGATGAACCTGCCTGGCTTCCAGCCACCGACTCAGCAGCTCGTGCGCTACATCGCCCACCTCAGCGCCCGGGAGCAGATCCAGGCACTCAAGAGGGCCTACGCCGCGGCCAGAGTGGATCGGCGCCACCAGATAGCCCAGACCGATCTGCCGGAACAGGTGCGTCGTGACGCCAGCGAGTTCTCTGGCGAGGACACGCCCCCAGCCGGCTTGCTGCACTGAATCTCATGCAAAAAGGATTGCAAATGAATACCCAACAGCCCCAGTCACTCAAAGGCCTGCAAGCACGCTACCCCTACCAGTTCAGCGCCCCCAAACTGGGCATCGCCATGGCCAAAGGCTGGGTGGTGGTCTTTGCTCAGCTGTGCTGGGATATAGACCAGGTCCTGGGACCGGAAAAGCGTGGCTTCCACTGGAGCCAGGTCAAAGAGAAGTTCGGCTCGGCACGCTTTTACTTCGAGTTTGAGGGCCGTAAGCCGGACTTGCGCATGGACATCCAGATGCCGGACGGTGTCCTGACCCAAGTTGAGCCCGGTGGGCAAGAGGCCCTTGAAGACCAGGACCACGGTTTTGAGGAGATCAATACTGAGATTCGTAGGCTGGCCTTGCTGGCTGAGCAGGCAACCAGGCACGTCTGCACAGTGTGTGGAAAACAAGGAGTCCAGGACGTAGATAGCGGTTACGCCTTGGTGCTTTGTCCCGAGCACAAGGCACAGCGTCGCCGGCCTGAAGGCTTGCCGCCCTTCTGGGACAAGCTCCCTGACTCTATGGACGGGGAGCCGTGACATGTCGACCGAACAGATGATCGCCGAGTTCGACCAGCGCTAAGGCGAGACATTGCGCCGGATCTGGTTCGTGGGCGATGTCCATGCCAAGTTCAAGGACCGGACAGGCGTCGGATGGAGGTCGAGCTGCAACCCCGCTGGGGTCAATAACCGAGAACTCGACGGGCTTGTAAGATGATGTGATCGTTACCAACAACAAAGAACAAAATGGCCAATATCGCTAGCCTTCTGAAAGCAGAGATCTCCCGCATTGCCCGTAAAGAGATCCGTGCCGAAACCGAGGCCCTGAAGAAAGCCTCGTCCCAGTACCGTAGCGACATCGCCGCCCTCAAGCGGCGTATGGCCGAACAGGATCGCCTGATTGCCAGACTAAGAAAGAGCAAGCCGGCAGGTGTCGATAAGGAGAAGGCCGAAGAATCCTCCAAGCTTCGCTTTCGCGCAGACGGATTTGCCAGCCTGCGTAAGAAACTCAGCCTGTCGGCTGCCGACATGGGCAAGCTGCTCGGCGTTTCGCTGCAGACAATCTACCACTGGGAAAAGGGGCAGTCCAAGCCGCGTAACAGCCAGCTGAAAGGTATTGCTGAAGTGCGCAAGCTAGGTAAACGAGGTGCTACAGCGCGACTGGCTGACTCCTAGGCATAAGCAAGATGCAAGCCCCATGCCGTGTGCGTTTCATTTTTACTCCCACCCTCACCCTAGCAGTCCGTTCGGACCTTTATCAACGCTCCACTTTGATCCGTAATAAGCCACGAATCTAGCCTTTCGTTCTCTTCAGAACATTCTGGCTTGATCAAGCTGGCCCGCATCTGTAAAGTATTCTCAAACATCAAGGAGGAACCACAAGATGAATCATCGGATCGTGCTTGCTCTCATTGCGATTATCCCCGCCTGTCTCACGCAGTTTTTGGCTATCTTCAAGGTTCTAAGACGACTGAGGCATACGAAACAAAGAGCGAACTTACCAGCAAGAGAATAAGTTTTGGATACTCCAAGAATCCAAATTTTAAAGAACTGGTGTATCCAAACTATGGGATGTCGCTTTTAGCTCCTGTTTCTTGGACCGCTGAAGACAGTCCGGCTCGTCTTGCGGGCGGCGAATTCAACCTGGTCAGTCGATATGAAGACACCCGCGGGGCTGTAGGCATGAACTTTCGCCTGCGACCCGTTCAGCCAAATTATGTAAACAATATCTCGGCTCAGATTGAGAATCAACTAGTCACGTTTGAGAGGAATTACCCTGGATCTACGGTCGAGGATGTGGCCATTTCCGGCCTAGCCGGAAAGCTTTTCACATATGAAGTTCCGACCGGAAAGCGCAAGATGCTTGTTAAGCTTTATTGGATACGCGTTGTCCCTGACGTACAGCTACAGATCCAGTGCGCTCAATATACTGATGCGGTAGATGCTGCGGAATTCTGGCGTGATGTCGATCGAGTCATATCTTCCATCGTTCTCGCATTTGATACTTGGCAATCCAGATACAAAAAAGAGAAGGGTATCTAGCGGATCAGTGTGGTCTACGCTTGAAATGGTTGCACTGCCTGGATGTGATTTGAAAACCCCGTTTCGGTTTCACACCTCCAGGTTGCCCAGAGTCTTTTTTCCTTCACCTCTAAGCCGGGGTCAAGCTCTAAAGCAAGCCAGTTCCGCGCTGGCATAACGTACTTGTTGTAGCCAGGAAACAGCAGCATCTCAACCGTATGTTGAACGTCAATGTTCTGAGGCTTACCCGCTGTGTTATTCAGCATGAACAAAAAAAGCCTCTCAGCCACCCCCATAAGTGATGGATGGACTACAGCCGAGGATGTAAATTGCAGTATCTGCGCCCAGTTGGCGGTTGGTGGTATGTCACGCCGATACACACTTCCCAAAGCCGCCACATGGACATCGCCAGAAACAAAGGCGACTCGTAATTTCTTGCTCTTCGCGACTTGCCCCAGCGTCTCTAACAAGCGCTTACGCTCGCCTTCATGATCGTCATGAGACCAATGATCTTTCAGGTCATCAGCGTTACTATCCAACACATGATCTTGACCAAAAGCATCTAACAATCCCTCCGCCAAGGTCAGCTTTGGGTGTGCGACCGGGACCGACGACATAAAGATGAGGTGCTGACACTCTTCGCTAAGATGTTCGGCTGCATCCGTATTCTTGTTCGGGGATCCCAACATCCATTTCTTTAGAGCATTCCAGGTATCGTTGCCAAGTACCTGCGTGCGAGAACGCTCCGTACGCAGATCCCCCACAACAATGGCCAACACTCCTATCTGAAAAACTGAAGAGAATCCTGGTTGGTCTCTAAGCAAAGGTAGCGCCAGAGGGTCGGTCTTTTTGTGCGCGGCCCAGTCGATGGGGTCAAACAGCGGATCTTTACGCGATACATTGGCTGCCGAGCTGTACTTGAGATCAGGAAGGTCCTCAATGGCATGCTGCATCTGGAAAACCCAGAATGCCTTGCGCGCGTATTTAAAGAGAGCCTGGAAAAGCGGAGTACTCTGCATCGGCTCGCTATAGGAACCCCATCCATCAAAGATATCGTGGTCATCCCACATCATGATGGTTGGCACGCGCGCCATCGCATCTGCAGCATCACGGCTCACAGTCTTTCCATCGCTCCATGGGTGACGATTTGGATGCAGCCATCGTTGGCCATAGAGCCCGAAATAGTAGTTCTCGATATCCTGCTCTAGGCGCGCACTGACCTTGAAATCGAGCTGCTCTTTACGCGAGAGAGACACCCAGTCCCTAAGTGTCGGGATGTCTTCCCATATGGAGTCAAAGTAGATTTGATCCCCTCCCATGAGCAGGAGATGAAAGCGCTGCAATCCCTTGTCGTGTATCTCTTTCTCATGCCATAGCTGTTCTCGATCAAGCCGCACACCAGTATCACGCGTAGTCTGGTCGTGGTTAGCGAGAAGGTCCTCCCAAACGGCATTTGCCGGTCGGACCAGCTTACGCATGCCGCTCGGATCAGAGAACCCATTGCAGGACACGTACGCCAGGCGTGGCGCCGAGTCCTGACCTGGTACCGTGAAACTCCAGCTAGGACCGCCAACCAAGCCATAGCTGACTTTCCGCTCCTGGGCCTCCAGCACACACGACAGGTTGTACCGAAGATACTTCACCTTCTTGTGCGTCAGGAGCTCAGTAGGAGCGGGGCATTTCTGTCTCTGCACCTCCAAAGTGGGCAGTGGGACACCATCATCCGGAACACCCACGAGGGCCGTCACCTGCCATTCACCCTTAGGACCAATACCCCGGAACGAAAGCACCGGGCCCACTACCAAACGCTCTTTGGCCATGCAAGCCTCCCCACCTCTGTAACAGAAACTAAATGCGGCTGCGATCAGCTGGACAAGCTTGTAGAACAACGGCAGCCTGATTTAGGCTCAATGCCAACCAGGAAGCCTGAAAGCGCATTCGAACCTTCCTGAATCACAGCAAGCCAGCCAAGGAGGGCACCTTCTTGGCGATGTTGACTGCTACATCTCCGAGTTTTTTTATCTCCTCAGCGAGCTTTGCCTGCTCTAAGTTCACACGCGACGCCTCTTTGACGAGAACGATGAGTTCATCGTATTTCTGGAGGTCGAGATCATCAGGAGTTATCGCGGCAATTTCGTCTTTGGATAAACCGCTGAGATGCTTGAGTTCTTCAGCGTATTCGCCATTGAAAGCTATTTCGCTTACTTCAAGTTCTCGGTTCAAACGGCGGCGAAAAGCCCCGAAATTAAACTCGTCGCTCATTTACCCTCTCCTTTACTTCTTTAATGAACTCGAGACAGAAGACTTAAGCTTCTGAACGGTGTCCGCAATTGAACTAGCTGAAGCGTCTGCTTTCTCAGCCTTTTGGACCAGCTCGCCAACGCGCTGTGAAGTCTCTGCGAGTCGATTGGCAATATCGTTTGTCAAACCATCATCGAACCCAATAGATTCCAGAATTTTTGTTTGAGCGTCGTGCACCTTGGCCACGCTACTGAGATAGCCGGTGACGATCGAGTTGGCGTAGATCAGCTGCGCGTAGTTTCTGTCGATAGCTGCCAGCAAATCCGCTTCCTGCTTGTTGATCGGCTCAAGCAGTTCACTTCTCTTGCTTTCCACATCAGCGCGGATTACTTCAACGAGTATCCCCATTCCTGTGACGACGTTCTTCAATGCGCTATCTGATGCCCCTGGTGCATATGCGTTGTTGATAGCCAAGAACAAGGATGAACGTCTTTCCTCGGGGTTGCTACTCTTGGACGCTTCAAGATCACCTGCTACAGCCGCTCGGATCTGGTAGGGGGCATAGACGTTATCGACAAACCGATGAATATCTGCCTTCATCCTTGCGAACAGCGTCTTGGCCAATTCTCGATGTGACTTATGGGCCGCCGTAAGGTCTCGTCCAACCGTGGTCGACAATTCGACTGATTCTTTGGGGACCTGCGTGCAGCCAGCGGATAGTCCGCAGAGAAGGAGAACCATTGCAACGTGTGATAAGCGTTTGAGCAGCATATTTGCAGTAGAAGTGACGTTTATTGGGTATGGGATCTCTTTGTAGCTGCCGAGCCAGCTCATGAGCCAGCACAGGATTTCCGCATGTCCTTGACAGCCTGGGTTTCTGACTCGGTCATCTCCAACTCCCAGTCCTGCTTGATCCGAATCCATGTCGCGACATAGTCGCATTGGTATGCTTTCCTCGGCGGAAGATATTCATCTGGCCCTCGATCACTCTTGGATGCGTTTTCTGATTTCTTGACCGGAAGCAGATGTAATGAGTCGTCTAAATAGTTGGCGTAGAGCTGCTTTCTCTTTGCAGACCAAGTCCATCCACCAGATTCGTGCGCATTTTTCAAAGGAACAAAATGGTCGATGTCTAGCTCTCTTGGATCTGAGAAGATCTGACCCGTGTAAGGGTCTAGCCACTGCCCCGATATTACTTTTCTGCCGTTCTCGTCCATTTTGACGGTCCCGGACCTTGCATCACGTATGAGCACCTCGTCGCGCGTATTGATCTTGTTCTTATCCTCATCGATCCAGTGTCGGTACAACGTTCTTTTGTATGCCACTTTCTTAGGATGCTGGTCGGATTCGATCCGACGTACGTAAGACTTGTAGATCCAGCCTGACTTCTCACGACCTCTGAGCTTGACCTTGTAATAACCTTTGGTCGTTTTGGTTTCTAACAGCCGAACGATGTAGATACCGAGGTCATCTGTCAACTCGACGTCATGAAGAGGACGAGATCTCCGATCTGGCTCTTCATAGATCACCGCATCCTTTTTGACCTCCAGGATCTGAGCATGTACCGAACAAGCCAGTCCCAGCAGTAGACAGACGAGTACTCTTCGAGCTGTCATGTCTTTACCCAGATTTATAACGGTCTGTTACTGCTTGACTTCGTCGGCTGCTTTCTGGGCTTGGCTCTTGACACCGAGCAGATCATGAAACAGCTTGACGGATGCCTTGCTTCCACCGGCCACGACGGCTGACGTCATGAAGATGCCCCATCGAGAGATCTCGTCTTGTTTGAAGACGATGGCAAAGACGTCGAATTCGATCCCCCGAACGACCAGGTAAGAAACGATCAAGGCCAGGACTTCCTTGATGCCCTTCTTATTGAACTTGGCGACGAAAAATCGATGCTCGACGACGAGTGCGAGTGCTCTCTCGACGAGAAATGACAAGACGATCAATGCGGCGATTGCCTCAAAGAGTACGTCCCAGATGATGCGGAACTGAGCTGGATCCATGGCGCCCCCCTGAAATTGAGCGTTGACCGCTTCATTTGATTAGCGGTTTTTTTAAGCATACCGCGCTTGGTTACAGGATGCAACAATCAACCAGCGGCGACTTATATAAGCACAAGCAGAGATACTGCCTTCCATCAGAGTTCGGCTCCTCAGACCCGGTAGAGCGCTTGAGTGCACCAGATTTGTTACCCCAAACCCTACCCATCAAATAGCCCACCCTTCCGCGGCCGCTCAGTCGGCCGATCGGAGGGCTCCTTGTTAATATGGACGATTTCATGCGTCAAAGGATGTCTGTATTTGATGTGGGGAGACATGTTGTTTTCATAGTGCATGATCTCATGGCCAAAACATCCAGCTTTCTCCAGAAGGTTCAGACTCTTGAGCTTTCGAGTGATCATGTAGTCGTCAATCCAGAAATGGCCGTTGTAAAGAGCCGAGAGAAGTGATCGACCATTCACGCAAAGCCATCTTTCTTCCGCCGTTAGAAGATTGCGTGGAATGTCAAAGCGCAGAGCCGGCCGCCTTCTGTATAGACTTTTTCCACACAAGAAACAGCGGCTGATCTGGTTGATTCCTCTCCTTTTGTTCCCCCCAGACACAAGGTCGTTGGGTAAAACGATCAGACCATCGCAATATGGGCAGCGTTCATATAGCAGCTTGTTGTGGACCGGACAAAGCCGCCAGGCCTTGAACCTCCAATGGATGGGGAAGTAGTCATTCAACTGCTCGGACATGCAGTCCGGGCAGTATCTGTACTGTGGCCGTCCATCCTGGGAGAGCAGGTAAGTCTGACCACTCTCGTCGATGCGACTGAGTCGTTCAAACATGGTCTGCATTAACACAAAGTGTCTGGAGTCAACACCGCATCGACCTCCTAGCTCGGATCGACTGACCCCAACAAATCCCAGGTCGAAATCGCCACTGATGTCCAGACCAAGATATGTTGCCATTTCGGCAAGTGGGACCCCTTGCAGAAGCGCCATCCTGGTCAACCACGAAGACGGTGATTCAAGCAGCTCTGGCGGATATACACCGACCAGATCGCGTCTACTCGCCCATTTGATCTTTGCTGGCGGTTCAGTTAGCTGCACCGACTCTATTTCTGAAGCAGATTCGTCCATCCAAATAGATCTCCTTGTTGCCCAAAGGTAGCTTTCGATGCGGATGACCTCGCCGCTACTGGCAGTAGCTCCAGAAGTTCTGTGGCAATGTCTCGATCAGCCTGGCTGATACCCCGGCTCACCAATCTGACTATTTGAGGAAAGCTGACGGCCAAAGCCCCCAGTTCATCGCCGAACTGCAGTCGCCTCAGTCGATCAAATGCCCGGTTAACCACTACTTTCCAGTAGCTGGCCGGCATGCTCTTTGTCGCGATACAAGCGCCTGAGACCGACATTTGGTCTTTCAACGATCCAAACGCGTGAATCATCGAGAAAAAACCATCCATGCTTAACTCCGACATCCAAGTAGGTATTCCAGCATTCCTGATTGCGTTCCTCATTTCACAACCTCGGAGTCGATCTTTCACAGCAGAGGCAACGATCTGTTCAGCATCTGATACTTTTTCACGGCTGCCGGACAAAGGCCACCGGCAGATACACAGGTCTATTACAGGGCGATCCCATCGCAATGGCGCCTTGCATTTCTCGCACCGATCGGAAAGTCCTGCACCATGGATTGAGCAAGAGGTCACAAGCGAGTATTCCCATGCGTCGCACCCGTAGCCTTTCTCGTGAATGCAAAGTGAACAAACCTGTGGATGCGGGCCGCGCAAATGGTTCCTAGAACTGAACACGAATCCTTGGAGAGCTCCCACCCATCCCTCGTTTGTTCGAGTCCCATTGATCATGTGACTCTGAAGCCAACTGGCGTCAATCTGAAGAATCGCTGCCAATTTGCAGACGTGCTCTGCGCCAAACTGCGCGCGCTCGGATAGCCCAATCTGTCGGCGGAGCCAGTGAAGATTTACGCCGTTGGCAGATGCGCTCCGAAGGCAAGCACTCAAACCAGATTCGTCAGGGAACACTCGTAGGCGCAACGGTAACGCTTGCTGATCCGACATAAGGATTGATTCGATTTGATGCCGTTCCAAAGACCAGGCTGTATGCCTCCTTCATGTGCTCCCGACTAACAGCTTTCTGCTTTTGCTGTACGCAAACCATTACAGCCTCCGTGATTAGTCGCTTGAGAACGCGCATATTTCCATTCGTGACTCCATGCAGCGCCTTAGGTTGCCCCGGACTATCGAGAAACCCGAGGTCAACCCAAGTGCAGTTTTTTACAAAGCTTTTGATCACGCCCGCCCATTGCTGATTCGCCTCGAAAGGCTGCAACTCCAAACGTCCTATGATCCTGCTTTTAAGTGCCTCGCCGAGCCGATCATCAATTGCCAGCTCTTCATCGCCCGCAAGGACGAGGCCAACGTTGGTTTCGTCTATCAACTCACAGAGAAAATCATTTCCTGTGGGCAAGACACACCCCTTGCGCTCCCCTCTTAACAGATGTTGGGCTTGGTCTACAAATATCAGTCGTGTCCCCTTCTGGCGGACCAACTCAAAGACTAGGCTACGCTTTTCATATACGACTTGCTCGGTCAGCCTGGTGAATGGATACTTGTAGGCCTTCAACAGCACGCCCACAAGATGGCCAGCACTTGTCTTCGGGTAGGCCCTTACACCTAGGCAACCCCACCCTGGCGAGAACAAGGTAGAGTTCGGAAGCGACTTGCTGAAGTACTTAAAGACAGAGCTCTTACCTGTTCCGGGAGGACCGTACAAACGCATTCCATGGCCAGCCCCCAGCTCTTTGGATATCTGGAATATCCTGTCACAGGCTTTGACCGCAACTCGGAATTGATCGTGTAGCAGGTAGATGCTGTCGACAAGCTTGCCCATACGCAAAGCTTCTTTACAGTAAGACTCAAGGCGCCTTGCCTCAATCTCTCGATCCTCGTCAGTCAGCTCATCAATGCCTGGAATTTCTTCAAATAGGGTTTTTTCACGTCCCATGATCTACTCCTCTAGAAAGTAACAGCGTCGAAGTCAGGCACTTCAGACGACTCATAGGTCATCTCTTCCGGCGCCACTGTTGCTGCAGCCCGTGGTGGACAGCTAGGAACATCACCATGAAATGTCGATGTCGTCGCTGAAAGCTGGCTGTACCTTTTTGCGGACTCGAAATCCAAGCCCTTGTTTTTACGAACCATTGGATTGATCCATAACTCATGCATTTCTTGGCGTGCGGTGAGGAAACGATCCACCGTACCGCTTTGGTGGAGATGCTTGCGTGTGTAGCTGCGAAGAAGTCGATGCTGGTTCCAAGAAAGACCCTGCGCATAATCCGATCTTGTACAAAAAAGCGTCACCCACTCCTTGGTACGAGAGTGTTGGACGAAGACAGCGCCCAGGTCATCCGGATTCCATTTCACAAGCGTTCGGAATTTCCCTCCCGCCGAGTGCAACAGTTCTTTGAGTTCGTACCCTGCGTAGTTCAGACCGAGTAGCTCTACGCCGCCATTGGAGACGACCATCGTTTTGCTCATCGCTGCGGCGAGATCCAGTCCTTTCATTGTGTTAGGCAACTCTGGCAGCGGATTCATCTCCAAACTTTCCATAAAACGGTCAAAGTGCGTTTCTAACGTCCTTTTGTTTACCTGAGAGGCGTGCTCATCCACCGCAAACTTAATGAGCCCTTTGCACAACAGGCTCAACGCTATGGATGCATCTTTTTTGGGATCAATATTGATGATGTTTGGGTCAGGTTTGTAAACTCGACCTTCCGTCAGCGATAAATAATCCAAGTCCAGAAACGTGCGCTCGACCTTTGGTTTGAGCCATGGAAAACGGACGCGGCAATACTCCAGATCACAAGCAAGCTCCCACGCGATATAGCGCAGAACATGCGCGTGAAACTCCATGCCGTTATCCAGCAGGTAGCAGTCTCCGATACCCCACGCCAGCCATGGATTCTTAGCTCCTGCCGCAATCGCCAAATGATTCTTTGGAGCGATTCCGTTTTTAATCACATTGATAACGGTCGTTAGGCCGGGCCCATTAAAGCTGACATACAGTCCAACGATGTACCCTGAGTAGCTATCCACAATGATCGTCAGTGTCGGTCGACCCAGCGGAATCCCTGTTCGATCGCAGATCACCACCCAGTTCAGCAGCGTGTGATCGACCTCAAGACGCGCCATGGCCCTAGGGGTTGTAGTCCCTGTTACCGTGTATCGGAGCTTCTGATGGGCGTAGTCCGATCCATAACGCTTGGTCAGCACCATATGCGGGTCTAGCTCATCTTTTCTCCGCTGGAATGTGGCCATGGAGATTTTCGTTTCTTCATCCGCGATCTCCCCGTGTTTTGCCATCTGTTTGAGCCGCTCGCATAGTCGTTCATATGCATAGGTCAGAGAAAGTCGCCCCCTTTTCAGATAAAAGGTCTTCAGCACCCACTCCATCGCCCCTTCGACAGCCTCTGATATTGATCGTCTCCTCTTCCGGCAGTGATTGCCGCTGACCAGAGAAGCTGCATTCCCTCCAGATAACTCGTAGTCACGCATCCACTTCATAACGGCAGACGTTGACGGCGGCTTTTTCTTTTGCCAGACTTTTTCCCACTTTCCTGTTGAAAAGTTCTTCTCAATCACTCTCGATATTTCCCGCCGCTGACCTCGAGAAAGACCTAGTTTTTGGATCTGGCGAATCAGGGAGATTCGAAGCCCAACTTGCTCGCGCTCCTTTTCTGGCAAAGAGCTCAAATCGAGAATGACATCAGCCTTATTTGGTGGGTCTCCCTCTTTTTCTGCAGTTTCGCCTTGAACTACGGTCAGTTGTTTGGACTGCAGCATCGAATAGAACTTTGAAAGTTCAAATTCCTTGAACTGTCCTGTCCTCTGGTTTTCGAACTGCACGCTGCTCCCGCCGTCTCGAAGCACACGATTGAGTTGATACGTGGCGTTTCCGTATCGGATGACCAGGCTTTTGTCGAGCGATACCCGAACCGTCATGACTTTCTCCTAGAAGTTGTCGATCACAACCAGGGAAGTGACACCAGCCGCTCGCCCCAAGCGGTTTCTCTGTCTATCCTGGCTGTGAAGGTTCAAGTCAATCAGCCAGGCAGGTACCGAAACCCTCCGGCGACAAGCGCCATCGGGTCAGGCTCTGCTTGGCTGGACGGGTGCGGTGCATCACGGACAATAGGCCCCGCGGCCACTGAAGCGCGCTTTTTCAGCGCGGTCGAGCGTGGCGCCCGAACCGGTCTGGGCGCTCCCCCATCGACCCAGGGTGTGACCTGAAATCTCTCCTCGAAGCTCGAAAGATCTTTTTCAGGCTCGTATTCAGCGAGACTGATCCGTGCCTGGTCTTCGACGCAATCTTCTCGGTGCAGCCGCAGCCAGCGGCGAGCGATCATATGAAGAACGACCTCTCTTCGCACTTGAGCTCTTCGCTCCAGATCTTCTAAGCGCGACTCCTCACGCTGGCCAAGTACCTTAAGAACCCTGTCAGTGCTCTCCTTCGCGATCTCGGCCTTCCCGTGCCGGTAAATCTCTGACGCAACCTGGGCTTGGTAGCCCCAGTCAATGTTCTTCTCAGTGATCACATAGAAGCTCACCCCCTTGAGGTTCAGCATACGTGTTGCAGCGTCAAACACCCCCAGAAACTGAGCCACCTTGGAAAATAGCTTGATTTCAATGATGATCTTTTGCGGCCCGATGACTATGAGGAAGTCCGGGGTGTATTTGCCCCATTCAAGCTGGATGGTGAATGGCTGGCTTCGGATCTCACTCACCCCTTGGCATTGCATGGCGCTTTGGATGAAGCGCTTCTCCAGCTGCGATTCGTGCTCAATTGGGTGGTCTTGAAACCAACGGCAGTTGACGATCCCGACCTTGCGGCCGGGAGAACGGGTGACGACCTTCCTGGTCTTGGATGATTCGGCCATGGCTGGCTCCTTTCGATGTTCCGTTTTGGGAAGCGAAAGGACGAGTTGACACAGCCAATGACCGGAGGGATACTATGTCTCAGGGTGTCCGTCCAAGATTCCTGAGATGTGGCCCGTCCGCATCGGCTACCGCCGGCAGTCCTTTCACGGGGTTGTCGGCGTTTTGCTTTACATAGGCACCTCCTCTGCTTCACCCGCCATTTGGGCCATGTACCTGGCCAGGGCGCGCGTGGCAATGAACGTCTTTTTCCGACCTTCCGGCCGAATCAACTGAAGAGGAAGTCGCCCTTGGCTGACTGCCCTCTGTAGGGCGCCTCGGGTGTTGAATCCGAGCAACGGTGTCG
>JACCDS010613820.1_pt1 | contig 18856 bp, 16 predicted proteins | sample 7446441 | NCBI WGS metagenome assembly JACCDS01 (sample SAMN15323445, study PRJNA562643) | freshwater metagenome | isolation source: river surface water | place: USA:Blue River Watershed | collected 2017-08-17
CCCGATGACTCCCCCCCGCATCCCGCCGATCCAGTGCCTGGTCACCTTCGAGGCGCTGGCGCGGCTGCGCAGTGCCAGCCGCGTGGCCGAGACGCTGTGCGTGACCGTCAGCGCGGTGAGCCACCGCATCCGCCAGCTCGAGGACCATCTCGGCATGAAGCTCTTCGCCCGGGGCGACTTCACGCTGACGGCCGACGGCGCGGCCTACCTGGGTCATGTGCGCGCCGGGCTGGCCTCGCTGCAGCAGATGATGCCGCGCGACACACCGCGCCCGCGGCTGCGGGTGCGGGTGGCCGCGCCGCCCACCTTCTGCCGCCAGCTGCTGATGCCGCGGCTGGAGCTGTTCCGCAACGCCTGCCCCGACATCGACCTGATCCTGCAGGTCTCGATCCCGCTGCTCGACGTCAAGGCCGAGCCCACCGACCTGGAGGTGCGCTACGGCCCCGGCGGCTACAGCGACTGCGAGCACCGGCTGCTGCAGGCCGATGACCTGGCCCCGGCCTGCAGCCCGGCGTTTCTTGGCGAATTCGGCCCCTTCCAGGGCTTCGCCACCCGCGAGGAGATGGCGCCCACCCGGCTGATACGCACGCCGCTGGAGCCGTGGTCGCCCTGGTTCCGGCACTGCGGCGTCGATCTGGCCGAGCCGCAGGAAGGCTCGCAGTTCAACGACATCGGCCTGGCCTACGACGCGGCAGCCAGCGGCTTCGGCGTGGTGCTGCTGCGCCTGCGCATCGGCGCGTCCTGGCTGGAGTCGGGCCGGCTGGTGCGGCTGTCGCCGCAGTCGGTGCCCTCGGTGCATGGCTACCACCTGTGCTGGTCGCCGGGCGCGATGCAGCGCTGGGAATGCGCGGCCTTCGCCGACTGGCTGGTGCAGGCGCTGCAGCAGCCGGCCTGAGGATCAGTCGTCTTCTGACTCGGCGCCCCGGACCCGCCAGCGCTGGCGCAGTTCACGCGGCGTGCAGCCATGCAGCGTCCGAAACTTCAGGTTGAACTGCGCCAGACTGGCATAGCCCACCTCGGCGGCAATCAGACGGATCGGCCGGTCGGTCTCGATCAGCTGGCGACAGGCCTGGCTCATGCGCAGCTGGGTGGTGTACTGGCCGACAGTGCATCCGACATGGCGTCGAAAGAAGCGGTGCAACGCACCCACGGACAGGGCGGCCTGTTTGGCCAGCTCGCTCATCGAGGGGGGCGCTTGCCACTGCGCGTGCAGCAGGTCGAGTACCCGCATCAGCCGCTGACGCGAGACGTCGCTGTCAGGGCGCAGCAGCGTGCGTATGCGTGCGCGAGCAGCCTCGTCACGGGCCAGCCGCAGCAGCACGCCGATCAGCAGCGGTACCCGATCCGCCGGCGGGCACTGCTGCAGCGCGAGCAGCTCAGGCGCGACCGCGGCGGCCACCTCGGCGGAGAACTGCAGCGCGCCGGCTGCGCGGCGCGCCAGCTCGCGCAACATCACCAGTTCGGGCATGGCCTCGACGAGCCGGTCGATCCAATCCTGGGTGAACCAGGTGACGGCTACCTGCATCGGCTGGTCAGGCTCGGGCCGAGCCTGGGCCGACCAGGTGTGCGGCTGATCCGGGCCAATCAGCACCAGATCGCCCGGCTCGAAGCACGACAGATCCGCGCCGATGTAGCGCTGGCCCCGTGCATTGAGTGTCAGCGTCAGCTCGAATTCCGGGTGGTAGTGCCAGACAAAGGGAATTTCCTGCAGCTCGCGCCACAGCACGGTGCAGGCCCGTGCCCCCTCGCGGGGGACATGCTCGTAAAGCGGTTTCATCGGCGCACGATTGTCGACGACAACCCTCAAAGACTCACGTCTCGCGATGACCAATCGGTCAGGATTACATCAGTTCGGATCAGGAACGTGCCAGATCAGCGCGACGGTGTCGCCCACACTGAAGGCTCACCGGCTCTTCCCACCGACCGACCATGAACGACCGCTACCGCTACGGGGACCAGCGCCCCGGCAACCCTTCCGTCGCCTACGCCGAGCTGCCGCAACTGCGTGAGCTGCGCAAGCGCCTGCCCCTGAGAGTGCTTACCGAGGACGACTTCCATCATTGGCAGACCCGCGGCTTCGTCATCGTGCGCCAGGCCATCTCGGCCGAGCAGGTGCGCCGCACGGTCGAGCATCTGTGGCGCTTTCAGGAACTCGATCCCGATCGCCCCGAGACCTGGGATGCCCCCGAGCGGCGCAGCCATGCGATGGCCGAGCTCAACGGCTCAGGCATGGTCGAGACCTACCATCACCAGACGCTGTGGGACAACCGTCAGACCCCGCGCGTGTACGACGCCTTCGTCGACCTCTGGGACCGCGAGGACCTGTGGGTCACGATCGACCGAGCCAACCTCAACACGCCCAACCGCGGTCAGCGGGCCTTCGCAGGCTTCATCCACTGGGATGCTGACACCACGCTCGATCCGCTGCCGGTCAACATGCAGGGCGTGCTTGCGCTGTCGGACACCAACGAGCGCGTGGGGGGCTTCCAGTGCGTGCCCGACCTGTTCGAGCACTTCGAGACCTGGCGTCGCCAGGCGCCGCTTGATCGCCATCCGTGGCGGCCTGACATGGCGACGCTGCCCTGGACGACACAGTTCGTGCCGCTGCAGGCTGGCGACTTGCTGATCTTCAATAGCCTGCTCGCACACGGCATCCGCCCCAACACCTCGGAGCGAGATGTGCGCCTGGCGCAGTACATTGCCTTCACGCCGGCCGACGAATCCCAGACCGAGTTGCGTGAACAGCGCGTGCGCTCCTGGCACGAGCGGGAGTCTCCTGTCGGGCATGCTTTCCCTGGTGACCCGCGGCGCCAGGAGCAGCTACAAGGCCAGACGGCCGTGCTGACCCCTCTGGGCGAGCGCATCCTCGGGGCCCGCAGCTGGCAGCCGGACTGAAGCGGCGCGGCTGCCCAGGTTTCTTCAAACTGCTCGCCAAGAATCCTCAACCCGGACTCAGCGAATTTGATCTAAAGTGCATGCACTTTTGCTTTTGCCTGACAAGGACTGCCGTGATCCAGCGCCCTGCACTGACCCGCGACGACGCGATGACCCTTCTGCTGGCCGCCGAGGCCGAAGCCGCCCGCAACGACTGGGCGGTCTCCTTGGCCGTCTGCGACGACGGCGGCCACCTGATGGCCTTCGTGCGCCGCCCCGGCGCCACGCCGGCCTCGGCCCAGATCGCGCAGGCCAAGGCGCGTACCGCCGCGCTGATGCGCCGCGAGACGCTCGGCGTCGAGCAGATGATCAACCAGGGGCGCACAGCCTTCCTGTCGGTCCCGGGCCTGGACGGCCTGCTCGAGGGCGGCGTGCCGGTGCTGGTGGAGGGCCACTGCGTCGGCGCCGTCGGCGTGAGCGGCGTCAAGTCGACTGAAGACGCACAGATCGCGCGCGCAGGGATCGCCGCGCTGCTGCCGGCGGCCTGACGGGCGCGTACAGTGGCGCCCCATGCGCCACGACCTCGTCAGCCTCGATCTGTTCGTCTGCGTCGCCGAGTGCGGCAACCTGACCCGCGCGGCCGAGCGCCGCCATCTGGCGGTCTCGGCCGTGAGCAAGCGCATCTCCGAGCTGGAGGCGCTGATCGGCACGCCGCTGCTGGTGCGCCAGCCCCGGGGTGTGCGCCTGACGCCGGCGGGGCAGTCGCTGCTGCACCACGCCCGCCAGATGCTGCAGCTGGTCGCGCGCATGGACGAGGAACTCGGCGCCTACGCCGGCGGCCTGAAGGGCCATGTGCGCATGCAGGCGGTGGCCTCGGCGCTGACGCAGTTCCTGCCGGAGGAGCTGCGCGACTTCCTGGTCGCGCATCCGGGCGTACAGGTCTCGGTCGAGGAGCGCACCGGCCGCGACATCGTGCGCGCGGTGCAGGGCGGCGCGGCCGATCTGGGCCTCGTCGCCGCGACCACGCCCATCGATGGCCTGAGCGCGCAGGCCTATCACGTCGATCGGCTGATGCTGGGCGTGCCCCGGCGCCATGCGCTGGCGCGGCGGCGCTCGGTGCGCTTCGCCGAGGCGCTGGCCCATCCCTTCGTCGGGCCGCAGCCCGAGAGCTCGCTGGCGCAGCTGATGGAGCAGGGCGCGCGCGCGGCCGGCATCGCGCTGCAGCAGCGCATCCAGGCCAGCAGCTTCGACGCGATGTGCCGCCTGGTCGAGACCGGGCTGGGCGTGACGCTGCTGCCCGAGCGGGTGCTGAGCGCGCCAGTCGCGGCCGGACGGCTGGTCGCGGTGGCGCTGCGCGAGGACTGGGCCTGCCGCCAGATGCTGATCGTCTCGCGCGGTGAGCGCGAGCTCGGGCCGGTCACCCGCACGCTGATCGACCATCTCCAGCGGGCCGCCGCATTCGCCGATGGAGAACGCAGCCGTGGCGAAAGACCAATTTTCCCCGGCGACGGGTCTGCCTAGCATCCGGGCCATGCCGGCATCCGACCGGCCCGTCCCGGAGACAGACCTCATGAAACGCCGCCTCTTTGCCACCCGCGCCGCCGCGGCCCTGGCCGCCACCGCCTCGCTGCTGGCCGCCGGCCTGCCGGCCACCGCCCACGCGCAGGCCTGGCCCAGCAAGCCGATCACCCTGGTCGTGCCCTTCTCCGCCGGGGGCGGCGTCGACGTGATGTCGCGCCTGCTGGCCGAGAAGCTGCGCCCGACGCTGGGCCAGATCATCAACATCGACAACAAGGCCGGCGGCAGCGGCATGATCGCCGCGATGGCGGTGGTGCGCGCCCCGGCCGACGGCCACACGCTGCTGATGGCCACCGCCGGCGAGACGGCGATCAACCCGCACGTCCACAAGGGCCGCATGCAGTACGTGCCCGAGAAGGACCTGGCGCCGATCGCGCTGGTGGTCAAGGTGCCCAATGTGCTGGTGGTCAACCCGGCGCTGCCGGTGCGCTCGGTGGCCGAGCTGCTGGCCTATGGTCGCGCCCATCCGGGCACGCTGAGCTACGGTTCGAGCGGCATCGGCAACCCGCAGCACCTCGCCGGCGAGCTGCTGGAGAAGCTCTCCGGCGTCAAGCTCACCCATGTGCCCTACCGCGGCGCCTCCAACCAGCTCTCCGACACCGCCGGCGGCAGCGTGTCGATGACCTTCGTCAGCCTGGCCGGCGCGCGGCCCTTCCTGAAGGACCAGCGGGTGCGCGCCATCGCCATGACCTCAGCCAGGCGCACGCCGCTGGCCCCGGACGTGCCGGCGGTGGCCGAGACGCGCGGCCTGGAAGGCTATGCGCTGGAGAACTGGTTCGGCCTGTTCGCGCCGGCCGCCACGCCGCCGGCGGTGCTGGAGAAGCTGCACGCCGCCGTCGAGCAGGCGCTGCGCGACCCCGAGCTGGTGCGCCGCCTGGGCGAGCTCGGCGGCGAGGTGGTGCCGATGGGCCCGAGTGCCTTCCGAGCCTTCATCCAGGACGAATCGAAGCGCTTCGCGCGCATCGTCCAGGATGCGAACGTCACGCCGGACAACTGAGCCAGGAGCCTCCGCGATGCGACGCTTCGCCTACGTCGGCTGCCGCACCACCCGCGAGCGCCATGCCCGCGGCGAGGGCCTGAGCGTGTTCGAGATCGATGCCGAGGGCGGCCTGCACCCGGTGCAGCTGCTGCGCGGCCTGGTCAACCCGTCCTATCTGGCGCTGAACGCGGCCGGCACGCGGCTCTACGTGGTGCACGGCGACACCCGCGAGGTCAGCGCCTTTCGCGTCGACCGCGCCACCGGCCACCTGAGCTTCCTGAACCGGCAGGACGGCGGCGGGCTCAACCCGGTGCACCTGGCGCTGCTGCCGGGCGAGCGCGACCTGCTGGTGACCAACCACCTCGGCGCCAGCCTGGCGGTGCTGCCGCTGGACGGCAACGGCGCGCTCGGGCCGGTGCGCCAGCTCCTGGCGGTGGCGGGCCCCGTCGGGCCGCACCGCATCGAGCAGAAGCAGCCCAAGCCGCATTACGCCGCCCTCGACCCGTCGGGGCGCTTCGTCCTGGTGCCGGACAAGGGCTGCGACCGCATCCACCGGCTGGGGCTGCAGGCCGACGCCGCAGCGCCGCTGCAGCCGCTCGATGCGTCCTTCGTCGCGCTGCGCGAGGGCGCCGGGCCGCGCCACATGGCGCTGCACCCGCGGCAGCCGCGCGCCTATGTGGTCAACGAGCTGGACTCGACCGTGGTGACCTGCGCGCTCGACACGGACACCGACATCGGCGCGCTGCGGCCGCTGCAATGGTGCCCGACGCTGCCGCCGGAGTTCACCGGCAACAGCCGCGCCGCCGGCATCGCCCTCGATGCGCGCGGGCGTCACCTCTACGTCTCGAACCGAGGCCACGACAGCATCGCGCTGCTGCACCTTGATGCGGACAGCGGCCTGCCCACGTTCGTCGAGGCGGTGGCCTCGGGCGGGCGCACGCCGCGCTTCTTCGCGCTGACGCCCGAAGGCGACCGGATGCTGGTGCTCAACGAGGACAGCGACGCCATCGTCACCTTCGCGGTCGATGCGCACACCGGGCGGCTGACGCCCACCGGCCAGCGCGTGGCCACCGGCAGCCCGGTCTGTCTGGTGTTCTCGCCGGACTGAGCCGCACCGCGCCGCACACCACGCTGCACGCAACGCCGTGCCCCCTTCTTCTGCCGTTTTCCGCCATGACCTTCGATCCCGACCGCGCCCTGGGCCGGCTGCCGCTGCCCGACGGCGGCGAGGCCCTGTTCATCGACCTGCCCGGCCTGTTCGGCGCGCGGCTGCAGGCGCTGCCCACCGTGCTGCGCCTGCTGCTGGAGAACGTCGTCCGCCATCAGCGCGGCGCCGAGCGCGAGGCCGCGGTGCAGGCGCTGCTGGCCTGGGGCGAGACCGGCACCAGCGAGGCCGAGATCGCCTTCCAGCCCGGCCGCGTGCTGATGCACGACACCACCAGCACGCCGGCGCTGGTCGACATCGCCGCGATGCGCGACGCGCTGGCCGAGGCGGGGCTGGATCCGCAGCAGCTGCACCCGGTGCTGCCGGTGGACGTGTCGGTGGACCATTCGCTGGCGGTCGAGGTGCACGCGCGGCCGGACGCGCCGGCCGAGAACCTGCGCCACGAGCTGCGCCGCAACCGCGAGCGCTACCGCTTCCTGCGCTGGGCGGCCGCGGCGCTGCCGGGCGTGCGCATCCACCCGCCGGGCACCGGCATCATGCACACGATCAACCTGGAGCAGCTCGCCACCGTGACGACGACCGAGCCGCGCGAGGGCCGCACCTGGGTGGTGCCCGACGTGATGATCGGCACCGACAGCCACACGCCGATGGTCAACGGCATCGGCGTGCTGGGCTGGGGCGTGGGCGGGCTGGAGGCGCAGATGGCGATGTTCGGCCTGCCCACGCCGCTGCGCATCCCGGAGGTGATCGGCGTGCGGCTGACCGGCGCGCTGCCCGCCGGCGTGCTGGCCACCGACCTGGCGCTGGTGGTCACGCAGCGCCTGCGCCAGGTCGGCGTCTCGGGCGAGTTCGTCGAGTTCTTCGGCCCCGGCGTGTCGACGCTGAGCGCGGGCGAGCGCGCGGTGGTGGCCAACATGGCGCCCGAATATGGCGCCACCACCGGCTTCTTTCCGGTCGACGAGCGCACGCTGGAGCATCTGCGCGCCACCGGCCGCACGCAGGACCACATCGAGCAGGTGCGCCGCCATGTGCACGCCGCTGGCCTGGCCTTCGACCCGGCGGCCGAGCCGCGCTTCACCCGCCGGATCGAGATCGACCTGGCGCAGGTGGCGATGCACATCGCCGGCCCGACCCGGCCGCAGGATCTGCGCTCGTTCCGGGACGCGCGGGCGTTGCTGGCGGCGCGCGACTTCCGCCCGAGCGCCGCCGGCACGATGCCGCGCCATCCGGTGGCCATCGCCGCGATCACCAGCTGCACCAACACCTCGGACCCGGCGCTGCTGATCGCCGCCGGCCTGCTGGCGCGCCGCGCCCGCCAGCGCGGGCTGAAGGTGCCGGCCTGGGTCAAGACCTCGCTGTCGCCGGGCTCGCCGGCGGCGGCGGCCTATCTGGCGCGGGCCGGGCTGCTCGACGATCTGGCGGCGGTCGGCTTCGACATCGTCGGCTTCGGCTGCGCGACCTGCATCGGCAACCCCGGCCCGCTGCCGCCGGTGATCGTGCAGGCCCGCGACCGCGGCGAGGTGCATCCGGTGGCGGTGCTCTCGGGCAACCGCAACTTCCCCGGCCGCGTCCACCCGGACCTGGACCTGGGCTTCCTGATGTCGCCGCCGCTGGTGGTGGCCTTCGCGCTGGCGGGTGACGCCGAGATCGACCTGGGCGCCGATCCGGTGCAGATCGCGCCCGACGGCGAGCCGGTCCGCCTGGCGGCGCTGTGGCCGAGCCGCGAGGAGATCGCGCAGCATCTGGCGCAGGGCCTGGACGCGCAGGACTTCCGGCGCGAGTTCGCCCGCGCCAGCGCCAATCCGGCCTGGCAGGCGCTGCAGGCGCCGGACAGCGCGCGCTTTCCTTGGGACGAGGCCTCGACCGCGCTGCGCCGGCCGCCCTTCGCCGCCTTTGCCGCGGCCCCGCAGGCTGCGCCCCAGCTCGGGCGCTACACCGCGCAGCCGCTGCTGGTGCTGGGCGACGATGTCACCACCGACCACATCTCGCCGGCCAGCGCCATCCCGCCCGACAGCACGGTGGCCGATTTCCTGGTCGCGCGCGGCGAGCGCCGCGACGACCTCAACGTCTTCGCCTCGCGCCGGGGCAACTGGGAAGTGATGCTGCGCGCGGCCTTCCACAGCCGCTCGCTGCGCAATCTGCTGGCGCCCGACGCGCCGGTGGCGCACACGCTGCATGTGCCCAGCGGCAAGGTCCAGCCGATCCACGCGGTGGCGCAGCGCTACCGCGACGAGGGCACGCCGGTGGTGCTGGTAGCCGGCGAGCGCTACGGCACCGGCTCCTCGCGCGACTGGGCCGCCAAGGGCCAGCGCCTGCTGGGCATCCGCGCGGTGCTGGCGATGAGCTTCGAGCGCATCCACCGCAGCAATCTGGTCGGCATGGGCATCCTGCCGCTGCGCCTGCCCGCCGGGGCCTCGCCCGAGGCGCTGCAGCTGCGCCCCGGCGACCGCCTGGAGGTGGACGCCCAGCCGGAGCGGCTGCGCCCGCGCGCGCCGGTGGCCGTGCGGCTGCTACGCGCCGACGGCCGCATCGAGACGCTGGCGGCGGTCGCCGCGGTCGAGACGCAGCTGGAGGTCGAGCTGCTGCGCCAGGGCGGCGTGATCCCGTCGATCCTGGCGCGCACCCGCGCCGAGGCGCTGCGCCGCGCCTTCGCGCCCACCGGGGTGCTGCGCGCGGCGATCAACCTCGGCAATCCGATCCTGGCGCGGCGCGACCCGGCCCGCGGCGAGGTCGGCGGCGTCTCGGTCGATCTGGCGCGCGCGCTGGCGCACGAGCTTGCGCTGCCGCTGGAGCTGGTGGTGGTCGAGGCCGCGGGGCTCTCGGTCGAGGCGGTGGAGCGCGGGCAGGCCGATCTGGGCTTCTTCGCCATCGATCCGCTGCGCGCCCAGCACATCGCCTTCACCGCGCCCCATGTGCTGATCGAAGGCTGCCATCTGGTGCGCGAGGACTCGCCGCTGCGCAGCAACGACGAGGTCGATGCACCGGGGCGGGTCGTCGTCGTCGGCCGCGGCAGCGCCTACGACCTGCACCTGACGCGCACGCTCCGGCACGCCCGCATCGAGCGCGCACCGACCTCGCCGGCGGTGGTGGATTGCTTCATGGCGCTCGGCGCGCAGGCCGAGGTGGCCGCCGGCGTGCGCCAGCAGCTCGAGGCCGACGCGGCTCGCCTGGGAGGGCTGCGCCTGCTGCCCGAGCCCTTCATGGTGATCCGCCAGGCGATGGGCCTGCGGCGTGACCGCGGCGAGCCGGCCGCCGCCGCACTGGCCGACTTCGTCGAGCGGATGAAGGCCTCGGGCTTCGTCGCGGCGGCGCTGGCGCGTCACCGCATCGAGGGGGCCCGCGTGGCGCCGGCCGGATCTCGATCGGACTGCTGATCGACCTCCGGGGGCGGGCGGCTGGCGCCCTTGACCGCATACATCGCCGCGTCGGCATGCTTCATCAGCGTGGCCACGTCCTGACCGTCGTCGGGAAAGCAGGCCAGGCCGATCGAGGCACCGACCTGCAGCGGGTGGCCGAAGACTTCCATCGGCTGGCCGATGGCGTGCTCCAGCCGTTCGGCCAGCATGGGCAGCACGGCCGGATCGCCGATCCGCTCGAGCAGCAGCACGAACTCGTCGCCGCCCATGCGTGCTGCGGTGTCGTGCTGGCGCAGCTGCTCGCGCAGCCGCCGCGCGACCTGGACCAGCAGCGCATCACCCACGGCATGGCCCAGGGTGTCGTTGATCTGCTTGAAGCGGTCCAGGTCGACGAACATCAGGCCGAGGCGCTCGCCCTGGCTGCGCGCAACGGCCAGCGCCCGCTCGAGCCGATCGAGCAGCAGCGCGCGGTTGGGCAGCCCGGTCAGCACATCGTGAAAGGCCAGGAAACGGATGCGCTCCTCGTGTCGACGCAGCTCGGTGACGTCGTTGAAGATGCCGACGCAGCGCTCGGGCTGGCCCGGCAGGCTGGGCACCCGGCTGATGCTCAGCCGCTCGCAGAAGAGCTCGCCGTCCTTGCGCCGGTTCCACAGCTCGCCCGACCAGTGCCCCTCACGCAGCAGCCGCTGCCACTGCGCGCGGTAGAAATCAGGCTGCTCGTGCTCGGTGCGCAGCAGGCTGAGCCGGCGCCCGATCACCTCCTCGGGCGCATAGCCGGTCAGCGCCGAGAAGGCCGGATTGACCGACAGGATGGTGGACTGCGCATCGGTGATGACGATGCCGTCCATCGCGCTGTCGAACACGCAGGCCGCCAGCTGCAGCTCGGCGGCGACACGCTGTCGCTCGGCCAGCTCCTCGCGCAGCTGCAGGTTCGCCTGCTCCAGCTCGAGCGTGCGCGCGCGCACCTCGGCCTCCAGCGTGCGGGTGTGCTGCTCGATCTGGCGAGCGGACTGCCACTTGGCGCACAGCGTGCGCGCGAGCTGGCTGACCTCGATGGCGTCGAAGGGCTTCTTCAGGATCAGCAGCCGGTCGCGCACGTCCAGCCGCGCGAGCACATCCTCCCAGGCGTAGTCGGAATAGGCGGTGCAGATGACGACCTGCAGCCGCGGGTCTTCCTGCCACAGCCGCTCGATGGTCTCGACGCCATCCCAGCCCGGAGGCATGCGCATGTCGACGAAAGCCATCGCGTAAGGTCGGCCGGCGGCGCAGGCGGACTGCACCATCGCCAGCGCCTCGCGCCCCTGCAGCGCCGAGTCGATCTCGAGGCGCTCGGGCGACGGGGAGGGCGGCACCGTCGCCGTGTCGGCGAACAGTGCCATCTCCAGCGCGTCGAGCTCGTCAGCCGCCTGTGGCGCCACGGCCCGTCCGCAGGCAGGATCGAGGATCTTGCGGAAGTCCTCGTGGATCGAGGGCATGTCGTCCACGAGCAGGATGCGTCGGTTGTCCATCGGGTCACCCGCAGGCGTCAGAAAGTTCGCGGACTCAGATGATCCAGTCGCTGCCGGCCTGGACCGGCAGCACCAGGGTGAAGGTGGCACCGGTGCCCGGACCGTCGCTGTGCGCCTGCAGATCACCCCCCATCTCGCGGGCGGCAACGATGCAGCTGTGAAGGCCGAAGCCATGACCGCGTGTGCGGGTGGTGAATCCATGCGCGAAGATGCGCTCCAGGTGCTCGGGCCGGATGCCGTCGCCCTCGTCCCGTACGCTCAGCCGCAGCGTGTCTCCTGATGCCCCCAGGCTGGCGGCGATCTGCAGCCGGTGGCCGAAGGCGCCCTCGGCATCCATGGCCTGCTTGGCGTTGCCGATCAGGTTGATCAGGATCTGCAAGACCCGGTGACGGTCCAGCGGCAGCGGCGGCAACGCCGGCAGGTCCCGCTCGACCACCACCTGATGGCGTGACAGCGCCCCGGCATTCATCCGCAGCGCATCCTCCACCAGCGCGCTCACCTCCGTCAGCGCGACCATGCCGGTGCTGCCCGCATAGCTCTGCTGGGTGGCGACGATGTCCTTCAGGTGCTCGATGCTGCGGCCCATCTGCTCCATCTCGTCGAGGACCATGCGCTGCTCGGCCTCGAGCACCTGCGCGAGCTTGCCGAGGTAGCCCGGCAGCATCCTGCCTTTCGGGTCTTCGGTCATGAAGCGGCCCAGGTCGGCCTCGTTGCGGGCCAGCATCTCGACCGTGCGGCCCAGGCCGGACAGCTTGGACTGCCGCAGCTGCTGGCAGATCATGCCGGCCGAGACATTGACGCTGTTGAGCACGTTGCCGACGTTGTGCAGCACGTTGGTGGCGATCTCGGCCATGCCGGCGGCCCGCGCGCTGTCCACCAGCTGGGCCTGCGCCTGGCGCAGCTCGGCGGTGCGCTGCTCGACGCGCTGCTCGAGCTCGCCATGCAGCGTGCTGAGCCGGGCGTTGGCCTCCTGCAGCTCGGCGGTGCGCCGCGCCACCCGCGCCTCCAGCTCGGTGTTGAGCCGGCGCACTTCCTGCTCGGCCCGCTCGCGCTCGGCGATCTGGTCACGCAGGTCGCGATGCACCGCCTCCCATTGCGCCGGCCCGGGCAGCGCCACCGCCTTGGGCACCAGCGGCACCAGCGCCACCGCAGTCCCGACCGAGGCCGCCGCTGTCACCGCCTTGACCATGCCCGCGGCCAGATAGTCCGGAAACCACAGCGTCCACAGCGCCATCGCGTGCGTGGCGCCACAGGCCAGGATGAAGACCCCGAACAGCACGAACATCCAGCTGAACTGCAGATCCTTGCGCCGGCGCACCAGCACCATCAGCGTCACCGGAATGGTCGCGTACGACAGCACCGTCAGGGTGTCGGAGATGATGTGCAGCCACATCAGCCTCGGCTCCCAGGACAGGCAGAAGCCGTGCGGCATCAGCTCGACCAGCGAGCCGCTCCAGATCGACATGGCAGAACTCCTTCCACGCTCGTGCTGCAGCATGCACCGACATGCCGGTGCCGGATCCCGGGACAATTCCGGATCTGGCATTTCCGTCATGCATATCGGAGCGGCCCGGAAGGCCTTGAGCGTGAAGAAGGAACGGGGGCGTACGGCCCCCGCCTCCGCGGTCTTTCAGCGGCTGGCCAGCTCGCGCAGTGCCTGCGCGCCCACCGGCGCCCGGGCCTGCCAGGCCAGCAGCGCGCAGCGCCGGGCGTCGCGGGTCATCACCTGCTGCACCCAGGGGCGCTCGCAGCGGCCCCGCTCGGCCAGCATCGGGTCGGTGGTGCCACTGGCCAGCAGACTCTGCTCGATGACCCAGGCGAAAGGCTCGATGCCGGCGCGGCGCAGGTCGTCCTGCAGCCGTTCGGCCTCGTGCACCGGCGTGGCCTCGGCCAGCGTGACGATCATCACTCGGGTGAAGGCGGGATCACGCAGGCGCGGCAGCAGCTTCACCACCGCCTCGGGCAGATCGCCGCGGGTGCGGCCGACCTCGCGGTGATAGGCCTCGGCCGAGTCCATCAGCAGCACGGTGTGACCGGTCGGCGCGGTGTCGAGCACCACGAAGCCGTCCACCGCCTGCGCCACCGTCGCGGCGAAGGCACGGAAGACGGCGATCTCCTCGGTGCAGGGCGAGCGCAGGTCTTCTTCCAGCATCGCGCGCGCCGACGGATCCAGCCCCGCGCCGGCGCGTGTGAGCACCTCGTCGCGGTGGCGCGCGACCTCGGCTGCCGGGTCGATGCGCTGCACCGTCAGGCCCGGCACCGCCTCGTCCAGCGACCAGGCCAGGTGCGCGGCCGGATCGGTGGTCGACAGCAGCACCCGGTGACCGCGCGCGGCCAGCTCGACCGCCACCGCCGCGGCCACCGTGGTCTTGCCCACGCCGCCCTTGCCCATGGTCATCACCAGGCCATGGCCGGCGCGCTCGATGTCGTCGACCAGCGGCGCCAGCCCGGGGGGCAGCGCGAGGGCCGGCATTTCCGGCACGGTCGATGCGGTCGAGCCCGACGGACGGGGCACCGGATGCAGCAGCGCACGCAGCGCCTCCAGCCCGACCAGCCCGCGGGCGATGAAGCCGGTGCAGCTGCGCGGCAACGCTGCCAGGGCGGCCGGCATGGCCGCGAGCGCATCCCGGTGGCGCCGTGCCATCGCCTGCGCGACCGGATCGGCCGAAGGGGCATCGAGCAGGCCGTTGATCGCCAGCACCTGACGGGCCACGCCCAGTTCGGCCAGCTCGTGGCGACTGCGCTCGGCCTCGCGCAGCGCGGCCACCTCGGGCCGGGCCACCAGCACGACGGTGGTCACCGCCGCATCGGTCAGCGCCGCGACCGCGCCGGCGTAGATCGCCCGGTTGTGCTCCAGCCCGGCCAGCGGCCCCAGGCAGGAGGTGCCGGTGGTGTTGGTCGACAGGAACTCGCTCCAGGCCGAGGGCAGCGTCAGCAGCCGCAGCGTGTGGCCGGTCGGCGCGGTGTCGAACACCACATGGTCGAAGTCGCCGGCCACGCCGGAGCCGGCCAGCAGCGCCGCGAAGGCGTCGAAGGCGGCGATCTCGACGGTGCAGCCGCCGGAGAACTGCTCCTCCATGCTGCGGATCGCCGCCTCGGGCAGCAGGCCGCGGTAGGGGCCGACCATGCGCTCGCGGTAGGCGGCGGCCGCCGCTTCCGGGTCGATGTTCAGCGCCGACAGGCCCGGCACGCCCGCCACCGGGGTAGGCGTGTCCGACAGCCGCGTCTCCAGCACCTCGTCGAGGTTGGAGGCCGGGTCGGTGCTGACCAGCAGCACGCGCCGGCCGGTCTCGGCCAGCTGCACCGCGCAGGCCGAGGCCAGCGAGGTCTTGCCCACGCCGCCCTTGCCGGTGAAGAAGAGATGGCGGGTGTGCAGATCGGGCAGCATGGCAGCCGTCCCGCTCAGCAGCACTGGCCCGGTGCGCAGCCGCAGTCGCCGCCGCTGCCGAGCTTGATGCGCGGCTTGGCCGCCAGCGCCGCGGCGCGGGCGATGCGCTGCTGCATCTGCGCCAGCGTCGGGTACAGGCCCGTCGAGAGGATCAGGCCGTCGAGCATCACCACCGGCAGCCGGTCCATGCCGGCCTCCATCTCGCGCAGCACCAGCGGCTGCGCGGTGAAGGCCGCCGCATCATGGCTCAGGCTGTGACGGCTGACCGTCACGCCGCTGGCCTCCAGCGCCTGCAGGTCGGCGTTGAACTGCACCAGCACCGGATCGACCTCGATGCCGCACACGCCGGTGGGGCAGCACATCGCGGGCTCGAAAACTTCCAGTCGGCTCATCGCGTTCATCCTTTTCAGTCAGTGGGGATATGCCCCCAGGGGTTCTTCAGGACCATGGTGGCGCCTGACAGCCCACAGGGCATTGATCATGCTCAATCTGGCCGGCCCAGCGCACGGTGCAGCAGCAGGCCCAGGCCGGCGCCGGCCAGCTCGGCCAGCATGAAGGCCGGCGCGCTGGCCGGGGCGATGCCGGCAAAGCTGTCGCTGAACATGCGCCCGAAGGCCGCCGCCGGATTGGCGAAGGAGGTCGAGGCGGTGAACCAGTAGGCCGCGCCGATGTAGGCCGCCACCATCGCCGCGACCCGCGCCTGCGGCGCGCGCAGGATCACCAGCAGCAGCCCGGCGGTGGCCACGAGCTCGGCGATCCACTGGCCGGTGCCGGTGCGCAGCTTGGCCGAGACCTGCAGCAGCGGCAGGTCGAACATCGCATGCGCCAGCACCGCGCCCAGCGCCGCGCCGATCAGCTGCGCCGGCACATAGCCCAGCAGCCGCGCCCAGGGCAGCTCGCCGCGCAGCGCCATCGCCAGCGAGACCGCCGGGTTGAAGTGCGCGCCGCTGACCGGCCCGAAGACCTCGATCAGCACATACAGGCCGCCGACGGTGGCCAGCGTGTTGGCCAGCAGTGCCACCGCGACGTTGCCGCCGGACAGCCGCTCGGCCATGACGCCTGATCCGATGACCACCGCCAGCAGCAGCGCGGTGCCCAGCAGTTCGCCCAGCAGGCGCCGGGCGGTCGAGACAGGAGCGTTCATCGCGTGCCCGCCCGGATCAGCTGCGCCAGATGGTGTCGAGCGCCGCCTGCAGCGCCGCGTTGTCCATCGTCTCCAGCGGCAGCTGCAGCAGCTGCAGCATCCGGTAGCCGATGGCCTGGCGGGTCAGCTCGAAGGCCTGCGCCTTCTGGTCGTCGGGCGCGTTGGAGGGGTCGGGATAGCCCCAGTGGATCTTGACCGGACTGCCGGGCCAGTACGGGCAGGTCTCGGCGGCGGCGCTGTCGCAGACGGTGATGACGATGCGCATCTCGGGCGCGCCCGGTGCGGCGAACTCGTCCCAGGACTTGCTGCGGGTGCCGGCGGTATCGATGCCGGCGGCCTCGAGCACCTGCAGCGCATGCGGGTTGATGCGACCGCTCGGGCTGCTGCCGGCGCTGTGCGCGCGCACGTCGCGGCCGAGCTGGCGCGCCCAGTGGTTGAGCATGGCCTCGGACAGCACGCTGCGGGCCGAGTTGTGGGTGCAGAGGATCAGGACGTGGGTGGTCATGGGGTGGGATCGGCGCAGGTGCCGACAGAGCAGTCGCAGGAAAGATCGCCCGCCGGCGTCAGCCCGCAAGGCTGGCCGGCGCAGCAGTTGGCAGTCAGGAAGGCGAGCAGCGTGTTCATGCGCGCGAAGTCGGCGCGGTAGATCAGATGGCGCCCGTCGCGGGTGCAGCCGATCAGACCGGCGTGCAGCATCTCCTTCAGGTGGAAGGACAGCGTGGCCGCGGGCAGGCAGAGCTGCTCTGCCAGCACGCCCGGTGTCAGTCCCTCGGGTCCGGCGACGACCAGGGCCCGGAAGGCCCGCAGGCGGTGGGGCTGGGCCAGCGCGGCCAGCAGGCGAACGACTTCTTCATCTTCCATGATTCCATTATGGTGGAAATATTTGATGGAATGATGACAGAATCGCGGCCTGACCGGCCACGGATCGTCATTCACCTTGCCTGGGCACTGGGCTGCAGCCGCATGGTGCCTGGCAGGGGCACGGAGCGGCGCAGCACACCCTCGGCGAGCCAGACGGCCGAGTCCCAGGCGCGGCGGGCGACATAGGGCAGGGGCAGCTGCTGGTAGTCGTCGTTGAAGACCTCGAAGCTGTAGTCGCCGCGGTAGCCCATGGCGTCGAGCTGCAGCACCAGCTCGGTGAGCGCGCCCGAATGCACGCCCTCGCCGGGGAAGACCCGGAAGTGGCGCGCGGTGTCGATGCGCTCCTGCACCGAGCGGGTCTGCTGCCACATGAAGTCGGAGAGCTGCACCAGGTAGATCTTGGCCGGGTCGATGTCGCGCAGTCGGTCCAGCGCGGTGTCGGTGGCGAAGATGTGGTACGAGTCGATGCCGATGCCCAGGTTGGGGCAGTCGGCCATCTCGACGACCTCCCAGGACTGCGGGTACTCGTTGATGTGGCGGCCCCAGGACAGCGCCTCGAAGGCGACGCGGATGCCGTGCGGCAGGGCCAGCATGGCGAGCTTGCGCAGGTCGGCGGCGATGCGCTGGGGGTCGGCGCTGGCGTGGACCGAGGTCGAGGAGCAGGCCAGCAGCACCTTGGCGCCGAGCTGGCGCGCCATCAGGATCATCTGCTTGGCGATGTCGATCTTGTAGCCGTGGAGGTGGTCGGAGAGGCCCTCGAAGTCGCGCAGCACCTGGAAGCCGGTGACGCGCAGGCCGCTGTCGCGCACCGCCTGCACGGCGGCGTCCACCCCGTCGGGGTGGCCGACGAGGTCGCGCGCGGCCAGCATGATCTGGGTGAAGCCGGCCTCGCGCACCGCGCGCAGCTTGGCCTCCAGCGGCCCGGCCAGCGTGATGGTGTCCATGCCGAAGTCGGCGACGTTGCGGGCAATGCGCGTCGGGTCCATCGTCATGCCTCCGTCAGACCGTTGCCGCTGCAGCCGCATCGCCGCGCGGGTCGTGCACCAGCTCGAACACCAGCTCGCCCAGCAGCGGCTGCGTCAGCGCGCCGCGGGCGTCGGTGTGCACGCCGTGCGGCTTCTCGACGAAGGTGACGCCCGCGGCCTTCATCGCCGCGGCCGCCGCCAGCACGTCCGTGCAGCCGAAGGCCACCCGCTGCAGCAGCTCGTCGTGCTCGAAGTCGGCCGCGTCCGGCTCCGGCTCGATCAGCTGCCAGTGGAACTGCCCGCAGGGGCTGGCCAGGATCGCGCCCTTGGTCATCACCCCGAAGCGCTGCTCGGCCGGCAGCTCGACGAAGCCGAACAGCTCGCCGTAGAACGCGCTCCAGTCCGCCATCCGGTCCAGCCCGATGTACTGCACCACCCCGAACACATGCAGCCCGTGCTGCGCCGCCGGGCGCGGGTTCACCCCAGGAATCGGCACGAAGTCCACGTCGTAGATCGAGAACTCGCGGTGCCGGTCCACGAAGTAGATCCGGCTCGACCCCACGCCGTGGATCGCCGGAATGTTGAGCTCCATCACCTCGACCTGCGTCGGCACCGCCCACGCGCCCAGGTCCAGCACCCGGCGATAGGCGCTGGCGGCGTCGCGCACCCGCAGCGCCACCGCCGCGATCACCGGCCGCTCGGTCGGCGCGGGCTGGCCCGACAGGCCGCCCTGGTGCGCGTTGACGATGATGTTCACGTCGCCTTGGCGGTACAGCAGCACCTCGCGCGAGCGGTGGCGCGCCACCGGCACGAAGCCCAGGCGCTCGAGCACCTGGCCCAGCGCCTGCGGCCGGCTCGTCGCGTATTCGATGAATTCGATGCCCAGCAGCCCCAGCGGGTTGGGCAGCTCGCCGATGTCTTCGCGGTCCTGCGTCATGGAGGATTCCTGTTCAGTCAATTCCTGCTCAGCTGGCGAGCCAACGAGCGGGGACGGTGACGATGGAGGGGAAGGCGACCAGGAGGAACATGACGGTGAAC
>JACCDS011967424.1_pt1 | contig 18843 bp, 16 predicted proteins | sample 7446441 | NCBI WGS metagenome assembly JACCDS01 (sample SAMN15323445, study PRJNA562643) | freshwater metagenome | isolation source: river surface water | place: USA:Blue River Watershed | collected 2017-08-17
CATGGCAAAGGCAGCCATGCCGCTTTGCCGCACAACGGGGTGGACCCGATCGTGGTGGCCTCGCAAATGGTGCAGGCGTTTCAGAACATCATCACGCGCAACAAAAAGCCGGTGGACGCAGGCGTGATTTCGGTGACCATGATCCATGCGGGCCATGCCACCAACGTGATTCCCGATTCCTGCGAAATGCAGGGCACAGTGCGCACCTTCACGCTGGAGGTGCTGGACCTGATCGAGCGGCGCATGAAAGAAGTGGCCGAGCACATTTGCGCGGCCAATGAGGCGCGCTGCGAGTTCGAATTTGTTCGCAACTACCCGCCCACCATCAACCATGTGAAAGAGGCCGCCTTCATGCGCGAGGTCATGGGCGAGATGGTGGGGACGGCCAATGTGATGGCGCAAGAGCCCACCATGGGCGCGGAAGATTTCTCGTTCATGCTGCAGGAAATTCCGGGCGCCTACGCCTTCATTGCCAATGGCGATGGCGCGCACCGCGAAATGGGGCATGGCGGCGGCCCCTGCACCTTGCACAACCCGAGCTATGACTTCAATGACGAGCTGATTCCCTTAGGGGGCAGCTTGTGGGTGAAGCTGGTGGAGAAGTGGTTTCAGACCAGCTGAAACTCGGTTTTCGAGGGCACGTCGGGCGCAATCCAGAAGCGGCGTGTCTGCGGATGCATGATGATGCCGGCCACGCTTTCCACCCGCGCTTCGGGCGGCAAGGCGGGGTCGGGGCGGCGGCAGACGGCCAAAAACTCGCCGGATTCGTCACGCAAAAACGCTTGCAACGATGACAGGCCCAAGGGCTTTTGGGTGGCGTGTTGCGCCGCGGTCGCCAAGCGCGGCTCGCTCGACAGATAGTTGCTCATCATGGCTTGCTGGGTCAGCAAGGACTCACATAAGAAGTGATTGGTGTGCACCACGACGCCTTCATGCGGGCGCTGCTCGGCCCAGCCAGCGGGTGCCACCTCGAAACAGCCCACCTCGCCCTGGGCATCGGCACAAGGAATATTGGAAGCCGCCCCAAAGCCCAGCTTGTCTTGAATGAAGGACAGGCGCTCGCGTGCGGCGGCCATGTTCGGCAGGCTCAGCAGATGCCGCAGCAAGATGTGCACGGGCACGCCGGGCTCGGCACCATCATGCACCGAGCGCAAGATGTTCAAGCCAATGGCCAAGCCATGTTGGTTCATGCCAATTTTGGCGAGCATGCCGCCTTCGGCCATGGTCGTGAAGCTCGTGCCGTTGGCATCGACAGCGTAGACGACGACCAGAGCAGCGCGTTGCCGCCCGATCCAGTCCCAGTTTTGAGAAAACCAGGCGTGTCCGTCGTCACTGGCTTGGCCGTTCACACACATGGCCGTGCATTCGGAGAGGTCGCTGGGCAACTGGGGCAAGGCATAGACATCGTCTGCCCAATCGGGGATGCCTGCAGCACGGTTGGCCCTCAGGGCGGCTTCGGCCGCAGTGGGCTCGCCGCTGAAATAGTTGGGCGGCAAAATTTCGGTGCGGCAGTTCAGCGTGAGGATGTCTTCAAAGCTGAAGCGGCTGCCTTCGGCCAGGCCACGCATCTCATCCAACAAGCTGGCGTCCAGCGCTTCGATTGCAGGCAGATAACGCTGCGCCAAGCGACGGGCGTGCGACCAATCGATGCCACACGCCGCAAATTGGCGGGCATAGGTGGCCACGCTGTGCCCGACCTGGGGCCGACTGGCCTGGCCCAAAGCCACGCCGCGCGCATGCGCTGTGGCATGCGTGGAAATGCGAATCTGTGGAAACATGAGATTGATGATAATGGGAGACCCGCTTTTTGTCTTCACCATGACCTTTCTCGCACTTGACGTTGGCAACACCCGCCTGAAATGGGCCCTCTATGAGGCGCCTCGGCCGGGTGCTCGACTCCTGAACCATGGCGCGGTGTTTCTGGAAAACATCGACCGCTTGGCCGAAGAGGAATGGAAAAACTTGCCCACACCCACCAAAATGATTGGCTGCATCGTGGCGGGCGAGGCCATCCGACGCCGGGTGGAAGAGCAAATGGAGTTGTGGGATGTGTCGGTGCGCTGGGTGGTGCCCAGCGTTTACGAAGCGGGAGTCACCAACGGCTATGACCATCCCACACGCTTAGGCGCAGATCGCTGGGTGGCCATGATTGGCGCCCATGCGCGCATGCATTCACAAACCCAAGGCCAATCGCCGCGACCCATGGTGGTGGTGATGGTGGGCACGGCGGTGACGGTAGAGGCCATCAGCGCCGACGGCCATTTCTTGGGTGGCTTGATCCTGCCAGGGCACGGCATCATGTTGCGCGCCCTGGAATCGGGCACCGCGGGCTTGCGTGTGCCCACCGGTGAAGTGCGCCCCTTCCCCACCAATACCAGCGACGCCTTGACCAGTGGCGGCACCTACGCGATTGCGGGTGCTGTGGAGCGCATGATGCAACATGTGCGCAATCATTGCCAGGACGAACCCCTGTGCTTCATGACCGGTGGCGCCGGCTGGAAAATGCTGCCCAGCATGTCCACGCCGGTGGAGTTGGTGGACACGCTGATCTTCGACGGGCTGCTTGAAATCGCTTCAACGCGCTGATCTCGTCATCGCTTGGATGGGGTGATGGAGTTACTGGTTAGGGGTTGGCAGGACCCATTGAAGCACATCATGGGCGCTTCTTGACGAAACACCCAAGCCGGCAATGAGCGCCGGGCTTGAAAATCATTGCACTTAGTGCAACAATTTAAGTGTGCAACTTTCTTGAAATTTTCGCCATCCCATCGTTTGACCGATGGGCAAAAAAGAACATGGTGCTGCACCAAGACTTGATCACAGCCGCGCACGACATGGCAAACGGTCTTGTCGATGCCAACCTGGGTGGTCACGTTGTGAAAAAGCGCATCGCTTTCAAAGGTCGCGGCAAGAGATCTGGCGCAAGAACCATCGTGGCAACCAATTTCGAGAGTCGCTGGATTTTTTTAATTGGATTTGAAAAGAGTGAACGAGCGAACATCAGCCAAGCTGAACTCAAGGCTTTGCAAGAACTGGCAAAAAATTTATTGGGTTTCAACGCGACGCAAATCGCCATGGCTGTGCGCGAGTGTCAGTTAATTGATCTGAAGAGGCTAGAAGAATGACGGCAAAACGCAAAAGCAGAATTTTGAGTGAGATTCACGAAACAGCCAAGGGCTTGCACAGCACCGGTTTGATCAGCAAGCGTCGTATGGGTGAATTTGACCTGCTGTGCAATTTGGAAGTAAAAGCCATTGCGCCGCATCAGATCAAACAACTGAGAGAGCGCGAACGTGTCAGCCAAGCCGTCTTTGCGGCCATCTTGAACACCAGTGTCTCAACGATTCAAAAATGGGAATTGGGCGATAAGAAACCCAGTGGTCCATCACTCAAATTACTGAATCTTTTGGAACGCAAAGGGCTGCACGCCGTTATCTAAGGCCTCAACTCACCCCAGGCGCCTGTTATGGCCTGGCGATACCCGGGCGGGTGGCTTCGTAAGCCCTCGCAGCACGCAGCACCAAGGCGTCCCCGAACATGGGGCCAACGAGTTGCATGCCCATGGGCAAGCCATCGGCGGTCAAGCCACAGGGCACGGTGATGGCAGGCTGCTGCGACAAATTGAAGGGGTAGCTGAACGGCGTCCAGCCCAACATGGTCTCGGGCGTCATGCGGGTGTGGCCGGCGGGCAATGCCTCAAAGGCTGGCACCGCGGTGCTGGGGGTGAGGATGAGGTCGTAGCGCAACATGAACTGGCGCATGTGCGAGCCGAACAAGCCACGGCGTTGGTTGAGTTGGTGAATTTGTTCGGGCGTGAGGTGTGCGCCCAACTCGACTTCGGCTCGGAAATCGGGATCGGCCACGGCTTGTTGCTCCGGTGTCAGGCCTTGCCACACTTGGTAGGCCCCGGCGAACCACAAGCCCGTGCTGATGTCCAAGGTGTCTTCAATGCCTGGGTCGACCGCCTCGACCAGGGCGCCCAGGTCCTTGAATGTTTGCGCCACGCGATCGAGGGCGGCGGCAATTTCGGGGTGCACGTTTTTCGCATAGCCCAAGGTGGGCGAATAGGCGATGCGCAAGCCACGCACGCCGTCGTTCAAGCCAACGGTGTAGTCGCTCGGGTCGCAGGGCAAGGAGGTCCAGTCACGCGCGTCCGGTTTTTTGAGTACGTTGGTCATGAGGGCCGAGTCCATCACGCTCATGGTGTGCGGGCCCAGGTGCGCCACCGAGCCATACGGTGACAAAGGGTAGGCCGGCACGCGCCCGAAGCTGGGCTTGAGGCCCACGTTGCCGCAAAAGGCCGCGGGTATGCGCACGCTGCCGGCACCGTCGGTGCCCACAGCGAGCGGGCCCAGGCCAGCCGCCACGGCAGCTGCGGCGCCACCCGAAGATCCTCCGGGCGTGCGCGAAAGGTTCCAAGGGTTGCGTGTGATGCCTGTCAACGGCGAATTGGTTTCGCCCTTGCAGCCGTATTCGGGCGTGGTGGTTTTGCCCAGCAGCACCGCACCGGCTTCGCGCAAGCGGGCGGTGGCGGGCGCGTCGACATCCCAAGCTTGTTGGGGGTTGATGCCGCGGCTGCCACGCAAGGTGGGCCAGCCTTTGGTGAGGATCAAATCTTTGATGGAGGTGGGCACGCCATCGAGTTCACCCACAGGGGCACCCTGCTTTCGATGGGCTTGCCAACGCGTCTCGCTTTGCTGCGCACTGGCCAGCGCGGCGGCCTCATCCACCAGGCAGAAAGCATTGAGTTGTGGGTTGAGCTCTTCGATGCGCTTCAAAACGGCGCGCGTGGCTTCGACAGGAGAAGCCTGGCCACTTCGGTACAGCTGCAGCAATTGCTCAGCCGTGCATTCGGTGAGAGAGGTGGTCATGGAGTCTCCTTGCAATGACCAAAAGGGGTCAGGGTCGGACACGGGTGTGAGGGCTGAGTTTTTTCCAGGGCATATCACCAGGATCGGCGGCCATGGGGCCTGGGGCTTTGGCAATCAACACATGGCTGGCAATGGGCTGAAAGTCGGCGCGGAAATGGTTGGAGCTTTTCACGACGATGACCTTCATGGCCTCGGGCTGAATGCCGACCATGCGCAGCAAGGCGCGGTCGAGCAGTTGCTTCTTGCCACTGACCACAGCCACCCGGATGCCGTCGATGTCCAGACAGGCACTGTGGCCCAGACGAACCGTGAGGCCACGCATCATTTCGCCGGGCAAGGTGCAAACGCCATCGCTGATGGCCATCACTTTGAAGCGCCCGGTGACCGGCGGATCGCTGTGTTGCCCAGTGAAAGTGGGCACCGCAGTCCCCAAAGACAGTTCCAGGGTGGCGCCCACGCCCGCCTCGCAGGCCTTGCGCGCGGCTTCGCTGTCGTACATCAAGCCCAGGGCGACCAGCCCGGGAAACTTGCGGCCCACGCCTTGTTGCAGCAAGGCGTGCAACATGCCGGTGGTGTTGCTGTCGCCACCCGCGCCGGGGTTGTCTTGGGTGTCGGCAATGACCACCGGTCGATCGGATTTGTCGGCCAGGGCCATGGCGCGCTGGGCGGTCTCTTGGGGCGACAACAAATCGAGTTGCCATTGGGTGGGCTCGCTGGCTTGCGCATACAGGGTGTTGACGGCCGCTTGCGCTTGCTCGGCGCTGGCGGCATAGCCCCACACGGCCGGGCCGCACTCTTCGATGTCGGACGCGGGAAAGGCCATGCAAAAACTGAGGATGGCGTTGTGCTCGCGGTCGAGTTGCTTGAGCTTGTCGTAAATGCCTTGGGCCGGGTCCATCCAGGTGCTTTGGGCATTGAGTGGAATGAGGTAGGGCACGCGCTGCACATGCAGCGCTTCGCGGCGACCCAGTTGCCAACGGCGGCGCAACAACTGCGCAGCCAGCTCCCCCGTGGCGGCCATGTCGACGTGGGGATAGGTTCGGTACGACACCAGCGCATCGGCCTCGCGCAGCATGCGGCGCGGGACGTTGGCATGCAGGTCCAGGCTGGCGACGATGGGCACATCGGGCCCGACAAGCGACCGAATGCGCGAGATCAACTCGCCCTCGGAATCATCGGCATGCTCGGCCACCGCCGCGCCATGCAAATCGAGGTAAACCGCATCCAGGCCTTGCACGCGGGCAGACTGCACGTCTTCCAAAATGGCAGCACTGATGCGCTCGAAGGCATCGCGGGTGACATAGGACGAGGGAATGGCACCCGCCCAGGCCGACGGAATCAGTTGCCAGCCTTCGGCCTTGGCCGCATCGATGAAGCCGCCCACCGGGATGTTGATGCCGGTGAGCTTGTCTTGCATGGCCTGCCCGCGCGTGAACGCGGGGAAAGAGTCGCCACGGTTGAACGCCGTCCAGTCGGCCAGGCTGGGGGCAAAGGTGTTGGTTTCATGCTGGTAGCCAGCGATCAGGACACGTTTCATTCAGGGCTCGCAATGACGAAGGGGGTCAAAGGGCTTCCAGGCCGGGGGGCGCGGAGGCGAAGAGGCGTTGGGTGTAGGGGTCCCGGGGGTTGGCGTAAAGCTCGACCGTCGGGCCTTGCTCGACGATCTTGCCCTGGTTCATGACGATCACGCGGTCGCACAACTGGGCGGCCACGCGCAGGTCGTGGGTGATGAAGAGCAGGCCCAGACCAAACTCGGCCTGGATTTCCCGCAGCAGCACCAGAATTTGCGCTTGCACCGACACATCCAGGGCGCTGACCGCTTCGTCGGCCACCAGCACTTTGGGTTGACAGGCGAGCGCCCGCGCGATGGCGATGCGCTGTCTTTGCCCGCCACTGAATTGGCTGGGGTAGCGGCGCAAGGCTTCCACCGGCAAGCGCACTTGGGTCATGAGTTTTTCAGCCAAGGCTTGGGCTTGGGCCGTGCCCATGCCAAAGTTCACCGCACCTTCGATCAAGGACTGGCCCACGGTGCGACGCGGGTTGAGCGAGCGGTTGGGGTCTTGAAACACCACTTGCACTTGGCTGCGCAGAGGGCGCAAGGCGCGCTCGTTCAAGGTGGCGACCTCCTGGTCACCCCAATGAATCTGGCCGCCGGTGGGGTCGATCAGTCGAATCAGGCAGCGCGCAAAAGTGGATTTGCCGGAGCCCGACTCGCCCACGATGCCCACGGTTTCGCCGGCATGGATGGCGACCGAGGCGGCGTGCAAGGCATGGGTGGGGTGACTGCGCCCCATCCAATCGCGGGAGAGATAGGTTTTGCTGACGTCGGTGCCGCTCAAAAGCGGTGCCCGCCCTTGCGAGCGAAGCGCGGCAAGCTCTGAGATGGCCGCGTTGCGCTCGCCATGGCGGGCTGGCGTCATGCTGGGCACGGCGGCCAGGAGTTGTTGGGTGTAGGGCTGGGTGGGATGCTTGAGGACTTGCAGGCGGGGGCCGGATTCGACGGCCTCGCCCTGGTTCATCACCAGCACCTGATCGGCAATTTCTGCGACCACGCCCATGTCATGGGTGATGAACAGCACCGCACTGCCCTGCTCTTTTTGCAATTGCGAAATGAGCTTGAGAATTTCTTTTTGGGTGGTGACGTCCAAGGCCGTGGTGGGCTCGTCGCAAATCAGCAAGGCGGGCTTCAAGATCACCGCCATGGCAATCACGATGCGCTGGCGCTGGCCGCCGCTGAGTTGGTGCGGGTAGCTGCGCATCATGCGCTCGGGGTCGGGCAGGCGCACATGCTCGAGCATCTGGCGCACTTGCGCGCGGCGTTTGTCAGCCGGCCAGTCGGTGTGGGTGGTCAGCAACTCGTCGATCTGGTCGCCACAGGTCATGACCGGATTCAAGGCGGTCATGGGCTCTTGGAAGACCATGCCCATGGCTTGGCCACGCAGTTGGCGCAAACGCGTGCTGGAAGCCTCCAGCAAAGACTCGCCTTGCAACACCACCTGACCCGCCACAGGCTTGAGCTCTCGCGCCAGCAAGCCCATGACGGTGGTGGCCATCACCGACTTGCCAGAGCCAGACTCGCCCACCACACACAGGGTCTGTCCAGGCTCGATCTGCAAGCTGATGTTGTGCACGGCGTGCACACGGTCGCCCCCTTCGGGCAAAGCCACCGAGAGGTTTTGAATGGACAGAATCGGCGCAGCCATCAGTTGCCTCGCCGCGCAAATTTGGGGTCGAGCACATCGCGCAGGCCATCGCCCAACAAGTTGATGGCCAACACCGTGGGCACCAGGAACATGGCGGGGTACAAGACATTGCCGGGGTACTGGCTGAACTGCACGCGCCCTTCGGCCATGATGTTGCCCCAGGTAGGAATGTCTGGCGGCAAGCCCAGTCCGAGGAAGCTCAGAATGGCCTCGGTCAACACGGCAGAAGCCGCCACAAAGGTGCCTTGCACCAGCAAGGGCGCCATGGCATTGGGCAAGATGTGGCGCATCAAAATGACCGGTGTGGGCGTGGCCAAGGCCCGGGCCGCTTCCACAAAAGGCTCTTCTCGCAAGGTGAGCACCAGCGAGCGAACCAAACGCGTGACGCGCGGCACCTCGGGAATGGCAATGGCCACCACCACGGTGCCCACATTGGCCCCCAAGGCCGCCACCAAGGCAATGGCCAACAAAATGGCCGGGATGGCCATGAGGCCGTCCATCACCCGCATCAGCACCGCGTCGACGGCGCGAAAGTAACCTGCCATCATGCCCAGCAAGCCGCCAAGCGCCAAGGACAAGAGCGCAGTGGACAGGCCGACCAGGAGAGAGACACGCGCGCCGTAGACCACCCGGCTGTACAAATCACGGCCAAAGCTGTCGGTGCCAAACCAGAAGGTGTGGGCCACAGTGCTGCCGTCGAGCAAGGCGAAATCGCCCGACTTGCCGGCCGCTTTGTTGATGTGGTTGGAGTCCATCGCGGCCGGGTCGACCGTGCCCAACAAGGGCGCGATCAGCGCGATGAGGCACATGAAGCCCAGCACCAGGACGCCAAAGCGCACCGTGCCATGGGCCCACAAACGTTGCGTGACTGTGGCCGCCATCAGTAACGAATCCTAGGGTCGAGGAACAGGTAACTCAGATCCACCAGCAGGTTGATGAGCACATAGCTGAGCGAGAAAAACAGCACCAAGCCTTGAATGACGGGAAAGTCTCGGTTGAGGACGGCATCCACCGTGAGCGAGCCCAAACCGGGAATGGCATACACGGTTTCCGTGACCACCACGCCGCCAATCAGCAAGGCCACGCCAATGCCGATGACCGTGACAATGGGCACCGCCGCATTGGCCAGCGCGTGGCGGATCAGCACGGCCGACTCGGCGATGCCTTTGGCGCGGGCCGTGCGAATGTAGTCCTCGGTCAAGGCCTCGGACACGCTGGCACGGGTCACGCGCGCAATGAGGGCGATGTAAATCATGCCCAGCGTCATCCAAGGCAGGATGAGTTGGCGCATCCAATCCCACAGGCTGGCGCCACTGGGGCCGAACAAGGTTTTGTAGCCCTGAACGGGCAAGACCTCCCAGCGGATGGCAAACAAGTAAATGAGCACATAGCCGATGACAAAAACCGGCACGGAAAAGCCCGCCACAGAAAACGCCGACAAGGTTTTGTCCAGCACGCCACCCATGCGCCACGCCGCGAGCGTGCCCAAGGGGACGGCGATCAGCACCGCCAGCAAAGCGGTGCCCATGGCCAAGGCCAGCGTCGGCTCGATGCGCTGCGCAATCAGCGCGGTGACGGGCTTGTTCAAGTAGAACGAGTAGCCCAGGTCACCCTGCAACACGCGCCCAACCCAAATGCCGTACTGCACCGGAATGGACCGGTCCAGTCCGAGCTGGTTGCGGATTTTGTCAATCTCTTCGTTGGTGGCGCTGTTGCCCGCAATCACGGCGGCTGGGTCGCCAGGGGCCAATCTCAGAATGAGAAAGACCACCAGCGACACCACCAGCAGCACTGGCAGCAGCGCTGCCAGGCGGCGTAACAAAAATGAAAGCATGAACCGCTCGCGCGAAGGCGTTTAGTCTTTCTTCAAACCCCACATCACAGGAATGCCGGGGGTGGCCAGCAAGCCCGACACGTTGTTGCGAATGGCGGTGGGGCTGCGGTATTGACCCAGGGGGGCGTGGGTCGCGGTTTCAAACGCAATAGCCTGAATGTCGCTGGCGATCTTTTTCTTGTCAGCCGCAGAGCCGGCACGGGCAAACTTGGATTTCAAGTCTTCGATGCGCGGCTCATCTTGCCAACCGAACCAGCCGTTCTGGCCTTTGGCGTTGAACATGGCCATGGCCAGCGGGTTGCTGATGTCACCTGCGGTCCAGGCCGTCAGGAACAGGTGCCAGCCCCCTTGGGCCGGGGCGTCTTTCTTGGCGCGTCGCGCCAACAAGGAGGCCCAGTCCATCTGCTGGAAGTCCACCTTGAAGCCAGCGGCTTCCAACTGTTGCTTGGCCACCAGGGGCAGCTTGGCAATCGAGGCCAAATCGGTGGGGCGCATCAGCAAAATGGGGGTGCCGTCGTAGCCAGCCTCTTTCAGCATCTCGCGGGCCTTGGCCGGGTTGGCAATGCCAGTGAAGTAGCCGGTGTTTTCATCGGCGTATTGCGTGCCACAGGGGTACATGCTGCGGCACAAGCGACCGAGCTCAGGCACGCCCACCTGGGTGTTGATGTAGGCCTGTTGCCCCATGGCCACCATGGCGGCCTGGCGAATCTTGGGGTTGTTGAAGGGCGCATGCAGGTGGTTGAAGCGCATGATGAACTGCAAGCCGGCAGGCGAAAAGTCTTCGACCTTCACGCCTTCGGTTTTCTTCAAGGTTTCGTACTGCTCGAAGCTGGGCTGCTCGACCATGTCGACCTCGCCGGCTTTGAGTGCATTGAACTGGGTTTGGGGGTCGCGGATGATGACCCACTCGACGCGGTCAAAGTTCACCGGGCGGCCGCCGGCCACGCCGCTGGGGGCTTCGGTGCGTGACTTGTATTTGGGATTGCGCACATACACCGCGAGCGAGCCGGGCTTGAATTCGTCGGCCTTGAAGATGAAGGGGCCCGAGCCGATGTGCTCTTTGACTTGCTCGGTGCCCGGTGTCGCGGCAATGCGTGCCGGCATGATGAAAGGCACGTTGGACGAGGCTTTGCCCAGGGCATCCAGCACGATGCCGCACGGCTCTTTGAGCACCAGGCGGAAGGTGTTGGCGTCCGGCGTTTCCATGTGGTCGATGAAGTTGTTCAGGATGCCGCCCATGGCATCGCGGCTGGCCCAGCGCTTGATCGAGGCCACCACGTCTTCGCTGGTGACGGGTTTGCCATCATGGAACTCGAGGCCGGCGCGCAGCTTGAAGGTCCAGGTCTTGCCATCTCTGGAGGTCTCGTAGGTGTCGACCATTTGCGGCTTGATGTTGCCTTGGGCGTCTTCCGAGAACAGCGTGTCGTAAATCATGTACGCATGGTTGCGCGTGACGTAGGCGGTCGTCCAAACGGGGTCAAGCACGGCCAAATTGGCGTGCGGCACAAAGCGGAACACCTTGTTGGGGGCCGGTGCCTGGGCTTGGGACGCCAGCGGCGTCAGCATGGCCAGGCCAAGACCCAGGGAAGTCAGAGCAGCAAACAAAGGACGGCGCTTCAGCATGTGGGAGTCTCCAATGAGCAGTGAGGGCAACAGTCAGTCCGCGATAATTCGCCAACCGGCTGGTCGGAAAAAGCCACTATAGACCTGAAAACAAGAAAGGCAACCTATGGAGACTACCAATATGACGGCCTGCGCGCTGTCGGACGCGCTGCACCAAAAGAAGTTGTCCAGCCGCGAGTTGATGCAGGCCACCCTTGACCAAATTGACCGGCTGAACCCGACTTACAACGCCGTGGTGAACTTGCAAGATCGGGCTGGCTTGCTGGCGCAAGCGGATGCGCGCGATGCGCAACTGGCGCGCGGTGAGTCCAAGGGCTGGCTGCACGGCATGCCCATCGCGGTCAAGGACTTGGCCAATGCGGCGGGCATTCCCACGACGCTGGGCTCGCCGCTGATGAAAAACTTTGTGCCGCAAGACGATGCGGTGATGGTGGCGCGCATGAAAGCCGCAGGCGCCATCGTGATTGGCAAGACCAACACGCCCGAGTTTGGCCTGGGCTCGCACAGCTTCAACGAAGTCTTTGGCGCCACCGGCAATGCCTACGATGTGAACAAAACGGCGGGCGGCAGCAGTGGTGGGGCCGCTGTGGCTTTGGCCTTGCGCATGGTGCCGGTGGCCGACGGCTCCGATTTCATGGGCAGCTTGCGCAACCCCGCGGGCTGGAACAATGTGTTTGGCATGCGTCCTTCGCAAGGCCGCGTGCCTTCTTTCCCCGCGCAGGATGTGTGGGTGTCGCAACTGGGCACCGATGGCCCAATGGCGCGCACGGTGTCTGATCTGGCCAAGTTGCTCAGCGTGCAAGCGGGCTATTGCCCTCAGAGCCCCTTGAGCATTGCCGAAAGCGGCGCGCGCTTTGCAGGTGATTTGCGCGCCGACGTCAAAGGCCGCCGCATCGGCTGGCTGGGCAACCTGAACGGCTATTTGCCGATGGAAGCGGGCATTTTGGAAGCCTGTGAAAACGGGCTGCGCCGCCTGGAGGGCCTGGGTTGCGCTGTTTCGCCCACGCCACTGGGCCTGGCGCCCGAGGGGGTTTGGCAAACTTGGCTGGCTTGGCGACGTGTGCTGACCGCCTCGCGCTTGTCACCCTTCTTCTTGCAGGCAAAAAACCACCCGCTGATCAAGCCCGAGGCGCAGTGGGAACACGAGCAGGCGCAAGGCATGACGGCACCGGAGTTCCTCAGCGCCAGTGTGCAACGCAGCAGTTTTTATCAGCACATGCTCTCTTTGTTTGACAAGCACGATGTGTTGGCCCTGCCTGTGGCCCAGGTGTGGCCCTTCCCCAAAGACTGGCGCTGGCCCCAAGAGATCGTCACGCCCCAGGGCACGGTGGCCATGGACACCTACCACCGCTGGATGGAGGTGGTGATTTACGCCACGCTGGCGGGCCTGCCCAGCATCAGTGTGCCCGTGGGCTTCAATGCGCAAGGTCTGCCCATGGGCATGCAATTGATTGGCAAGCCTCAGGGCGACTTCGAATTGCTGCAGCTCGCCAAAGCGTATGAGGATGCGATTGGGGATTGGCTGGCTGTCAAACCAGCCGCTCTGGCCTGAGTTTGCCTTTCAGTTTTGTCGCCAGGGGAGGCCACGGTAGCGCCAGCCCCCTTGAAGACCGCGATGGGCCTGTGCGTCGGGGTCACCCTCAAAGCCTTCCAGGATGTTGAAGGCCGTGACGCCCAGCTCGGTGGCGCGCTTGGCGGCCGCGATGGAGCGCACGCCGCTGCGACACATCAGCACCAGCTTGAGCCCTTCTTTGGCAGCGGCTTGAATGGCGGCATCAAAGTCGGCATTCATGGCCATGCCAGGCCATTGCTTCCAGGCAATGCCCAAGGCGCCGGGCACAAAACCCACCCATTCGCGCTCGGCATCGGTGCGCACATCGACCAGGACGGCCTGTCCGGCTTGCACCCATTGCCAGGCCAGTTGGGGAGAAACATCGCCCGCATAGCCTTCGGCGGGCAGAGGAGCGTTCAACGCGGCTTGATCGATCATGTTGTCTTCTTTCAGGCAAATTTCACCAGCATTTCGGACACCTGCGAAACGGGCTGATCGCCCTCTTCGATCATGCAGCCCAGCATGGCGTAGAAAGTTTTGTCCAAGGCCTTGCGTGCGGCAGCAAGCTGTTGCGCCACTTTCTCGCAGTCGGCCTCGTCTTCAATGAGCTTTTGAATGCCTCGCAGCTGCCCTTCCACACGGGCCAGGCGGGCACACAGAGTGCGTTTTTTCTCAGCATCGCGCAGCGTGGACATGACCACTCCTTCTTTGTAGCGGAATTCAAGCGTAAGTATATAAAGCCCGACGTTGCGCCCAAAGCTCCCGCCGTGGCGCAGCCTGTCAAACCTGATGTCGTGGCCAGCGAGCCTGCGGCGTCGGTTTTTTGGAAGAAATCCCTTCTTTGCATGTCGACCTTTGAAGTATTTATGAAGTTTTTATGACTGTGAAAAAGCAATCATTCAATACAAATGAATTACAAATAACCCTGTATTGGTAGAAACCCTCTAGTCGATGTTCATAAAACACCAAAAATGCACTGTCCAATCTTTGTATGTGACAAATCACTGAGGAGCCTCATCCATGTCCGAAAACAAGTCCCCCCGCCGCCGCAACCTATTGAAAGGCGCAGCTGTTGCCGCCGGTGCCGTCAGCGCACCCATGGTGTCAATGGCCCAGACCACGTCCCTGCGCTTTCAAAGCACCTGGCCTGCCAAGGACATCTTCCATGAATACGCCAACGACTTCGCCAAGAAAGTCAACGACATGGCCGGTGGCCGCCTGAAAATTGAAGTGCTGCCTGCTGGCGCCGTGGTCCCGGCTTTCCAGTTGCTGGACGCCGTGAACAAGGGCACCCTGGACGGTGGCCATGGCGTGGTGGCTTACCACTACGGCAAAAACTCGGCGCTGGCCCTGTGGGGATCCGGCCCGGCCTTCGGCATGGACCCCAACATGGTTCTGTCGTGGCACCAATACGGCGGCGGCAAGGCCCTGCTGGATGAGATTTACGCCTCCATCAACATGGATGTGGTGTCCTACTTGTACGGCCCCATGCCCACCCAACCGCTGGGCTGGTTCAAGAAGCCCGTGGCCAAAGTGGACGACATGAAGGGCCTGAAGTTCCGCACCGTCGGCCTGGCCGTCGATGTGTTCACCGAAATGGGCACCGCTGTGAACCCCTTGCCCGGCGGCGAAATCGTGCCGGCCCTGGACCGCGGCCTGATCGACGCTGCTGAATTCAACAATGCCACTTCTGACCGCATCCTGGGCTTCCCGGACGTGGTGAAGAACTGCATGTTGCAAAGCTTCCACCAAAGCGGCGAGCAGTTTGAAATTCTGTTCAACAAGGGCAAGCTGGCTGCACTGCCGACCGAACTGAAGTCCATCATCGACTACGCCGTTCAGGCCTCTTCTGCCGAAATGAGCTGGAAAGCCATTGACCGCAACGCCAAAGACTACGAAGAAATGAAGAAGCAGGGCATCAAGTTCTACAAGACGCCTGACTCGATTCTGCGTGCCCAATTGGCGGCCTGGGACAAGGTCATTGACAAGAAAGCCAACGAAAACGCGCTGTTCAAGAAAGTGCTGGATTCGCAGCGTGCTTTCGCAGCCCGCGCCGGACAGTGGCAAAATGACTACATGGTCGATTTCAAAATGGCTTACAACCATTACTTCGCCAAAAAGAAAGCCTGATTCTTACCCTGCCTTCTGAGCAATCCCATCCAGGTTCGCCTGGATGGGTATTTTTTTGATTAAACGTGTTTTTTCGAGAGTTTCCATGAGTATCCAAACCCTGCTACACACGGTAGACAGGATCAGCACATGGTTTGGCAAGGCGTTTGCCTGGCTGATCGTGGCCCTGATGCTGCTGGTGGTGGTCGAGGTGTTCAAGCGCTATGCCTTGAACGCGCCAACAGCCTGGATTTTTGACGCCAGCAACATGATGTACGGCACCCTGTTCATGATGGGTGGCGCCTACACTTTGTGCCAGGACGGCCACGTGCGCGGCGACTTTTTTTACGGCAGCGCCAAACCCCGTACACAAGCCACGCTCGACATGGTGTTGTACATCCTGTTCTTCATTCCTGGCGTGGTCGCCCTGACCTACGCCGGCTGGACCTACGCAGCAGACTCCTGGATCATCAAGGAGCAGACCTTCAACGCCGACCCTTTGCCTCTGTACCCCTTCAAGGCCATCATTCCCCTGGCGGGCTTGATTGTGCTGGTGCAAGGCCTGTCAGAAATTTTGCGCTGCATCGTCTGTATTCGCACCGGTGAATGGACGCCGCGCCTGAAAGACGCCGATGAAATCGATGTGGTCGAGCAACAGCTCGCCAGCAGCGTCTATGTGGACGATGAGGCGCGTCAACAAGCCATCGCCAACGCCAAACAAATTGAAGAATCGGCGCACCAGCGCGCCTCAGGAGGTCAGCGATGAGCGATCCCGCACTCGGCCTCTTGATGCTGGGGCTCATCATCGTGGTCATCATGATGGGCTTCCCCACCGCCTTCACCCTGATGGGTTTGGGCATGGTGTTTGGCTTCTCCGCCTTTTACGACCCGTCCCAGCCGTGGATGGACAACCGCGTGTTCAACCTGATGGTGCAACGCACCTTTGGCGCGATGACCAACGACACTTTGTTGTCGATTCCGCTCTTTGTGCTGATGGGCTACATCATGGAGCGCGGCGCGTTGGTGGACAAAATGTTCCACAGCGTGCAGTTGGCCTTCCGCCGCCTGCCCGGCTCTTTGGCCGTGACCACCTTGGTGATCTGCACCTTCTGGGGCATTGCCAGTGGCTTGGTGGGCGCTGTGGTGGTGCTGATGGGCGTGATCGCCATGCGACCGATGTTGAACGCCGGCTATGACACGCGTCTGGCCGCCGGCGTGATCACGGCCGGGGGCACGCTGGGCATTTTGATCCCGCCCTCAGTGATGATCATTGTGTACGCAGCCGTCGCCGGCCAATCGGTGGTGAAGCTCTACGCCGCGGCCATGTTCCCGGGCTTTTTCCTGGCCTTCCTGTACCTGGTCTACGTGATTGGCTGGGTCATGATCAATCCCAAGATTGCGCCCAAGTTGCCGCCCGAGCAAATGAAAGCAGATGTGCGCCCCTGGGTTCAGCATGTGTCCGATCAGTACACATCCAGCATGCTGCCCGCGTTCGCGGCCGCCGTTTTGTCACCCGCTCGCGCCCTGCGCGCCAGCACCGCGGAATTCCGCGTGGGCTGGACCTTGATGGTCAAGAGCCTGTTCACCAGCCTGATTCCCATCTTCATGACGGTGATCTGCCTGGGCGCGGTCTGGTGGTATGTGGTGATTTACTCGCAAGCCGACAACAATGCGGCCGCCGCTGCGGCCAATGCCCCGGCCACGGTATCGCAACCGACCCAAGAGACCGCTGGCAGCACCACCACCGAAAAAGTGGCCGGTGGCGTCCAAGAACCTCCAGGTGCTGGCGGTGTGCAATTGCCGCCTGGCGCGGAAGGCGTTCAAGCGCCCCCTGGCTCGGGTGAAGATGAGCCCTTGCGGGCCATGGGCGATGGCGACACCTCTGACGCGCCCAAGACCGAACCGGTGCCCGAGAGCTTCTACACCGGCTTTGCCGTGACCTGTGGCGCGATGCTGCTGCTCTTGCTCTGGTACTACCGCAACTTTGACGCAGAACAGTTTGAAATTCTGGATATGCTGGTGAAGTCGGTGATGCCCTTGGGCGTGCTGACGCTGGTCGTGCTGGGCGTCATTTTGTTCGGCATCACCACGGCCACGGAATCTGCGGCGGTGGGTGCAGCCGGGGCCTTCCTGATGGCTTGGGCCGCGGGCACGCTGAACTTTGAGCGCATCAAGGAAGCCGTGTTCCTGACCGCCAAGACCACCGCCATGGTCTGCTGGCTGTTCGTGGGCTCGGCCTTGTTCTCGGCGGTGTTTGCCATTTTGGGTGGCCAGCGCCTGGTGGAAGAGTGGGTGATGGCCATGAACCTCTCGCCCATCCAGTTCCTGCTGCTGTCGCAAGCCATCATTTTTGTGCTGGGCTGGCCGCTGGAGTGGACCGAGATCATTGTGATCTTTGTGCCCATCTTCCTGCCGCTGTTGGCGCACTTCCAGATCGATCCCATGCTGTGGGGCGTGCTGGTGTTCGTGAACTTGCAAGCCGCCTTCCTGTCGCCGCCGGTGGCCATGTCGGCCTTCTACCTCAAGGGTGTCTCGCCACCGCATGTGACGATCAACCAGATCTTCGCAGGCATGATGCCCTACATGTTCATCGTCATCGTCTGCATGGTGCTGATGTACATCTGGCCGCAACTGACCTTGTGGTTGCCCAACTACCTGTACGGCAAGTAAGCCAGGCCTGACCTGCGAAAAAGCCCGCATCGCGAACCGATGCGGGCTTTTTTTCTGGCCGTCGCGGGGTTGGCATCCTGAAAGATATTGCCCTAGAATTGACGTTTACGTAAACGTCAACCAATCCAATGCCTGTCTAATGAGGATGGGCGCATGCGCGCTGACGTCGCAGGAGACTTTGAGATGACCGATTTGTCCGCTGAATACCAAGCCTTGGCCAACTACCGCCCGACGAACAAGGTGCGCTTTGTGACCGCCGCCAGTTTGTTCGATGGCCATGATGCCGCGATCAACATCATGCGACGCATTCTGCAAAGCATGGGCGCGGAGGTGATTCACCTGGGACACAACCGCTCGGTGGACGATGTGGTGACCGCAGCGCTGCAAGAGGACGTGCAAGGCATCGCCATCAGCTCCTACCAGGGCGGCCATGTGGAATATTTCAAATACATGGTGGACTTGCTGCGCGCGCGTGGCGGCAGCCACATCCAGGTGTTTGGCGGCGGCGGTGGCGTGATCGTGCCGGCTGAAATTCGGGAGCTGCACGATTACGGCGTGGCCCGCATTTACAGCCCCGAAGATGGTCAGCGCATGGGCCTGCAAGGCATGATCGGCGAGATGATCATGCGCTGCGACCAGAACCTGAGCGCGCACGCCCCGACAAGCTTGAATGCCATTCAAGGCCACGAAGAGCTGGCCTGGCGTGCCCTCGCCCAGTTGATCACCGCTTTGGAAAACGGCGAAGCCGATGCCGGCTTGGTGAAGTCGGTGCGCGAACAAGCGGCCAAGACCCAGGTGCCCGTGCTCGGCATCACCGGCACCGGCGGCGCTGGCAAATCGTCACTCACCGACGAGCTGGTGCGGCGTCTGCGCTTGGACCAGGAAGACGCTTTGCGCGTGTCGGTCATTTCCATCGACCCTTCGCGGCGCAAAAGTGGTGGCGCGTTGTTGGGCGACCGCATCCGCATGAATGCCATCGAC
>JACCDS010984925.1_pt1 | contig 18837 bp, 14 predicted proteins | sample 7446441 | NCBI WGS metagenome assembly JACCDS01 (sample SAMN15323445, study PRJNA562643) | freshwater metagenome | isolation source: river surface water | place: USA:Blue River Watershed | collected 2017-08-17
CGCGCACTCTGGCCGAGCCATAGTCATCGACCTTGCCATCGAGCTCAACCTGCGCCACCGACGCCGCATCGGTCGACAGGCCATTGATGACGCCGTCGAGATAATGAATATGCGCGCCAAATTGCGGACGCAACGAGAGGTCAGCAAATTCGAGGTCGGCATCGCTGACGCGGATGCGCTCAACCGCGACCGCAAACTCCCCGCCGCCGTCAGCCGGGCGACTGGCGTCCGCTTTGGGGGGAGCTTTGGCGTTGGCGTTGGTGTTGGCGGCGGCCTTCGCCATCGCGGAGGATGGTGCAGCGCTTGTTTGCTTGGCCACCGGCGTCGCCACCGGAGCCGCCGCACTGGCGACTGCGGCTGTGGCTGTGGCTGTCGTCGTCGGAGCCGTTGACGGCGATGTTGGCGTTGCCGTTGCCGCCGTACGCAGCAACCTTTGCAGGTTGATGGTCTTGTCTTCGTAAATGATCAGGCGCGCCGTCGGATGCACGATGCGCAGCTCATTCAACTGCACCCGATTGGGCGCCAGCGAGACACTGAGCGAATCGCTGGACAGCGCATCCCAACTGAGGAAGCCGGTGCCATCGCTTTCTTTGGCAATCTCCAGCTCGCTGACATTGAAGCCGCCGTTAAAGCGGGCACTGAAAGCCTTCGCCGCGCTAAAGCTGAGCCGGCCATTCAGCGCCGCCTGCCCTTTCGTCAGGTTCACCATCATGAACTGCGACAGGTAAGGCGAGTAAGGCTTCAATTGCAGGCCGGCGAGCTTCAGCTGCAGGTCGCCCTTCAGCGGTGTCGCCGACAGCTGACCACGCACATCCAGCCGCCCGCCTTGTCGCAGCGGCACAGCCGCTGTGACCGCAATCCGCTTGCGCGCATCGAGCGACAGTCCGCGCGCCTCGAGCGCCGCATCGCGCACGTCGACCACCATGGGCTGCAGCAGGCTCTTGTCTTCGACGTGCAGGTTGAGTTTGTCCAGCCGCAGACGATCGAGTGCGACGCGCCAGTCGCCGGACGCGGGTGTCGTCGGTGCCGCCGAGGGCGCGTCCGGCTTGCTGGCACCGGACACGGGCTGCAACAACGCCTGCCAGTTCAACGTTTGATCGGCATGACGGACGACGCTGCTGTCGAAGCCTGACAGGCTGAGCTCAGCCAGACTGACCCTGCGGCCGGCCAGGTCGAGCTCGCCACCCGACAGTGCGATGCGTGCCAGCGTTGCCACCGGCTGCCGCTGGCCATCAGCCTGCAGACTCAGCGAGCCCAACTCGGCCGACAGCTCACCAACACGCACGCCGTCGCCACCGACGCGAACGGACAGGCCGGCATCGATACGCCCAATAGCAGCGCGCAAGGGCCGCGCGAACGACCGATCCTCCAGTGCCAGCGTCCAGTCGTCGAGCCGCAATTCGGCCAGCGTGAGCTGGAATGGCGGTGAGTCGGCGTGTTGAGCTGATTTCGTGACTGATTTCGTGACTGATTTAGCGGCTGAACTAGCGGCTGAGTTAGTAGCTGAATTCGTGGCTAACTTCGTGGCCGCCTTCGCCTCCGCCTGCCCATCGACCGGTACTTCGGTCTTGACGTTGGTCTTTGCGTTCACCTTTGCGTTCGTCTTGGAATCGGCCGTGCTGTCCGCCTTTGTCTCGCTGCGCGCCGGGCCGCCGAATGCCAGCGCCTGCTGCCAGTCGAGCGAGCCATCTTTCTGCCGGGTGCCACGGACTGCACCCTGCGTCAGCGCCACGCTGCCAATGGCGAGGTGACGCTTCGCTGCATCGAGGGCGATCTGCTTCACATCGGCCTTTGCCAGCGTCAGTAGCGGCGCATCGGCATGCTTCAACGACAGGCCGGCGGCCGTCACGTCAAAAGGCGCCACCTGAAGCTGCGGCTGCGCTTCCAGCCGCAGGCCGATGGCCGGAATGACCGTGCCGAGGCTCTGCAGCGCGACCGTGGTTTGCGGGCCCAGCGCGGCCTGCAGCCCGTTCAGCGTGACGCCAAGCTGCTGCAGACGCAGCTGCGGCAGCGGCGCCTGCTTGCCGGCCACCATCGCGAAATCGTAGTTCAGACGTACGCCCAGTTCGCCACCGGACAGCGTCAATGGCAACGCCTGCTGCTGCAGCAGCGGCATCAGGCTGGCCAGCTTCACCCCCTGCAAGTCGATCGCGCCGGCGGAGGCCAGCGGGTTCACGCCCAGGTTGCCCTTCCAGCGCAGCTTGCCGCCAATGCCGGCCAGGTCGGCAGCAACGAGATAGTCGCCACGATCCTCCGGCAGGGTCGAAAAATGACCGAGCTCCAGCGACAAGGGCGACAACGCCGTCTGGAAGGTTTGCGGCCGATTCAGTTCGGCATAACGGATACGGCCCTCCTCGATGCGCAGCCGGTCGATCACGACACGCGGCATCGTGCTGGAGGGTTGGCTATCTTTGTTGAGCGCCGCCAGCAGCTCGGCCCAGTTGAGCTGGCCAGTCTTGCCGATCTCGACATTGGCTTCGGGGCGGCTGATGCGGATGTCGCGCAGGTGCCAGGCGAAGCGGAACAGACTGTCGGCCTGTAAGTCCACATACAGCTGACTAACACCGGCCAGCGCGCTGCCGTCGCGCCGGGCAAGGCGCAGGTCAGTCACGGTCAGCTCCAGGCTCAGCGGATCGAACTTCACTTCGCCCGCGGCGAGCTGACTGGCCAGCACCTTCTCGCCCACCCACGGCAGCAAGCGCTGCGCCAGCGGATTGACGGCGAGGTAGCCGAAGGCGAGGTAGAGCACAAACAAGCCTGAAGCCAGCAAAAACGGCAGGCCGGTCAGCACGGCGGTTATTTTTTTCTTCAAGTGATCACCATTCGCCGGACAATCGCAGGCCCCACCCACCGCCCGCAAAATCAATAACGATCTAAAACTTAAACCCGGAATTACGACCTGCATTACGCGCTGATTATGCCAAACCGACAAGCGCACCGGGAATGCGCCGCATCATCGGGCATAATCGCGGTCAATAGTCCGGTTGACGTCGATTGTCGCATCTTGTCCGGGCCGCCAACGACCATGACTTCTTATTACCGATATCGCACCGCGCTGCGAACCGCCCTGGGCATGGTGGCGGCCTCGCTCTGCTTCGCTGCCACGTCCGCCGGCGCCGAATGCCTCGGCAACCTGCGGGCGGCGCGCGTATACCGGGTCGATGTCGTGCCGCAAATGCCACCGGCGACGCTGTACAGCCGCTGGGCACCGGTGCTGGACGCAGTCGGCAAGGCCACGGGCTTATGCCTCGAGCTGCGCATCGCGCCCTCGATACCGGCCTTCGAGCAGGAGCTGATGACAGGCCAGCCCGACTTCGCGTTCGTCAATCCCTATCACCTGGTGATGGCGCGGCGCGCGAATGCGTACACGCCGCTGGTCAAAGATGGCAAGGTACCCTTGAGCGGCGTGGTGGTGGTACCGGTGGAAAGTGACGTCACCGAGCTGCGCCAGCTGGCGGGCAAGACCATTGCCCTCCCCGCCCCGAATGCTTTTGCCGCGTCGCTATTGATTCGCGCCGAGCTGGCAAACCAGGGCATTCCCATCACGCCTTCCTACGTCAAGACGCATGCGAACGTCTTCCGGGCCGTGGCGCTGGGCGATGCGCCGGCCGGCGGCGCGGTCAACAACACGCTGGAGCGTGAGCCGGAAAATTTGCGCCTGCGATTGCGTGTGATGTATCGCACCAGCCAGTACGCACCTCATCCGTTCATTGCACACCCGCGTGTGTCGCGCGCGTTGCGCGAGCAGGTTACGGCGGCCATCCTGCAGCTGGCCGACACGGAGGCCGGGCAACGCCTGCTGGATGGCATCCAGATACCGAAGCCCGTCAGTGCCGACTACGCAAAGGACTACGCACCGCTTGAAAAGCTGAAGCTGGAACGTTTTGTGGTGACCGCCAGTGATTGACACGATCCTGCCCAAGCGCCTGCCCAGGCTCTCGCGACGCTACCTGTGGATCTCCCTGATCGCCACGGGCATCGGCCTGGTGCTGGGCAGCCTGCTGCTGGTGGTCTGGCTCACTCGGCAGGCGGAAGAGATCCACCTGATCAACCAGGAGCGCACCGCCCAGCTGGTCGCCAGCGGTCTGGCCAATGCGGTGTACAACGACATCATCACGCGCGACCATGGCGTGATCGAGTCACGTTTAGTCCAGTCGATGTCTACCGACAGCCTGATGTCGGTGATGCTGATGGACGCCAGCGGCAAACTGCTGGCGCACGTACGACGGGACCCGCGTACCCGACAGCCGGTAATCATGTACGAGCGGGCGACCTACCAGTTCCCGGAGGATTTTTCGCGCTTCCGAATTGACCACGGCATCGTTGAATACTGGGCCGAAATCGGCAAGCCCATCCGCATCGGTGCGCTGCGCGTGCAACTGAGTCTGTCGGCGCATGACTCGGCGCTGCTCAGCCTGCAGGCGCAGATGACGTGGATCCTCACCATGACCGGCATCGCGCTGATGGTGGTGCTTGGCCTGATGCTGCGGCAGACCTATGAACTCTTCGAGGCTCGCGAAAGCGGCTGGCTGCAGGTGCAACGGCATCTGACCTCGGTGGCTTACCGCGATGCGCTGACTGGTCTGCCGAACCGGCACGTACTGCGCGGGCAGATGGAGCGGATGATGCATGAGAGCGATGAACAGGGCACCGGCTTTGCCCTCTGCTTCCTTGACCTCGACGAGTTCAAGGCCGTCAATGACCGCTTCGGCCATGATGCCGGCGACCAGCTGCTCATCCAGTTTGCCGAACGGCTCGAGCACAGCCTGCGGCAGAGCGACATCGCGGTGCGGCTGGGCGGCGATGAATTCGTGATCCTGTTATCCGGGGTGGCCAACCTTGAGCAGGCCCAGCCCATCCTTGACCGCATGATGGTGATCGCCAACAAGCCCGCGCGCTGGAAGAACAACGACATGTACTTTGGCATCAGCATGGGCGTGGCGCTGTATCCGTCCGATGCGACAACGATCGACGAACTCGTCACCCAGGCAGACCGCGCGATGTATTCCGCAAAGCGTTCGGGCAAGTCACGCTGGCTGCCGAGCGTGCCCCAAGAACATTTTTCCGTGTAACGCCCAGACCACCCCTGAGCTGAACGAATGTCACGCCGACCCACCATGAAATACGCCGCACTCCGGATCTCAACGATCTACCTGCTGCTTGCCACTGCCTGGATCTGGGGCTCGGACTGGTTGATCGACACCTGGCTGCCCGACGAGCTGCGGGACGGCCTGCTGCTGAAGGTGCAGTCCTGGAAGGGCAGCATGTTTGTCCTTCTGACGGCGCTGATGCTGTACGCGCTGGTACGCCGGGAAACGCGCCGGCAGGCACAGCTGACGGCGGAGCTGGCCGACCGGGAGCAAGTGTTGTCGACCTTCGTGCAGCACGTGCCCGCGGCCGTCGCGCTGGTAGATCGCGACATGCGCTATCTGCTGACCAGCCAGCGCTGGCTCAGCGACTTCGGGCTCGATCCGGACCGCGTGATCGGCCGGCTGCATCGCGACGTCTTCCCCGATGCCGCCGACCACTGGACGACCGCACACCGCCGCGCCCTCAGCGGCGAAGTGACCCGCAACGAAAACGATCAGCTTGTCCGGTCCGATGGCACCGTGCAGTACCTGCGCTGGGAATTCAGACCCGGCAAGGTGATCGACGGTCGCGTCAGCACGGTGACGATCTTCGTTGAGGACATCACGCAATTCAAACTCGACCAGCAACGGCTGCGCACGGCCGAAGAGCGTTGGCGCTACGCGATCGACAGCAGCGACCTCGGCCTGTGGGACTGGAACGTGCCGTCGGCGACCGTCTTCTTCTCCAACCGCTGGAAAGCCATGCTTGGCTATGCGCCAGCGGAAGTGGGCAGCGGACTCATCGAGTGGGAGTCGCGCGTGCATCCGGACGATATGCCGATGGTGCTGGCTGACGTCGGCCGCCTGCTCGATGGCAGCGTGGCGTACTACAGCAATGAGCACCGCGTGCTCTGCAAGGACGGCAGCTACAAATGGATTCTCGACCGCGGCAAGGTCATTGAGCGCGATGAGGCCGGCAACCCGGTACGCGTGATCGGCACGCACACCGACCTCACCCAGCTGAGATTACGGGACGCTGAGCTGCAGCTGTATGCCAACCTGTTCATGCACAGCCTCGAGGGCGTGATGATCTGCGGCCCGGACAGCAGCATCCTCGCCGTCAACCAGTCCTTCACCACGATCACTGGTTACACGCAGACCGACGTGCAGGGCCAGCGGCCGTCGATCCTGTCGTCCGGCCGGCATGATGAAAGCTTTTACCGCGAGATGTGGCGGCAGGTCGGCACGCTGGGCCGCTGGCAGGGCGAAATCTGGAACCGGCGCAAGGACGGTACGCAATTCCTTGAATGGCTGACCATCAACGTCGATCGCGACCGCGACGGCAGCGTGCGCCACTATTACGCGATCTTCAGCGACATCACCGAGCGCAAGGCCACTGAACAACGGCTGATCCACCTGACCCATTACGATGCCCTGACCGACCTGCCGAACCGCCTGCAGCTGAACGACATGCTCAAGCGCGCGCTGGCTGAAGCAGAACGGCATCGCAGCATGCTGGCCGTGCTGTACGTTGACCTCGACCGCTTCCGTCATATCAATGAATCGCTGGGGCACGGCGTCGGCGACCGGCTGCTGGTGGAAGTCGCGCATCGCCTGACCCAGGCGGCCGGCCCGGAAAACACGGTGTCACGCCATGGCGGCGACGAATTCACGGTGCTGCTGCCCGATGCAGACGCCGATGCCGCCGCCCACGTTGCGCAGAATCTCCTTGATGCCCTCGCAGCAGCGATCGATCTCGGCGACCAGCAGCTGGTGGTGTCGGCATCGATCGGCATCGCCACCTATCCGGCCGACGGGCATGACATCGACACGCTGCGACAGGCCAGCGACATCGCGATGTACCGCGCCAAGCAGGACGGCGGCAACATCTTCCGCTTCCATTCCGCCGCGCTGCAGCAGCATGTCAGCAACACGCTGAAGACGGAAAATGCGCTGCATCGCGGGCTGCGCGATGGCGAATTCGAGCTGCACTACCAGCCGCAAATCGAGATGAGCAGCGGCCGGATCATCGGTTGTGAAGCCTTGCTGCGCTGGCGCGATCCCACGGTCGGCCTGCGCTCGCCCGCGGAGTTCATTCCGGTGGCAGAAGAATCCGGGCTGATCCTGCCCATCGGTGCCTGGGTGATGAAAACAGCAGCGGCACAGTGCAAAGCCTGGCGCGACAGCGGCTACGGCCAGATGGTCGTCGCAGTCAACGTCTCTGCACTGCAGTTCCGGCAGACCGATTTCGTCAACCAGGTTCAACGGGTGCTGACGGACAGCGGCTTGCCGGCCCAGGCACTCGATATCGAGCTGACCGAGAGCGCAGTGGCCGATGATCCTGAGCGCGCAATCGCCCTGATCCAGTCGCTGCATGACCTCGGCGTGCAATTGTCGATCGACGACTTCGGCACAGGCTACTCATCGTTATCGCATTTGAAACGTTTCAATATTCACAAGCTCAAGATCGACCAGAGCTTCGTGCGCGACTTGATGACCGACGCCGACAGCGCGTCCATCGTGCAGGCCGTCATCTCGATGTCGGCCAACCTCGGTCTGTCGTCGATCGCCGAAGGCGTCGAAACCGCCGAACAGGCCGCATGGCTGCAAGAGCGCGGCTGCAGCATGGCCCAGGGCTATTTGTATGCGCGCCCAATGGATGCGAAGGCGTTTGGCGACTGGCTGGAACGGCATCCCCAAGTGGCACAGCCTGCAGCGTAGGCACCCCCTGCCCCGGCTGACCTCTGAACTGGCAGGTCCAGCCGGGCGATTTTGTGATACACGACCCCGTGTATTTCATCAATTTTTTGTATCTTATTAGCCCCATCTGCCAGCGACGTCTGACTGAGAACCTATCTCGTCAGGTCGGTGGCAAGGCGCCAGCGGCCTGACGAACCAGGTTCTCAGCCGCGTGGTTCGCGACGATGAGCTCTTCCGCAACCCGATGCCTTGAGCCCACCCACTCCGCTGCCTGCCGCCTGCCCAGTTTATTTTTGATACCGTTATTGATCTGTTTTTTTCTTTAATGTATCGTCTCCAAATCATATCGGCGCGCTGTCCGGCGCGCCGGAATTACTCACGACCGCCGGAGACACCGATGCATCCACCGCTGCCGGGCCAGCGCCGCGCCCTCTTCGCCCCCACCCTCACAGCGCCAGGGCCGCAGACATGAGCACGCCCCTGTCGAGCGAACGCGTCGTCGCCGTCATTGGCACCGGCGCGATGGGCGCGGGTATAGCGCAGGTGGCTGCGGCCGCCGGCCACACGGTCAAATTGCTGGACGCGCGCGCAGGCGCAGCGGCGAAGGCGGTGGATGGCATCCGCGCGCAGTTCGGCAAGCTCGCCGACAAGGGCCGCATGGAGGCGGCCGCTGTGCAGGCAGCCGGCGCGCGCCTGATCGCCGTTGCCGACGCAGCCGCACTAGCCGATGCTGCACTCGTGGTGGAAGCCATCGTCGAAAATCTCGCCGCCAAACAGCAACTGTTTGCCAACCTGGAAGCCATCGTCAGCGACGACTGCATCTTCGGCACCAACACCTCGTCGATATCGATCACGGCCATTGGCGCCGCGCTGCGCCGCCCTGAACGTCTGGCCGGACTGCACTTCTTCAATCCGGCGCCATTGATGGCGCTGGTCGAAGTCGTCAGCGGGCTCGCCACCGATGCGGCCGTCGCCAACCAGCTTTTCGCCACCGCCAAGGCCTGGGGCAAGGTGCCGGTGCATGCCAAGTCAACCCCCGGCTTCATCGTCAACCGCGTGGCACGGCCGTACTACGCCGAAGCGCTGCGGCTACTGCAGGAAGGGGCGGCGGATCATGCGACCATCGATGCGGTCATGCGCGAAGCCGGCGGCTTCCGCATGGGGCCGTTCCAGCTGATGGACATGATCGGCCATGACGTGAACTTCGCCGTCACCCAGTCGGTCTGGCGTGCGTTCTTTCATGATCCGCGCTTCCTGCCATCACTGCTGCAACAGGAACTGGTCGACGGCGGCTTTCTCGGCAAGAAAAGCGGTCGCGGTTTCTATGACTATCGCGAAGGTGCGGCCGTGGCACCGGTCGCCACCGAGACCGCACAAGCGCTGCCGCCATCGATGATGATCTGCGGCGATTCGGCTGCCGCGCGCGCGCTGGCGCAGCGGCTGGGTCAGGCGGGCATCGCCTTTAATACCCGCAATACCAGCAGCACCGGCAGCGCCGGCAGCAGCACCGGCAGCGCCGGCAGCAGCGCCGGCAGCAGCGACGACGGGCGCATTGCCACGGCGGGTGACGCCGTGCTGTATGTGACTGACGGCCGCAGCGCAACGCGCCGTTCGGCCGACCTCGGCGTGGCGAACCTGGTCCTGATCGATCTGGCGCTCGACTATGCGGGCGCCACCCGCATCGCACTGGCAGCCGCCCATCAATGCAACGCCGAATCAGCGAACCACGCCATTGCACTGCTGCAGGCGGCCGGGCTGCAGGTCTCGCGTTTTGCCGACGTGCCGGGGCTGGCCGTGATGCGCACGGTGGCGATGCTGGCGAATGAAGCGGCGGACGCCGTCAACCAGGGGGTCTGCAGCGCCAGTGCGGTCGATGCCGCGATGAAGCTGGGCGTCAGTTATCCGCAAGGGCCGCTGGCCTGGGCCGATGCGCTCGGCGTGCCGACGGTACACACCGTGCTGAGCCATCTGGGCGCTGCCTACGGCGAAGACCGCTACCGCATCTCGCCCCTGCTGCAGCAGGCCTACTTCGCACACCGAGGCATTCATGGCTGATTACAACGAGCTGACACCCACCGAGCCCGACGCGCTCGCCGCTGCCACCGCCGCCGCGATGTGGGCCCGTGACCAGACGGCGCAGGCGCTTGGCATGCGCATCGAAGACATCGGTGCTGGTCGCGCCAAATTATCGATGACGGTCCGCAGCGACATGGTGAACGGCCATCACATGTGCCACGGCGGCATGATCTTCACGCTGGCCGACACTGCGTTCGCGTATGCCTGCAATAGTTACAACCTGAATACCGTGGCCGCCGCTGCGCAAATCGATTTCCTCGCCCCGGCGCAGGAGGGCGAAGTGCTCGTGGCAGAAGCGACTGAGCGCGCCACGGCAGGCCGCAGCGGCGTGTACGACGTGACGGTGCACACCCGTGACGGCCGGCTGGTCGCTCTGTTCAGAGGCAAGAGCGCGCGCATCAGCGGCGAAGTCATCGCAGGGCTCAAAGAAGCCTGACGCGCCGCAGACAAGAACTGGACGGGCCCGGGGCAACGCCAAAGCGGCATCACAACGGGCACCAAGGAGGAGACAACGCATGCTGGTCATGAAGCCCACCGCAGCCGAGCTGGAACCGATCGAAACGGCGAGCCGCGACGAAATCGCCGCGCTGCAACTGCAGCGGCTGCAATGGACGCTGCGCCATGCGTATGACAACGTCGACGCGTTCCGCCGCAAGTGCGACGCCGCCAGCGTGCATCCGGACGACATGAAGCAGTTGTCGGACCTGGCGAAGTTTCCCTTCATGACCAAGGTCGATCTGCGCGAGAGTTATCCGTTTGGCCTGTTCGCCGTGCCCCGCGAAAAGCTGGCGCGTCTGCATGCGTCATCCGGTACCACCGGTCGACCGGTCGTGGCGGGTTACACGCTGAAGGATCTCGACCACTGGGCTCAGGTCGTGGCGCGTTCGTTGCGTGCGGCCGGCCTGCGCGCCGGTCACATGGTGCACAACGCCTATGGCTACGGCATGTTTACGGGCGGCCTGGGCGCGCACTATGGCATCGAGCGCGCCGGCTGCTGCGCGGTGCCAATGTCAGGTGGCCAGACCGAAAAGCAGGTGCAGCAGATCCTCGACTTCCGGCCTGACGCCATCATGGTCACGCCCTCGTACTCGCTGGTCATTGCGGAAGAATTCGAGCGGCTCGGCGTCAGCCCCGACGAAATCTCGCTGCAAGTCGGGATCTTCGGCGCCGAGCCCTGGGGCCAGGGCATGCGCGCCGAGATCGAGCGCAAGCTCGGCATTCATGCGCTCGACATCTACGGCCTGACCGAAGTCATGGGCCCTGGCGTGGCCAGCGAATGCATCGAAAGTAAAGACGGCCCGGTGGTGTGGGAAGACCACTTTTACCCTGAGATCATCGACCCGCTGACAGGTGAGGTGAAGGCCGACGGCGAAGATGGCGAACTGGTCTTCACGTCACTCACCAAGGAAGCCTTTCCGGTGATTCGCTTCCGCACGCGCGACCTGACGCGGCTGCTGCCGCCCACGGCGCGTTCGTTCCGCCGCATCGGCAAGATCACCGGACGCTCGGACGACATGCTGATCATTCGCGGCGTGAACGTCTTCCCGACGCAGATCGAAGAACAGATTCTGCGCGACCCGCGCCTCGGCGGCACCTACCAGCTGGTGCTGACGCGCGACGGCCATCTCGACAGCATGGAAGTGCGTTGCGAGCTGCAGCGCGAAGCCAGTCGACTCGACGCCAGCGCGCGCGCAGCCATCGTGCAGGCACTGGCCCACCGCATTAAAACCAACGTCGGCATCTCGACCACCATCACGCTGCTGAATGTCGACTCGATTCCGCGCACGCTGGTCGGCAAGGCGAAGCGCGTGATCGACGAACGTCCGCGCGACGACTGACGCGCCGGCTTTGCGACATTCAGTACAGGAGGAACCCGCATGTACACACAATCATTCACCGTCGGCGACGGCAAGGAATCCCGGCCGGTGCCTGCTGCACCGAGCAGCGACGATGGCGCGCCCATGGACGCCTTCAATGCGCGCATCGATGCCGATGGCCGTATTGAGCCGCAGGACTGGATGCCCGACGCCTATCGCAAAACGCTGGTGCGGCAGATCAGCCAGCATGCGCACAGCGAGATCGTCGGCATGCTGCCCGAGGGGAACTGGATCTCGCGCGCGCCCAGCCTGAAGCGTAAAGCGATCCTGATCGCCAAGGTGCAGGACGAAGGCGGCCATGGCCTCTACCTGTACTCGGCCGCGGAAACGCTGGGGGTCTCGCGCGACAAACTGCTCGACGATCTGCACAGCGGCCGAGCGAAATACAGCTCGATCTTCAACTACCCCACGCTCAATTGGGCCGACGTCGGCGTGATCGGCTGGCTGGTGGATGGCGCCGCGATCATGAACCAGATCCCGCTGTGCCGCTGCTCGTATGGCCCCTATGCGCGCGCGATGGTGCGCGTCTGCAAGGAAGAATCCTTTCACCAGCGCCAGGGCTATGAAGCGCTGCTGACGATGATGCGCGGCACCGATGCACAGCGCGCGATGGTGCAGGACGCCGTCAACCGCTGGTGGTGGAAATGCCTGGCCATGTTCGGCCCGCCGGACGCCGACAGCCCGAACAGCGTGCAGGGCATGCGCTGGGGCATCAAGCGCATTTCCAATGATGACCTGCGGCAGAAATTCATTGATGCCACCGTACCGCAGGCGAACGTGCTCGGCGTCACCCTGCCCGATCCTGATCTGACATGGAACGAAGCGCGCGGCCACTACGACTACGGCCGCATCGATTGGGATGAATTCTGGAACACGGTGAACGGCAACGGTCCGTGCAATAAAGAACGTCTGGCCACCCGCGTGAAAGCCCATAACGACGGCCAGTGGGTACGCGATGCCGCACTTGCGCATGCGCGCAAACAGGCGGCACGCAAAGCGAAGGAGGCTGCATGAGCACCGCACTGAAGGAATGGCCGCTGTGGGAAGTGTTCATCCGCTCGAAACAGGGCCTTGAGCACAAGCACTGCGGCAGCCTGCATGCCGCCGATTCGGCGCAGGCGCTGCAGATGGCGCGCGATGTTTACACGCGCCGGCAGGAAGGCGTCAGCATCTGGGTGGTGCGCTCGGCTGACATCGTCGCCAGCAGCCCGGATGACAAGGGTGAGCTGTTCGATCCGGCCGGCGACAAGATCTACCGCCATCCGACCTTCTACACCATCCCGGATGACGTGGGGCACATGTGATGGCTGCCTCGCTGAATCCGGTACTAAATCCGGAACTAAATCCGGTGCTGAACCCGGTGCTGAACTACGTGCTGCACCTTGCCGACAACGCGCTCGTGCTCGGCCAGCGCAATGCCGAGTGGTGCGGCCACGGCCCCATCCTCGAAGAAGACATTGCGATGTCGAACGTCAGCCTTGACCTGATCGGTCAGGCGCGCCTGCTCTACCAGCTGGCGGCACGCTTGCAGGGTAACGGCGCCACCGAAGACACGCTGGCCTATTTCCGCGACGTGCCCGACTTCCGCAACTACACCCTGCTGGAGCTGCCGCATCATGCAGCACTGGTGGGTTATGCGCAGGAACGCCTCGACTTCGCGACGACCATCGTGCGCAACTTCCTGTACAGCGCGCTGATGGTGCTGCTGTGGGACGCACTGCGGCAATCGTCGAATGCCGATCTGGCGGCGATTGCGGAAAAGTCGGTGAAGGAGGTGCGCTATCACCTGCAGCATAGTCGCGACTGGCTGGTGCGCCTCGGCGATGGCACGGACGAATCGCATCAGCGCATGCAGGCGGCAGTCGACCATCTGTATCCGTATACCCGTGAATTCTGGGCCAGCAGCCCGATAGAAACCGACGCCGTGCGCGAGCGCATTGCGGTAGACGTTGGCACGCTGAAGCCGCAGTGGGATGCCATCGTTGACGAAGCGCTGCACGCGGCAACACTCACCAAGCCGGCCACGGCGGGCTATGTCAGCGAAGGCAAGCGCGGTCTGCATTCGGAGCATCTGGGCTATCTGCTGGCCGAAATGCAGAGCCTCGCACGCGCCCATCCGGACGCCACCTGGTAAGTCAGCGCATGAGCACTGCATTTGCCGCCGTCTGGGCCGCGCTGGATGAACTGTCGGACCCGGAAATTCCGGTGCTGAGCTTGCGCGATCTCGGCATCGTGCGTGACGTGCGCGCGCAGGCAGACGGTCGTGTCGAAGTCGTGATCACGCCGACCTACAGCGGCTGCCCGGCCATCAGCCAGATCGAAGACGATGTGCGTGCGACGCTGGCGCAGCACGGCATTGACGCCGATGTCGTCACGCAGTTGTCGCCAGCCTGGACCACCGACTGGATGAGCGAGGCCGGCAAGGAGAAGCTGCGTGCCTACGGCATTGCGCCGCCGGGCCGCGCGGCCGACAGCGGCCATGAGACGCAGGCGCTGCATTTCATCCGCCGCGCGAGCCAACCCGATATCGTGCCCTGCCCGCGCTGCGGTTCGACGCAGACGGTGCAGACCTCGCGCTTTGCGTCGACCGCCTGCAAGGCGCTGTACCAGTGCCTGGCCTGCCGCGAGCCCTTTGATTACTTCAAGCCCTATTGACCACGATCGGAGCCCTTTCGATGTCCGTCCCTCGCTTTTATCCGCTGACGGTCAAGCGCGTCAGTCCGGAAGCCGCCGGCGCTGTCGCTGTCACGTTCGCCATTCCGGCGGAACACCGCGCTGCCTTCGCCTTTCAGCCCGGCCAGTTCCTCACGCTGCGCAAGCAGCTGTATGGCCAGGAGCTGCGGCGCAATTACTCGATCAGCTGTGCCCGCAGTCGCCTCGACGCAGGCGAACTGGAGATTGGCATTCGTCCGGTCGAAGGCGGTGTGTTTTCCAACTGGGCGGCAAAAGCGCTCAAGGCGGGCGAGCAGCTCGAGGTGATGCCGCCGGATGGCCGCTTCACCGTGAAAAAGCAGCGCGCGATCCATCGCGTGGGCTTTGCGGCCGGCTCGGGCATCACCCCGATCCTGTCGATCATGGCCAGCACGCTGGAAGAGCAAGCCGCCAGCAAGTTCACGCTGGTGTATGGCAACCGGCGCATGTCGAGCGTGATGTTCAACGAGGCCTTGCAAGACCTGAAGGACCGCTATCCCGACCGGCTGACGCTGATTCATGTGCTGTCGCGGCAGGCGCAGGAAGTCGATCTGCTGCAGGGCCGTATCGATGGCGACAAGGTGCGGCAGATCATTGCCGCGCTGCTGCCGGTGAAGAGCATGGACGAGGTGTTCATCTGCGGCCCGGAAGCGATGATCGCCGCCACCGAGCAGGCGCTGATCGAGGCTGGCGTGCCGGCCGATCGCGTGCACTCGGAACGCTTCACCGCCGGCCCGGTGGTCGCTGCCAAGGTGCAGGCCGACACCGATGCGCATTCACGGGCAGCGCAGGGCGACAAGGAAGTGGCGCTGACCATCATCCTCGATGGCAAGGCGCATGAACTCATCATGGGGCGCGACGAACGCTTGCTGGATGTCGCGCTGGAAGCCGGGCTGGATCTGCCCTATTCGTGCAAGGCCGGCGTCTGCTGCACCTGCCGCGCCAAGGTGCTGGAGGGCGAGACGGTCATGGAGAAAAACTTCACGCTCGAAGCCGATGAAATGGCGCAGGGCTATGTGCTGACCTGCCAGGCACGGGCGCTGACGACGCGACTGCAGGTGAGTTTTGACGAGCGCTGAATCTGAATCTGAATCTGAATCTGAATCTGAATCTGAATCTGAATCTGAATCTGAATCAGCGGCAACGTCACACCGCCACCGGATCAAACGCCGGAAAGCGCTCCGGCAGCCCGGCATCCGCCGTCGGCACCGAACCGTCGGCCAGCGTCACATGCTGATTCAGATGTCGCTCAACCGGAGCGGCCAGCCGGCGATACAGCTCGGTACACAATAGCCGGGCCTGTTGCCCTGGCCAGTCGGCCGGCAGCAGCACCTCGGGCAACTCGGGATCGCGCAGCAGCAGACGGCGGTAATCGTGAATCAGCAGAATACGCAACAGGAAAGCCCGCTCATCATCGGCGGCAACCATGGCCGGTGTCCTGAGCTGCTCAAGGATGGGCTGATACAGCGCATTGAAACTCGCATAGCCGGTCGCCAGTGCGCCGAGATCCCAGGCGCGCGCGACCAGATCGGCGTCCGACGCGGCCAGCGATGAATGAAAATCTGCGGCCACCAGCGGCTTCAGTGCCGGCAGCGCGTCGGTGAGACCACTGGCTGCCAGCAAATCAAGCACATCGGCCAGATCGGCCCCCGGGTGAATGAAGCAATTGCCGCCCACCAGCCCGAAGCCCTTCCATGACAACGTGCGTCGCAATAGATCACGCATTTTTCCATCGAGTTCACTGGCCACCAGGATCAGCCGCCAGCGCCGGTCCCACAGCGGCGCGCGCGATGCATAAATATGCCGCGAGGCTTCCTCGAATTGCCGTCGCCCGCTCGGTGTCAGCAGGTAGTCTGAACGTCGCCCCACGGTTTCAGCCGCCAGCCAGCCCTCCTTCACCAGCCGGAATACCGAGGTGCGTACCAGCCGTTCATTGAGGTCGAGCGGCTCCAGCAGCCGTATCAGGCTGCCCAGCCAGATACGGCCACCGCGCGGCAGCACCGTATCGCCAAAGACCGTCATGATCAGCGACGCCGCCTGCACACGGCGCAGCTGACGAAAGGCATCGATGCGACCGGACAGCAGGTCGGTGACGCTGGGTGATGGGTTCATGGATGGCGCATTCAGATCGGTTTGGGCAGGTTGGGCGGGGCGGAAGCCTGAGGCGAACCAGTCAGTCACCCACCAGATGGCGGCCAATGATGAGCTGCTGTATCTGCGTCGTTCCCTCGTACAGGCGCAGCAGGCGCACGTCACGGTAGAAGCGCTCGACCTTGTAGTCATTGATGTAACCGGCGCCGCCATGCACCTGCACGCCGCGGTCGGCAACGCGGCCAACCATCTCGGTGGCAAACATCTTCGCGCACGACGCCTGCATGCTCACCTCGGGATCGCGCATGCCGGCCGGCTTGCCATCAAAGCGGCGCGAGGCCGATTGCACCAGCGACCAGCCGGCCAGCAGCTCGGCCTGACTGTCGGCCAGCATCGCCTGCACCAGCTGAAAGTCGCCGATGCGCTGGCCGAACTGCTTGCGCTGGCGTGCGTAATCCACGCTCTCATTCAGGATGCGCTGTGCCATGCCGCACGCCAGCGCGGCAATATGCAGCCGGCCACGATCAAGCACTTTCATCGCTGTCTTGAAGCCCTGCCCCGGCACGCCGCCGATGATGGCCGAGGCCGGCACGCGCACCCGGTCCAGATGCAGATCGCAGGTCAGCGTGCCGCGCTGCCCCATCTTTTTGTCGGGCTTGCCCAGCGTGATGCCAGGCGTATCGGCCGGCACGATGAAGGCCGAGATGCCGGCCGCGCCGGGACCGCCGGTACGCGCCATCAGCGTGAACGCGCCGGCGCGCGGTGCATTCGTGATGTAGCGCTTGCCGCCACTGATGAGGTAATCGTTGCCATCCGGCTCGCCACGGGTCGTGATCGATGCAGCGTCCGAGCCTGCATCCGGCTCAGTCAGCGCGAATGACACCAGCAACTCGCCGCTGGCAATCTTCGGCAGATAAGCGGCCTTCTGCTCGGGCGTGCCGTCGATCAGAATGCCTTGCGAGCCAATGCCGATGTTGGTGCCGACCACCGAGCGGAAGGCCAGCGCAGTCTGCCCCAGCGCAAACGCGACCTCGCATTCCTGCGCCATCGACAGGCCAATGCCGCCATACTCCTCGGGAATCGACAGACCGAACAAACCCAGCTCGCGCATGTCGTCGATGATGGCCGGCGGCACGGCATCCTCCGCCTCGACCTGATCTTCGGCCGGTACCAGCCGCTCACGGACGAAACGTTCGACACTGGCCATCAGCAGGGAAAAACTTTCGTTGTCTAGACTCATGCGGCAGCTCTCATAGCTCGGAGGTTCGGGTGATTCTGATCGTGATGATTCTGATCGTGATGATGCTGATGATGGTGATGATGGTGATAATGTTGATGATGATTCCGGACAATGGCTCAGCACGATCAGGATGAATCAGCCCACATCAGCGCTTGCGCCAAAGCGATACCGATTTTCCAGAAAACTGAGATTTGTCGTGTCGGCGATTGTATCGCCGGGAAGCGCTTCGAATGAAGTCTTTGCAGCATGGGCTGCGGGGTAAAATCGATATAAATGATGCATAAGATGCCTGCGATGCAGAGAAGGCACTCCAGACGGACGATGCGGCGCCTGACGTCCTGATACAGACGCACTGCACCGCTGACCATCCAACTGCCAACCTACAACCTCCGCCCCCCGACCCCACAACGCCCCGGCCCGATGCTGCTCTTCCTCACCTTCCTGCTGAATTCCCTGCTGGTCGCGGCGACCATCCTGATGCATTACGAGGTGCTCTCCTTCCTCGACATGCAGATGCAGTCGCTCGAACACATCTCGAACCGGCTGCGGGTGCTGATCAGCGTGGGCGTGATCTTCCTCGGCCACGTCGCCGAGATCTGGCTGTTCGGGCTAGGCTATTTTGCGATGCTGCACATCGGCGGCATGGGCATGATCCAGGGCGAGACCCAGGGGCTGTTCATGGACTGTGTCTACCTGTCTTTCGTCACCTACACCACCGTGGGCTATGGTGATGTGTTCGTGAACGGTTATATTCGCTACCTGACAGGCGTGGAAGCGCTGACCGGACTGATCTTGGTCACCTGGTCGGCTTCCTTCCTGTTCCTGGAAATGCAGAAGTACTGGTCGGGACGTCGCCGGCCGCACTGAGGCTTCCAGGGTAGGACTCCCCGCGCAACGTGACACCGCAGTGCGCAGCATCAGGCCGCCGCGCATGGGGAGCGACAATTCAGGCATTCAGACGATAACAAGTACGGGGAGACATGATGCAACAAGCTAGTTTGCAGGACCCGCAACACGCGTTTGAAGAAGCTACCTACCGAAAAGTCGCCTGGCGACTGATGCCCTTGCTGCTCGCCTGCTACGTGATCGCCTA
>JACCDS011983555.1_pt1 | contig 18837 bp, 7 predicted proteins | sample 7446441 | NCBI WGS metagenome assembly JACCDS01 (sample SAMN15323445, study PRJNA562643) | freshwater metagenome | isolation source: river surface water | place: USA:Blue River Watershed | collected 2017-08-17
ATTGATATGCATTTGCTTTTTCTGTACTTAAAACCAATGGTAACTGATTTGGACAGAAAGGATTGCCTATTGAAGATTGAATCGTTGGTTTTGTACCAGAATAAGGCGAAATAAGCACCGTATTAGAAGTATAGTTAGCATTTGAACACGCTCCATAATCAATTTCGACAAAATAATTACCAGTAGTGGTTACTGCTAAAGAACTTCCTTTTTCCGATGAAATTAACGCCCCATTTTTATACCAATTGTATTTTAATGTAGTAAAAATCAATGGTGAGATTTGATTGCTCCCAGCAACATTATCAATAACAAGTTGGAACGTTCCTGCGGGACAGATAGTTGCTGTAGCCGATTGATTATTAATCGTAAAGTTTTTTTCAAATGGCTTGTAGTAAACTGGAAAAATCGTTTGGTTAGATGCATTTGCAAAAGGTGGGCTAACCGTGTTCACACTACTTTTTACCTTTATCTGATAGGTTTCAGAGCCTATTAAAGTACTTGGGATTGCAAATTTTATTGTTTTTCTAGTGCTTGAAACATCCGTAACAGCAATGGTTGTAGTTTCGATTAAATCTGTTGACGTACCAGAACTGTTATTAAGGACAACTAAAAATGTGGTTCCGTTTGGAAATCCAGAGTAATTAAACGTGGCGCTGAACTCATTAAACTCTCCAGCACAAATACGATTAAACTGTAATGGTAATGGACTAATTGTTTGTGCAGTTGAAATTGCTGTTATTGACCAGGTCAATACCAGGAAATATAAAAAAGATTGGTTCCAAATTGACTTCATTTACGGGGGCTTTAAAAGGTCAATTAATTAGAAAACAAACTCTTAAACAGAGATGGTTTTTGTTGTGGCATTTTCAATTAGTCTATTTAATCGTTTTTAGAAGCAGTTATTTTGTCTATACTAAGTCTAAAATCTGGTGTTTTTTCATTTGCAGAATCAATAAATGTATCCTTGTATTGCCCATTCGAATACACATTGAAAAAAGCGGCATTACCATACCAATTTTCCAAATCTTCATTGTTGGAATTATTTTCTATGAAAATATTCCCTTTGCATAAATTAAAATACATCTCTTTGAATTTGATTTTGTTCAAATTTTCATCATTAATAGCAATTGTATTTTGTAAAATTACTGCTGGGTTAAATCCCGAAATCACGCTTTTATTCAGTTCAATACTGGTATTTTCTCCTACATAAATGGCTTCTCTTACTAGTCCAGTATTAACATCATTGCGAATATCTTGACTGTTGTTTACCAAAGTGATATTAGTTGCCAATACTTTAGTCATTTTTTTCGAAAAATCTACTTCATCTCTTTTGTCATAAGAAACAGCATGCAAACAACGTGATCCTAAATTATTAGTTAAAAAAGGGGATCGAATAGCAATTGAATTGTCAAGAATACTTTGTGCTCCATAATTAAATTTAAAGTCATCTTTGCTACAACGGTACGAAATTGCTTTTTTAAGCGTTACCTCACCACCTAACACTTCAAAAGAATCTCCAGTGGCATAACTTACCATAATATTTTCTAAAATTGTTTTGCTTCCCACACCTGCAAGTAAAAGTCCATTAAATTCGCCATATTCTTTGCTCTTTGCGCCAGCAAACTCAATACGAACGTATCTTAAAATTCCCGAATTACTGGAACTGTTATTCCCTCCAAAAGAGGTCAAGACTCCATTAGAGTCAAGGTTGACAGAAGCTACTCCTCCTAATCTATTGATGGGAGCGTCTCCTAAAATTATTACTCCTCCCCAATCTCCTGATTTTTTTACACTCCTGTTAGAAGTAAAAACAATTGGGTCTGTTTGAGATCCGTCAGCAATTAAAGAGGCTCCTTTAGTAATAATTAGGGCTCCTTTTGATTCATAATCTCCAATAATTACAGTGCCTGGTTCTATAGTTAAAGATGCATTGTTGGTTACATATACTTTACCCAATAGTAAATACGTGTGCTTTTTCAATAATTTTGCATTAGTTGAAATTGTTCCAGACAAAATTTGATTGGGTTCATTATATTCCGTTTTTATGGGCTTAAAATCAGTCCATGGACTTAGCCAATTCTCAAAACCTGTTATCCCCTTTTCTTGTTGAGCAAAAGAGGAAAAAGTTAGTAAAAAAAGAAATACTATCGAAATGGTCTTTTTCATATTCGGTGCAGATTTATTTTATTTGAAAATTCCCTAAAAGAAATCTTAAATTCTATGTAGAGTAAGAAATTAAAAGATGAATTATTTATTCTTGTTCGTTTAATTCATGCATTTGTTTCAACACACTCTCATAAAAAAGAATCGCTTTAATTAGACTTTCTTTGTCTGAATAAGGCAACATTCCTTTTTGAAACTCAGTCGTAATATCAAGAAATTTATCTGTTGCATCGTGTTGTGTGTCTAACAGACTAATATTCTCCGACGTAAATGGAATGCCTAAATCGACCATTGTGACTCCTGGTTTTGAAGCAAGGGCAATGTACGGAAGGGTTTTTATAAGGGTCTTGGTCCGTTCTACATAAAGCACTAAAAGTTGTCCTTTTTGCATGCTTTGTAATTCTTTTTTGTCGTAGAATTTAAGAATAGATGCGTTTTGTTTGATAATACTTTTAGGAACACTTTTGTTTTGAGAAAACAGAGTTCCAGCAGTAAAAAAGAAGAAACTTAAAACAAGGTATTTTGCTTTCATAGATTTGGAATATTTAAAGATTAACGGGTGATTAACCAAAAACAAAATTATATATTTAAATATAAAAAGCAAGTTTTATCTGTTTTTTTTTAATTCTACAGCTACTATATTGTTCAATTCTTTATTATTTTTTGTTGTATTTCATCTTTATTCCTTGAAATTGAAGATTCAAATCTTCCTTTTTCTGTTATCTTTGCTTTATGCTTTTTTCAGAAATTTTAGGACAAGAATATATTAAAAGTCATTTGACCCAAAGTGCTAACTTGGGTAGGATTCCACACGCTCAATTATTTGTAGGGCCAGAGGGTAGTGGCACACTCCCAATGGCTATTGCTTATGCACAATACATTTTGTGTAGCAATTCTAATGGAGAAAATAGGGGCGAAAATGAATCCTGCAACCTCAAGTTTGATAAAATTTCGCATCCTGATTTACATTTTATATACCCAACTGTCAGTACAGAAGATGTAAAAAACAAACCCAAAAGCATTGATTTCATTTCAGATTGGAGAGCATTTGTGCTTCAAAATCCATACGGCGGGTTATTTGATTGGTACACCACGCTTGGCGTCAATAACAAACAAGGTCTGATTAGAGTAGAAGATGCTAGCGATATTGTAAAGACATTGTCGCTAAAATCATATGAAGGAGGTTATAAAGTAATGATTATCTGGATGGCCGATAAAATGAATGTAGAGGCATCTAATAAATTGCTGAAATTACTAGAAGAACCACCTGAAAAAACCGTTTTTATCCTCATTTCTGAACAAGAAGAAGACATCATTCAAACGATACGGTCTCGATGTCAAGTAATTCATTTTGGCGTATTGTCAGAAAGCTGTATTGCTGAGGCTTTGGTAATCAACAACAAAATAGATCATAAACGAGCCGCAACTATAGCACATCAAGCACAAGGAAATTACAATAAAGCCTTGCATTTATGTAAAAATGAAGACGATGAATTTCCTTTTGATGAATGGTTTGTCACTTGGGTTCGTGCCGCTTTTAAAGCCAAAGGAAATGCTGCTGCAATTCAAGATTTAATTCAATGGAGTGAACAAATTGCTGGTTTAGGTAGAGAAACACAAAAGAAGTTTTTAGTATTCTGTATTGAAATGTTTCGACAAGCATTATTACTTAATTATGAAACTCCAAGCTTAGTATATTTAGAACCTAAGGTTGAAAAATTCCAATTAGCTAACTTTGCTCCTTTTGTAAATGGAAATAACATACAGGACATTTTCAATGAATTGTCTGATGCTATGTATCATATTGAACGCAATGGAAATGCTAAAATTATACTTACCGATTTATCTATAAAATTAACCCGTTTAATCCATAAAAAATAAAACTATGAATAATACTGCATCTATTTTAATTTTAGTTTTTTTGGCTATCACCTTTCTACAATCTGGTTACGACAAGCTCTTTTATTGGAAAGATAATATAGCTTGGCTAAAAGAACATTTTGCAAAAACTCAATTAAAAAATCATGTCCCTTTGGCCTTATTACATGTGTTAATTTTAGAATTAATTTCAACTATATTATGTGCTGTTGGCGCGATAGAATTACTGTTGAATAGCGGCAGACTTTTTGGATATTATGGTGCTGTTTTTTCGTGTATAACCTTATTAATGCTTCTTATTGGACAGCGTTTGGCTAAAGATTATGATGGAGCAAGAACAATCGTGATTTATTTTATCCCGGCAGTAATGGCCGTGTATTGGCTTAATTAATAGTTATGATGACACCTAAATACCCTTCAGATTCTTTAACTGTTTTAACCGACTTAGTTTTACCAAGTGAAACCAATCACTTGAATAATCTTTTTGGAGGAGAATTGTTAGCCCGAATGGATAGAGCGGCGAGTATTGCAGCGCAACGACATTCGAGAAATATTTGTGTGACTGCTTCTGTGAACCATGTGGCGTTTACCAAAGCCATTCCGCTAGGAAGCGTAGTGACCGTTGAAGCTAAAGTATCTCGTTCCTTTACTAGTTCCATGGAAATTTTTATTGACGTTTGGATTGAAGATCGTTCTTCAGGAAACAGAACTAAAACCATGGAAGCGATTTATACTTTTGTTGCAGTAGACCCTAATGGGACACCTGTAGAAGTCCCTCCTATTGTTCCTCAAACAGAACTAGAACAACAACGCTTTGACGCCGCATTAAGACGCAAACAATTGAGTTTAGTTTTGGCAGGTAAAATGAAGCCCGATGAAGCAACCGAACTAAAAGCTCTGTTTTTAAAAGAATAGATTGAGGTACGATATACAATATACGAAGTAAGATATACGATATACGAGGTACGATATACGAAGTAAGAATTCAACCTAATACTTGTCATGCTGAATTTAGTTCAGCATCTACATAATTTGAATGTTGAACTTGGAATGTTATGTTTGCTTCACTTCGTTCGCAATGACCAACAAAACATCAATAAATTTTGAACTATATATTAAGAGCCACGAATTGGTGAATTTTAAAATTCGCTAATTCGTGGCTCCAAATAATAACATTGATTGTTGACTATCGACTTAAAATTTAAATCGTAAAAGCATTTCGTTAGTATTTCTAGCAGCGGCTAATGAGGCTTGGGTGCTCATCTCATAAGCAAATCCAAATTGTAATCTATTACTAATTACTACAGTTGCCATAGCCCCATAGGCTTTATCTGTTCTATACATTCCTCCTATTTCAAAGGTTTTGTCTATTTGTAACATCGTTGTAAGATCTAACGAGGTTGGGGCACCACTGACATAACGTAACATCGCTGAAGGTTTTAAAATTAATCTAGAAAACTCCCCACTCAATGGAATATCGTATCCTCCACTTAAATAAATATGTGGACTATCAGTAGCCACACTAGCATAACCCAAATCGTTCGTAGCACGTTTGGTATTCAATAATCTTGGAATTGATAACGACACATACATCGAACCTTCTTTGTATAAAGCTCCTACTCCAACATTAGGATTGAAGGTACTAATCGAAGCCAAAGCTGGGTCAGCCTGTACATTATACGTTTCTAGTCCTGAGGTGTTCACATTATACGAATTACCTCCTGCCTTAATACCAAAATACACATCAGCTGTCTCGCTCATTTTTAACTTATACGAAAAATCCAAACTAACATAGGTTTGCTTTTCTATAAAAGTTTTGTCACTAATTACAGTTACTCCAAAACCCACTTTTTTCCCTAAAGTAGTCCCAAAAGATACCGCTTGAGTCTCCGGTGCATTGGCAACTCCTGTCCATTGCTTTCTTAAAGTAGTGGTTGCTACCGTTATACTATCCATACCCACATAAGCCGGATTAACTAAATTCATGTGTTGACGGTAAAAACTATAAGCCGTCTCTTGTTGTGCCATAACAGCACTACTTATAAAAAGTAGTGCTATAGCTAGTATATTGTGAATCTTTTTCATCTTATTTTTATTATCCTTTTAATACTTATTATTTTGTGATGTATATCCATCCTTGAGCGTCGATAGTACCATCGCCTCCCAAATCTACTTGGTACATATAAGACCCTACTGGTAGCATCTCGCTAGATCCTTGTAAGTTCCCTGTCCAATTGTTTTGGTAATTAGCAGAATAATATACTTGTGCTCCATTAGCATTAAATACACGAACTTTTGATCCTGGATGGTTTTCAATATTATAAATTACCCAAGTATCGTTGATACCGTCACCATTTGGAGTCAATCCTTGCATTACATTTAATTCAATGGTATCACAAACATCCCCTAAGCCATCACGATCTCTATCGGCTTGATTTGCATTGGCTATGTCTGGACAGTTATCTGAGGTATTGTTCACGCCATCACCATCGCGATCTGGATCACATCCGTCAATAATACCATCTGAATCCATATCAGTGCCATTGTCTATAATGCCATCTCCGTTGACATCAGCATCACAAGTGTCCAAGATGCCATCATTATCATCATCTGTATCGGCATTATCTCCTGTGCCATCATGATCGGTATCTTTCCACTCTAATCGATTAACTGGGAAAGCATCATTACGATCTAATACAGAATCGCCATCTGAATCTAAATCTAAGTAGTTTGGTGTACCATCGCGATCAGTATCTAATGAGGCACTTGGATTAGTATAATTATAGCCTTCGTTATAATTTGATATACCATCATTATCCGAATCCATTGCATCTGCAACATTTGGATTAGTACCTAGTTGTAGCTCGATATAATCTGGTATTCCGTCGCCATCAGTATCTCTCGCACCTGGTACGTTTGGATTAGTACCTTGTTGAATTTCAACATAATCTGGAACGCCATCACCATCTGTATCTCTTGCACCCGGCGTAGTTGGGTTAGTACCTTGTTGTACCTCAATATAATCTGGAACGCCATCACCATCTGTATCAATTAATACGTCCCCAGGTGTAGTTGGATTAGTGCCTTGTTGTACCTCTACATAATCTGGAATTCCATCGCCGTCAGTATCTAATATTGTATCTCCTGATTGGTTTGGATTAGTGCCTTGTTGTACTTCAATATAATCTGGAATTCCATCGCCATCAGTATCTCTAGCGCCCGGTGTAGTCGGACTAGTGCCTTGTTGTAGCTCAACATAATCTGGAACGCCATCACCATCGGTATCTCTCGCGCCTGGTGTAGTTGGGTTAGTTCCTTGTTGTACCTCGATATAATCTGGAACGCCATCACCATCAGTATCTAATGCGCCTGGTGTAGCTGGGTTTGTCCCTTGTTGTACCTCCACATAATCTGGAACGCCATCTCCATCGGTATCTAATGCACCTGGTGTAGCTGGGTTTGTCCCTTGTTGTACCTCCACATAATCTGGAACGCCATCTCCATCAGTATCTAAAGCACCTGGTGTAGTTGGGTTAGTTCCTTGTTGTATCTCAATATAATCTGGAACGCCATCTCCATCAGTATCTAAAGCACCTGGTGTAGTTGGGTTAGTTCCTTGTTGTACCTCCACATAATCTGGAACGCCATCACCATCTGTATCTAATGCATCACCAGGAGTGTTTGGATTAGTGCCTTGTTGTACTTCAATCGCATCTGGAACACCGTCACCATCAGAATCTGTATCAACTGTTAGTTGGATTGTTTTACTGTCAGATCCTGCTGCATTAGTTGCTGTTACTGTAAAGGTAGTTTGAGCCAACGTCACCGTTGGTGTCCCTGAAATTGATCCTGTTACAGTATTGAAAACTAATCCTGTAGGTAAATTTGGATTGATTGAATAGGTACTTACTCCTCCTGTATTTGTTGGTACTATAGGAGTTATTGCATTATTCACTGTGATAGAATAAGCCGTAGTTGCAAAACTAATACTTGGCGGTGCCAAAGTTTGAATACTTGTATTAGTAGTTGTAGCTGCTGGACTACCAAAAGCATCTTGGTAACTTAAAGTAACATTATACGTACCATAGCTTAAAGCAGTACCACTAGTTACATACGTTGCATTAGGTTGACTGGTAACTGTATAATTAAAATCAACAGATGTAGCATTACTCATAGTCCAAACAATTGAGCTCCCTCCTGAAACAGGAACAAAAATCAATCGAACTGAACCTGATAAAGGTGCCTCTGGTAAAGTATAATTCACTCTAAAAGTAGTCGCTCCTGTAATATTAGAAGCCGGATGTATTAGTACTGGTGTTTGAGTGGTACCTACCGAAACGGTAATGTTTTTAGTAGCACTACAACCTGTACTATTAGTATAAGTAATTACGGTTGTACCTGGCGCAACAGCTGTTACCACACCCGTATTGTCCACGGTAGCAACGCTTGTATTCGACGAAGTCCAAGCATTTGAACTAGCTGGAGTTGTTGTTGCGGTAAGGGTAGTAATTGCTCCCACTTCAATAGCGTTTGTTCCTGATACCACTGGTGTAGGGTTAACAACCGCTGTAATTATAGCTCTCGGACTTTCACATCCTGTTGAAGTGTTTACTTGGCTTACATAATAAGAAGTTGATGCAACAGTAGAAGTAGAAACTACTGGAACTGTTGTAGATCCTGTTCCTCCGGTAGCCGCTGTGTACCATTTTAAGGTATGGCCTGATGAAGCAGTTGCAGATAAATTTGCTGTACTTGATTGACAGAAATTCATAGTGCTTGTAACTGTTGGTGCAACTGGTGAGTTCACAACAGTGATTGTTTTGGTATCAGTGAAAGAACAACCATTATAGGTGTACGTATAACTAATTATAGAAGTTCCTGCAGCTACTGCAGTAACAACACCATTGGCATCAATAGTGGCTACACTAGTCGTTGCTGAAGACCAAGTTCCTCCAGTAGCCGTATGAACTAAGTTGGTCGTTGATCCTAAACAAACATTTGAGTTGCCTGATATGGTTGCCACATCTTGGAAACTAGAAGAAACCCAATTCGATCTTGATCCACTCAAGGCAAAATTATTCAAAGTTCCATGATTATTATTTGGCGAACTATCATTGGCTGTTGTACCTGTACCTTCATTTAATTTATAATACAAATCTAAATTAGCAAAGCCTCTTACATCGCTATTTTTATAGGTATTGATTTCTGAAGCTGTTTTAGCTACGTTCCAAATTCGAATTTCGTCTAAACCTCCATTAAAGTAAAAATAGGAATTGCTACCAAAAGCCCCAATGCTAAGTGTATTGGAACTAGTTGGAATAGTAACATTCCCTGAACCACTAGCCACTCCATTAATATACATTGTAGCCGCTCCTGCAGAAGTAACCGATACCGCTACGTGAGTCCACGTATCATTAGGAATTGTTGAAGTAGATAAGAATGTTCCTCCGGTAGCTTCAAAAACTAATTTTCTATCGCTCGTTCCCCAAGAGTTAACATAAAACGCATACCCTTGTGTTCCACCTCCTGGTGATTTCTTCCCAATAATAGTATTGATTGAGTTAGCTGAAGCATTGATTTTAACCCAAGCTTCTAGAGTAAAGGCATTACCCGTAGCATAATTATAGGTAGTTGAATTAGGTACTGAAATAGTGTTGTTCGTACCATTAAAATCCAACCCATAACCAGGTGCTAATGGTGGAGTAGTCAAGGCTACGTTAACTGGGCTCGAAAACACATCCGAACAATATTGACCGCTTAATTTTGCTCTAAAGCTTGTTGCCTCAATAATAGCTGGTGTGGTTAAGGTAGCGCTCGTTTCTCCTGCTATGTCTGTCCAAGTAGAACCGACTAATTTTTGCCATTGAATGGAACCGGTACTATTCGCTAAAGTAATAGTAGTAGTAGCTCCCGAACACACTGCGCTTGCCGCCGCTGTTGCGGTACCTGCTACAGGTGCTGCATATACATTTACAGTGATAGATGTTGAAGTACTTTCACAACCTGTTGAATTAACAAACTGAGTAACATTATAAGTTGTTGTACCTGCAGTTGCAGTACTTGGAGTTGGTTCACAATAAGTAAGTGGAGTTGCCCCATTATACCATTGTAACGTGTTTCCTGTAAGACTAGTAGCTGCTAACGGTGTGGCCACATCTCCCTGACAATAATTGATAACCGAATTTGAAACAGTTGGAGTTACAGGATTAGAATTCACAGTTACTACAATTGCGATTCTGTTACTCTCACAGCCTGTTGTGTTGTCCTTTTGACTCACATAATAGGTTGTTGTAGCCGCTACACTAGTATCTGGTGTTGGAGCTGTTGTACTTGCTACACCTCCAGTAGGAACTGTATACCATTGTAAAACATAACCTGTTGCAGCTGTTGCAGCTAAAGGAAATGCTGTTGCACCTTGACAATACGAAATAGCATTAGATTCTAATGAATATTTAATAACTACAATACCTGAACCTCCTTTTCCTCCAGCAGCAGAACTGGCAGAAGTAGCTCCACCACCTCGACCTCCGTTACCCCTATTTGAGGTTCCGTTAGTTCCTGTTACGGTAGCGGTTCCTCCTCCGTTACCTCCAGTACCAAATACAATTGAAGAACCAGTAATAGACGATGTAAATCCTGAACCTCCAGTACCTGGAGTTGTTCCTGAATTGCTACCACCATTTGCAATAGCACCTCCACCTCCTTTTCCTGCAGAACCACCTGGCCCTCCAGAGCCTCCATTTGGAGCAATACAATTTGAGTCTTGAGCTAATCCAGTGTTTGCATTCGCACTTCTAGCACTATATCCTTTTCCGCCACCAAATGCTTTTATGGATGCAAATTCACTAGTATCTCCTATAGATCCATGACTTGTTGTTCTTGTAGCAATTCCACCATTTCCACCATCACCTACAACAATAGGGTATTGTGTTCCTGGTGTTACCGATAGTTTTCCTGTTAAAACCATTCCGCCACCGCCGCCACCGCCGCCAGCACTATCCCAACCATTACCACCGCAGCCGCCGCCGCCGAAAACTAGATACTCAACACTATTCACTCCCGCTGGAGCAGTCCAGTTCGTTGGACCAACAGTAGTAAATATTTGAACAGATGGTGTTGATGCTAAAGTGGGTGCAGGGACATTTGTAACCGTAATGGTTAGAACAGTACTATTCACTGGAGTACAAACTCCACTCGATACTACTGCTCTATAATAGGTTGTAGCTGTCAAGGCTGGTGTAGTATAAGTTGCAGCAGTTGCACCAGTAATTGGTGTCCATGTAGTATTGTTTGGTGATGATTGCCATTGGATAGCACCCGTACTTCCTGCTAATGATAGTGTTGTTGTATTTCCTGAGCAAAAACTAGTTGCTGTAGCTGAAGCAGTTCCTGCAACAGGAGTAGGGTTTATTGTTATTGTTGAAACAGCACTTGTTATAGAACAATTTCCTGTGGTAGCAATCAAATAATAATAATAAGGGCCTCCTATAGAGGTGCTAGGAGTTAAAGCAGAAGATTGTGCATTATTGGTGTTTCCTAAACTAGTTCCTCCCGTATTAGAATTGGTTGCATTAGAATACCATTGGTATGAAGAAGCTCCTGTTACAGTAGCTGCTAAAGTATAACTAGAGTTTTCACATAAATTAACAGAAGTCGCAGGTTGTGTTGTTATAACTGGCAAAGCTGTAACCGTTCCTGAAACAGCAATTGATTGTTGTGTTGCCCCCGTAGAAGTAATCAAAATGTTTCCAGAAGGAGTTCCTGTACTCACTGCGGTCATACGAACGTACACCGTAGTTGCTGCAACGGTTCCAGAACCATACGGAATGGTTAATGTAGATGAGAAAGTAGTATTATCTGTTGAATATTCAAATCCAGACACTGCAGCAATACCAATATTTGCCGTTAAATTAGAACCAGAAACCGTAAATGTTTGTGCCACAGAAGTAGCCCCAGAACATTTAGCAAAAGCAGTTAAAGTTCCTGTGGTAGTTATTGTGGGAAGTTCTGAAATTTTATTTCTATATATGTTTATCCCAACCCCATTACTTGCTCCAGTAATAAAATCAGGTTTCCCGTCTGAATCAAGATCGACAGTTATTGGGAATGTCGGATAAGTAAGATCATAAATATTAGTGTAATTTAATGTAAACGTTGATGAGTTTATAGATCCACTTCCCGAGTTCTGCCAAACACGACTGGTTGTTAAAACATCCGGATATCCATCCCCATTTAAATCATCTGAAATTGTATAATTAGAGTCACTTTCATTACCATCTATATCAGTTCTTGTAAAAGAAGCTGCTGCGTAAGATGAAGCATCTATTTGACCTGAATTATTTTTGTATACTGAAAATTTTGAACTTCCATGAGAGGTAATGATATCTAAATTTCCATCTCGGTCAATATCCTCAAAATTAACTGCTCTAGATCTATCATAAAAAGTAGCAACACTCAGATCATTAAAACTGTAAGTTGATGTGTAGGTATTCATTAGTATATCTACCGTTGGACTTGAATCTCCTCCAAAAATGATATCTGCTTTGCCATCACCATTTAAATCTCCTAGCTTAGGATAGGTTCTTGATTGTATACTCTTTGTAAAACTGTGTGATGCCGAGGCAGAAAAAGCAATTGTGGCAGAACTTGTTGTGTTTTCAAATATTTTTACATTTCCACTAAATCCATCATGTGTAACTATATCAATAAGACCGTCGCCGTTCATATCTCCAGCAGACAAACCAAAGCCTCCTGAATTAATTATTAACGGTGTAGTATTGTATGAAAACGTTGTCCCTGTTGTTGTATTTGAATAAATATATGTTTTTGCGTTACTATCTTGAACTGCAAAATCAACTTTCCCATCATTATTAAAATCTTCTACTGCTACCGCTGCAATTGTACCTCCTGAACCTGTGATAGATGTTTTAACAAAATCACTTGATGCAATCTGACCCGGTGTTGAATTCGAATTAATGTAAATATGAATTTGCCCATCTTCTGCCCCAACAATCAAATCTGGCTTCCCATCATTATTTAAATCCGCATATTTTAAAGACTCACGATTAGTTACATAACCTGTTGAACCAAAACCATAATTTGTGTTCGCGTGATTAAGATTAATCGGTGAAGAAAATGTTGTAGAATTTAAAACTCTACTTGATAAAGTTTTTGTAACAGCAAATTTTTTATTGGATACAACTTGCTTTTTTGTCCCCAAATTTATAACACTAATATTATTAATAGAAGGAGTTCCTGGTGGAACCGTAAAGCTTATACTAGAAGCAGTTGCACTTAATATTGTTGCTTTTGTCTTACCAACTAAAACAACATTATTTGTCGAAGTTGTATTAAAACCTGTTCCTGTAATTGTTACAGTTGAACCCACTGCTCCACTTGTGGGAGAAAAGGAAGTGATTGTTGGTGCTTGAGCATTGATAACATGTGTCGTTAGTAAAAAAACAACCGCTACAAGACATTGTAACGATTTTGAAAAAAGTAATTTTTTCTTCATAAAGAAATTATTTGTGGGGTGAATAACTATGTTTTTTATTGTAACGGGCAAAAATAAATACTTTACTTACTACATTCCTACACTTTTGTGAGTGTTATTGTCAAAAAAAATAATTTTTTTGACAAATTTACCAAAAGTCACTTTCTCATCTTGGAGTGAGATATAATAGAAAAAGCTTGTGTTTTTGAGTACTTTGAGAACGTTCTAAAACAAAATCACCATTAGTAAACTAATGGTGATTTTGTTTTAATATATTACTACATCTATTTAGTAATGTATAACCATCCTTGAGCGTCAATAGTGCCATCGCCTCCTAAATCAATTTGATATAAATAAGAACCTACTGGCAACATCTCACTGCTTCCTTGATAATTTCCTGTCCATTCATTTCGATACGTAGTAGAGTAGAACACTTGTGTGCCGTTAACATTAAACACCCGAACAATAGAGCCTGGATGGTTCTCTAAGTTATGAATTACCCAAGTATCATTAATACCATCTCCATTAGGTGTTATGGCTTGTGTTACATTCAATTCAATGGTATCACAAACATCCCCTAAGCCATCACGATCTCTATCGGCTTGGTCTCTATTAGGAATATTTGGACAGTTATCTGAGATATTATTGACGCCGTCGCCATCTTTATCTGGGTCGTTATCATCGTTAATTCCATCTCTATCCATATCAGCACCATTATCTGGAATACCATCTCCATTGACATCCACATCAGCATTGTCCAAAATACCATCGTTATCATCATCGGTGTCTGCATTATCTCCGGTTCCGTCTCTATCAGAATCTTTCCATTCTAATCGATTCGTTGGGAAAGCATCGTATATATCTAAAATACCGTCGCCATCATCGTCTGTATCTACAGCATCTAAAATACCATCTCCATCTGTATCTTGATCAATAAATAATCTAAAGGTTAGAGTTGTTGTACCTGCCGCATTACTCACCGTTATTGTAAACAAAGTAGTAGGTATTGGAGCGGTAGGACGCCCAGAAATTACCCCATTTGTACTATTTAAAATGATTCCGGCTGGTAATGCTGGAGTTACAGTGTAAGTGCTTGGCCCTCCAGTATTTTGGATGTTAATTGGGGTTAAAGTCTCCCCAACAGCTCCGCTAAAATTAGTTTGGGCCAAACTTACAGACGGCGGAGCTAAGGTTTGAATGTTAGTATTTGTAACACTTGCCACTGGACTAGCAAAGGCATCCTGATAAGCTAAAGTTAGATTATAAGTTGCAAAACTTAATGCTGTACCAGAAACAACATTAGCAATTGTCGTTGGGTTTGTTCCTACTACATAAGCAAAATTGGCAGTAGTAGCATTATTCATTGTCCATACAATAGGAGCTCCTCCAGCGGTTGGTGTAAATAGCAATTTAACAGAGCCCGATAAAGGGAATTCAGGTAAGGTATAGTTAATTTGTAAGGTTGTTGCTCCAGTTGTATTGGTTGCCGGTGAAATCAATACTGGAGATTGAGTTGTTCCTACTCCTACGGTCAACTGAGTTGTAATTGTTTGAGCGTTATAATTAGCATCGGCAGCCTGAATTGCGGTAATAATAGCCACCCCTGAACCCGTAATTGTTACTGTATTTCCAGAAATAGTGGCCACTGCTGGATTGCTAGAAGTATACGTTACTAATCCTGTTCCGCCTGAACTAACAGGAGGTGTTATAACAAATGGTGCATCATCTGTAGTTTTGTTTATAGGATTAAAATTACTTAAAATAGGTGTCGCCTTTGCAACAGTTAAAGTGGTCGTGGTAGTAGCTGCAAGATAATTAGCATCAGCGGCTTGAGTAGCTGTGATGGTAGCTGTCCCAGCACCTACAATTGATATTGTATTTCCTATACTCGTTGCCACACTAGTATTACTTGAAGACAGCGTAACCGTTCCAGAAGAGCTACTCGTTGGTAAACTAATCGTAAAATTAGAGTCGCCATACGTTTTCAGAACCGGAGACATTGAGGTCAAAGTAGGCTGCGCTTTGTTTACTGTTAGTATAAAAGAAGTACTTCCTGGGTCGTAATTAACATCTGCGGCTTGGTTTGCTGTAATAGTCGCTGTTCCAGCACCTACAATTGTTATCGTATTTCCTGTACAAGTCGCCACATTAGTATTACTTGATGAAAAAGTAATCGCCCCTGTTGAATTACTTAATGGTGTTGTTATTGTAAAATTAGCATCGCCATAGGTCTTCGTAATAGCAGGTAGTGCACTAATTGTAGGTAACGCCTTGTTCACAATTAGCGAAATAGTGGTAGAACCAGAAAGATAATTGGCATCTGAAGCTTGTGTAGCTGTAATTGTAGCAGAACCTATTCCTACAATTGAAACGATATTTCCTGTAATTGTTGCGACAGAAGTATTACTCGAAGTATAACTAAAAGCCCCTGTGGCACTTGTTGAAGGTGGTGATATCGTGAAATCAGTATCTCCAAAATTCTTAGTTATCGTGGTAGTAGGTCCAAAAACTATAGGTGCTTTACTTACCGTTATATTGACAGAAGTGGCAGCAGCAAGATAATTCGCATCTGTAGCTTGAGTGACTGTAATTGTCGCCGCTCCTGCTCCAACTATAGTTGCAGTATTTCCGTTTATAGTTACAACATTCAAATCACTTGATGTATAACTAAAATTTCCTGTGGAATTAGTAGTTGGAGGTGTTATAGTAAAATCTACATCTCCATATACCTTACTAATAGCTGTCATAGCTCCCAAAGTTGGCGTGTTTTTATTTACTGTCAACACACAAGTTGTTGTTGCGGATAAATAATTGGCATCTGTAGCTTGTGTTGCAGTTAGTATAGCCGTTCCAGCACCTACAATAGTAACTGTAGTACCACTAATTGTGGCTACATTAGTATCGCTTGAAGTAAATGTTATGACTCCCGTTGAAGCTGAAGTAGGAACTACTAAATTAAAAATAGGATCTCCATACGTTTTTGTAATAGCCACCATATTTGAAAGAGTGGCAGTTGCTTTATTTACTGTAATGATTGTGGTTGTACTTCCTGACAAATAATTGGTGTCTGTAGCTTGAGTTGCCGTAATTGTTGCTGTTCCAGCACCTACAATAGTAATCAAATTTCCACTGAAAGCAACCACGTTGGTATCGCTTGATGTGTAACTAAACGTTCCAGTGGCATTACTTACCGGAGCTACTATATTGAAATTAGCATCTCCAAACGTTTTAGTAATCGTAGCAAATGACCCTATTGTTGGGGTGGCTTTATTAACTGTCACTGTCGTTGTAGTACTTGCGGTATCATAATCATTGTCAGAGGTTATTGTAGCCGTAATTGTAGCGTTTCCAACTCCCACTACGGTAAGTGTATTTCCATTTACTGTAACTACTGATGGATCACTAGAAACATAACTGAAAGTCCCCGTAGAATTAGTTGTTGGGGCAGTAATAGTAAAATCCGCATCCCCATACGCTTTGGTAATCGCTGCGAATGTTCCTATAGAAGGAATTCTTTTATTAACGGTAATTGGCAATTGTACTGAAGTGCTTCCTACAGCATTGGTAGCAGTAATTGTATAATTGGCTGTTGGGGTGTATGCTGATGGATTACCTGAAATTACCCCTGTTGTGGTATCCAATACTAATCCTGCAGGCAAACTTGGTGTTACACTAAACGTTATTGGTGTCAAACCAGATACCGTTGGAATTAAATCAGGAATCGCTACACCTGCAGTATAATTGGATGGCGTTACATAACTAAGCACTGGTACATCTACTACAGAAATAGTAAAAGTATCTGTAGCATTTGGTGTAAACCCATTATTAGCCGTAACGGTATAACTTTGTGCTGATTGAATAGTTGTTGGCATACCCAAAATTTGCCCCGTAATGGTATTAAATACCATTCCTGCTGGCAACGATGGACTTATACTATATGTTACAGGGGTAGTAGAATTTATTGTTGGAGTAATGGTGTTCATTATTGCATTTCGTGCCAGAATTAGATTGCCTCCATAACTTAAATTAGATGCAGGGCCACCAATAGTAATTTCAACACTAGTTACCGATCTTCCCATAAAGTTGAAAGCGGTTATAGTATATACAGAATTAGCTGTGACTTGAGTAGGAGTACCACTAATTATTCCCGTTGTGGTGTCAAAACTTAAGCCTATTGGTAACGAACGATCTATACTATATCTAGTAACTGCGCCACCATAAACCGTTGGTGTTAATGGAGTTATTGCTACACCTACTGGGAAAACAACAGGTGTGGTATAACTTAAATCCGTTGGTTCATTATCGTTTACTAAAATCGAAATAGTTTTAGTTACTGAACCTCCCGAATTAGTTCCTGTTATGGTATAGTTTGTAGTTACTGAAGGAGAAGTTGGTCGGCCAGAAATTGCCCCTGTACTTGTGTTAAAGAGTAATCCTGTTGGTAAACTTGGTGAAATTGCATAACTAGTTATCGCGCCACCTGAATTCGATGGTGTTAATGGATTGATCTGAACTCCTTTAAAAAACACATTAGGCGTTGAATATTCCAAATCTGTGGGAGCCATATCTGTTACAGTAATTGAAATAGTCGCTGTTGTGCTTCCACCTGAATTAGTTCCTGTAATTGTATAAGTGGTAGCTGCTAGTGCAACTAAAGGGGTTCCTGAAATGGTTCCTGTTGTTGGGTTAAGTAGCAATCCCCCTGGAAGAGATGGACTAATAGCGTAATTAGTAATACCACCTCCTGAATTAGTAGGAAATAATGTAGTAATCGAAGTTCCAACAGAGTATACATTTGGGGAGGTATAACTCAAACTAGAAGGAGGTGTATCGATTACTGCTATAGTTAAATTAGCAGTGGAATTTCCAGTCGAATTAGTGCCCGTTATTGTATATGTAATTGGATTAGATAGAGTTGTTGGCGTACCACTAATAACCCCAGTTGTAGTATTAAATGATAAGCCTCCATAGGGTAAAGGGGGATTAATACTGTAACTAGTAACTGCTCCTCCTGTTGATACCGGAGATAAATTAGTAATAGCTACCCCTTTAGTATAAATATTTGAACTAGAGTAACTGATTGCAGGAGGAGCATATGTAACTGTCAATGTTGTTGAAATACTTCCTGCATTAAAACTTCCAGAAGCGGGTTGTAATGCCGTAATAGTAGCGGTACCTATCCCTTTAATTGTTGTAGTGTTTCCGTTGATTGTACCAACATTTGGCATACTAATGAAGTATGTAAAAGCAGAGTTGCTTGTACTTGATGGACTGCTAATTGCAAATGGCGCATCACTTACATA
>JACCDS011807982.1_pt1 | contig 18811 bp, 18 predicted proteins | sample 7446441 | NCBI WGS metagenome assembly JACCDS01 (sample SAMN15323445, study PRJNA562643) | freshwater metagenome | isolation source: river surface water | place: USA:Blue River Watershed | collected 2017-08-17
ACAAGATATAAATTAAACAATTTTAAAAGAAAACAATCAAAAGCTTAAAGCTCATTGCTTATAGCTTAAAGCATTTCTTAAATAATGAAACAAAACTGGTATAAAATCTTGGCCGTAGTGCTATTGGCTTATGTAGTAATTTGGGGTTTTCTGGGTAGAATACCTCGTCAACCTGTACTTCATGAAACCGCTCGTAATCTTTATTTTCATGTACCGATGTGGTTTGCAATGTTTGCCATGCTAAGTGTTTCTGTGTGGAATTCAATTAAGTACCTTAGAAATCCGTTACTTAGTTTTGATGATAAGGCTGCAGAATATGCCAATACTGGAATCGTTTTTGGCATTGTTGGAATTGCTACTGGAAGTATTTGGGCAAGATATACTTGGGGGACTTGGTGGACGAACGATGTGAAACTCAATGGAGCTGCAATTGGTTTATTAATTTACTTCGCTTACATCATATTAAGAGGTTCTTTTACAGACGAACAACAAAGAGCGAGAATTTCGGCGATTTATAACATTTTTGCGGTTGCGTTGTTAATTCCCTTGTTAATTATTTTGCCTAGAATGACGGATTCTCTGCATCCAGGAAATGGAGGAAATCCTGGTTTTAAACCAATGGATACTGAGCATACAATGAGAATTGTGTTTTATCCTGCTTGTATTGGTTGGATATGTTTGGCCTTTTGGATAACCAATTTACGTTTAAGAATTAGAAAATTGATAGCATTGAATCAAGATTAGAAATATGAAAAAGACACTTTCGTTACTTATTTGCTTACTGATTTCGGTAAGCCTTTTTGCCCAAGATAATGCCGCTGGTGAACCAGAAATGGCTGATAAACTTTTTGAAGACGGTAGGATTTATGTAGTGGTGGCTGTTGTGGCAACAATTTTCACTGGAATCATCGTTTATTTGGTGAATCTTGATAGCAAAATTTCAAAATTAGAAAAACAAATAAGAAAATAGCGGTAAGCTTTGAGCCTTCAGCTTTAAGCTTTTTAAAAATGATTAATTGAAAAGTTGGATGTTGGCTTGGCAATATGGTTCGCCAATTCACTAACTCACAATTCACTCAATCACTAATTATTAAATATGAAAAAGACACATATCATCGGACTAATTGTAATTGCCATTGCAGTAGCAATCCTTGTTTCAACAGGTACAGAAGCAAGTACTTATGTTGATTTTTCTGTCGCTGAAAATATGGCGAAAGCTGGCGACAATAATCAAGTTCATGTAGTAGGTAAATTGAAAAAAGATGCCTCTGGCAATATTCAAGATTTAGTTTATAATCCCACACTTGACGCCAATCATTTAGAATTTAAACTAATTGATAACAATGGGCGTGAACAAAAAGTAATTTATAATGCTCCAAAACCACAAGATATGGGAAGAGCAGAACAAATGGTTATTATTGGTAATATGGACGGGAATGTTTTTAAATGCGAAAAAATTCTATTGAAATGCCCTTCTAAATATCAAGATGGTAAGGTTGAATTCAAAGAGGCCACACCCGAAAAACAATCATAATCTTTATCAATTGAATAACAAAAGTTATTCATTAGTACGATAGATAGTTATTAATAAAGATTTTGAAAGCTGTATTGTAGAGAGTCCTCAGTAAAAATGCGGTTTCCAAAGTCCCCAATCCCTTTATGTTACATACAACCATCGGAAATATCGGTCACTTGTTTATTATATTGTCGTTTGTGGCATCACTAATTTCAACATTTGGCTACTTCAAATCAGTACAAACTACTGATTTACTGGAACAGGCTTCTTGGAAACGTTTTTCACGTTTGGCTTTTTACATACACGGAGCATCTGTTATCGGAATTATTGCAATATTGTACACCATCATTTACAAGCATTATTTTGAGTATCATTATGCTTGGTCACACTCTTCAAAGGCACTTCCAGTCTATTACATTATTTCTTGTTTTTGGGAAGGGCAAGAGGGGAGTTTTTTACTTTGGATATTTTGGCATGCTTTTCTTGGAGTAATATTAATAAACACCAATAAACATTGGGAAGCACCTGTAATGGCAATTTTCGGTGCAGTACAAGTGTTTTTGTGTTCTATGATTTTAGGAGTAGTATTACCAGTTATTGATTTAAAAATAGGTTCTTCTCCATTCTTGCTAATGCGTGAAGCAATGCCCGATTTACCAGTTTGGACCATGAAACCAGATTTTATTCCCGAAGATGGAAATGGACTGAATCCCTTACTTCAAAACTATTGGATGGTGATTCACCCACCAACATTATTTTTAGGTTTTGCTACTACATTAATTCCATTTGCTTATGCCATTGCAGGGCTTTGGCGTAAAGAATTTAGTTCTTGGATTCGTCCAGCATTGCCTTGGGCATTGGTTTCTGCTTTAGTATTAGGCGTAGGAATTATCATGGGAGGTTATTGGGCTTATGAAACCTTGAATTTTGGTGGATATTGGAACTGGGATCCAGTTGAAAATGCTTCTTTTGTACCATGGTTGGTATTAGTAGCTGCCATTCACTGCATGATAATTTATAAAAATAGCGAAGCCGCTTTGCGTACTTCATATATTTTAGTGATTGCTACTTTCGTATTGGTTTTATACTCTACTTTTTTGAACAGAAGTGGTATTTTAGGAGAAGCATCAGTACACTCATTTACTGACTTAGGGCTTTCTGGTCAGTTGTTGATATATATGCTATTTTTCTTGGTGGTAGCTGTTATATTACTAGCAATACGTTGGAAAGAAATTCCATCAGACGAAAAAGAAGTATCTACTTATAGTCGTGAATTCTGGATTTTTATGGGGGCAACAACCCTTTGCTTGTCATCATTTCAGATTATTGCAGCTACTTCATTGCCAGTGTATAATAAAATTGTAGAAGGCTTAGGTTTTGTTTCAAAATTAGCACCTCCGGCCGATGCTCCTGCTTATTACTCGAAATTTCAATTGTGGTTTGGAGTAGGAATTGCTATTTTTTCAGGAATCGGGCAAGCATTTTGGTGGAGAAAAATCAAGAAAGAAACAGTTAGCAAACATTTATTAACTCCACTTTTGTTAAGTTTGATATTGACTTTCGTAGCGATTTTCTTCACAACAAAATCACAAGTAGGGGATTTCTTCGGTACGCCAACCTACATTACATTGCTGTTTGCTGGTATTTTTTCAATCATTTCAAACGGTTCTATTTTGCTAGATATTTTCAAAGGAAATTATAAATTATCAGGCGGAGCCGTTACACACATTGGTGTAGCGATGATGCTTCTTGGAATTTTGTTTTCTTCGGGTTACTCAAAAGTAGTTTCAATCAATAATAGTGGTTTTGCGATTTCTGAAAAAGATGAAGCTTTTACGAAAGACAACGATAAAGAGAATAAAGAAAACGTAATTCTTTGGTTGAACACGCCCTCTGAAATGAGTGATTATACACTTACTTATAAAGGAGTAAGAGTCGAAGGAAGAGAATTACCAGAATATCTTCATCCAAAACAAGTTGAATTGATTGAAAATGACTTTCATGCAGTAGCTTTGGAAGACATCGTTCAGCAAGGAAAAAAGTATTATTCAGCAGGCGATACGCTACCTGTTTTTCCAGAAAATAAATTCTATGAAATTGATTTTAGGGATAAAGAAGGTAAAATAACGACGCTTTTTCCAAGATTTCAGATTAATAAAAAAATGGGAAATGCGCCATCTCCAGCTTTAAAGCATACTATCGGAGGTGACCTTTATACTTATGTAGCTTTAGCACCAAACTTGGAAGAAAAGGAGTGGAGTAAAACGGAAAACTTTACAGTTGCTTTGAAAGATACTTTCTTTTTGAACGACTATGTAGCAGTGCTAGACCAAGTAAAGCGTGTTGATACTTACGAAGGAAAGCCGCTTGGAGCAAACGATGCTGCTGTACAAGCCACAATAAAAGTAATGGGTAAAGATTTCAGACCTTACGAAGTAAATCCAATATTTGTAATTAAAGAAGGCTTGGTAGCCATGCCAGCGATTGAAAATGATGAAATTGGCGTAAGAGCGAAATTTACAAATATTGACCCTAAAACTGGTCAGTTTGGATTTGCCATCAACACTACTCAAAGAGATTTTATCATTTTGAAAGCGATTCAAAAACCACTTATTAATCTACTTTGGTTAGGAACTTTAGTATTAATTGTCGGTTTTGTTTTGGCAATCATCAGAAGATACAGAGAGTTTAAATTGATGAGAGATAAAGGTTTTTAGTCAGTTTTGTTTGAATCAAGAGAAAGCAATTTCCCAAAATTCCGCTATTTGAGCGCAGTGAGTCGGTTCACCGATGCGATTCGGAATTTCTTAATTTTCTTTTGTGTCCGACGCCATCATAGCTTACTTTTCCTGTATCAAGACAAGTAAGCTATGGCGAATGGAAATTATATATTTTATTCGCTATCAATTCTTATAGTTTCCAATTTTGTCTCAAAATTTTTATGAGTAAAAAAGAAATACTTCTACTATTTGCAGCCATTGGTTTTATCATCATGTGGATTTTAGATTTACGTGCGGGTTTACCAGCTGGGCTAGAACCAACTTTCTGGAATAAGATATTCTATCATTATTCATTCTTGATGTTTGCGATGGTTTGTTTATTTTACTTTCAATATTCTAAACAAGTTCGTTTGAAAAAAGAGGAAGAGGAGGCCAAAAATAAGCCAGTCGAAAAAGCTAAAGATGATAAACAAGCGCAAAGAAAGGCATTGTTGAAAGGGAAAAAATAACTGATTTTAAAGATTTCTTTCTATATTTGAGAAAGCAACAACAACTTTGTTAGGCAAATCTCTAAGCTCCTAACCAAAAATATGGACTCCCAACAAGCACTAAGTATAGTAATAGCCATCATCGCCTCGGCATTTTTTTCAGGTGTTGAAATGGCTTTTGTATCTGCCAATAAACTTTATTTTGAACTCCAAGCCAAACAAGGAGTAATAACTGGGCAGATTATTTCTAATTATCTAAAAAATCCTTCAAAGTTTATTGGAACAATGCTCATAGGCAATACGCTTTCTTTGGTTGCCTACGGTATTTTTATGGAAGGATATTTACATCATGAAATTGAAGAATATTTGCCCATCTCAGGCATTGCTGCTGGGCTTATCGCTTCTTTCATTGGCACAGTTATCATTTTAGCAACTTCAGAATTCACGCCTAAAAGTATATTTTTATTAAACCCAGACGGCTTTTTGGAAGTATTGGCTATTCCAATTCTGATTATTTATACATTAATGTACCCATTAGTGTGGGCAATTGTAGGTTTATCTAAATGGTTTATCAATAATATTTTACGATTAGAGTATTCAGAAGAAAGACCTGCATTTGGTTTAACAGATTTAAATAATTATCTACAAAATCTTAATCGTAAAACCTCTACTGAGGAGGAAACAGAGGTAGATACCAAAATCTTTAATAATGCCCTTGAATTCAAACAAGTAAGAGTACGAGATTGCATGATTCCAAGAACTGATATTGTAGGAGTAGATATTGAAGACGGAATAGATGAACTAAAAAAAGTATTTGTAGAAAGTGGGCATTCTAGAGTATTGATTTACAAGGAAACAATGGAGGATGTTCTGGGTTATTGCCACTCTTTAGCATTGTTTAAAAAGCCCAAAGAAATACAGGGGATTTTAACGCCAATACCAATTGTTCCAGAAGCAATGCCTGCCAAAGATTTATTATTTCGCTTTTCTAAAGAACATAAATCTTTAGCTTTGGTAGTTGACGAATTCGGAAGTACTGCTGGCTTGGTAAGTATGGAAGATGTAATGGAGCAGATTTTTGGAGAAATTGAGGATGAGTATGACGATAATGAAGATCTTACCGAAAAAAGAATAGAAGATAAAACTTACTTACTTTCGGCGAGACTCGAGATTGATTATCTAAATGATAAATATGAATGGAACCTGCCCGAAGGCGATTATGATACTTTAGGAGGTATGATTATTAGTATCAACGAAGATATTCCTGAAATTAACGAAACCATCATTTTTCACCCTTTCAATTTTCAAATAATTGAAATGACAGATGCAAGAATAGACATTGTCAAATTAATTATAGTCGGTGACATAGAAAAAAAATCAGAATCATATTCTATGAAACATTAATGAATGCTATTCTACAGAATAACATTCATTAATGTTTGGCTTTTCATTTCGGTTTCATACCATTCTTTCACAGGGTTAGAATCGGCAGTAATGCCACAACCTGCAAAAAAAGTAGCGTGATTACCTTGAATTTTTACGGTTCTTAAGTTTACAAATAAATGACTTTCATCGTGAATATTTACAGGTCCTAAATAACCACTATAAAATTCTCGATTATGTAATTCTGTCTCAGCGATTAAACGTAAAGCTGATTCTTTCGGCATTCCACAAACAGCAGAGGTAGGGTGCAGTAATTCAAGCATAACTGTGCCTAGTTGAGAAAAGTTAAGCGCTTTTGTATCAACTTTGAAATCAGTTCTTAAGTGCATTAAGTTACCTGCTTGAACTGTTTTAGGCCCACTTTCTGAATATTCTCTCAATCGGATTTTCTTAAAACATTCAATAATATACCTGCTTACAAAAGCCTGTTCTTCAATTTCTTTGTGTGACCAGCGGATACTAATTGGCGAAAGCATTTCCCCATTCTCGCTAATTGCAGACTGAGTACCTGCCAACGACATCGTCTTGAAAATTCCTTGTGCATCCACACTTACCAAAGTTTCAGGAGTTGCACCTAACCAAATTGCTTCAAATTCAGGAAGATAAACCAATGATATAAAAGCATTTGGATAAGCTGTGCACAATTTCTTAAAAGCTTCGATTACTTCAAAGCTTTCTGGTAAGGTTACATTACGAGTTCTAGAAAGAACTACTTTTTGCATTTCACCATTTTCTATGGCGATAATGGCTTTAGAAACCATCTCTGCAAAAATCATTTCATTGTATAATCCACCATCCCATTTTTCGAGTGTACTTTCTGAAATATGTACTTGCTCTTTTTTAGAACTTGGAACTGATGGAGTACTTGCCTCATTTTCTGAATAATCTAAGTATTTTCGTTCGAAAACCTCAGCTTCTAATGGTTTACCCTTGAGTCCGTCTTCGATTTCCGTATTATTGGCATCAAAACGGTAATACAAATCACCTCTTAAAAAAAGTGATTCCCCTTGAAAAGGACTCATCACAAAACCAGTAGGTAGTTCGTCTAAATCTGCTTTTGTTCGCTGAGTACTGCCAGAAAGATCAATGATTAGTTGTTTCTCTGATGATTGTGGCAATTGCCAAATCGCTAAAGGAAAGCCCTCCGAAAATGCAGTGTAAGAGAGTTTTTCTAATTTATGTGTTTGTCGTGAAATATGAAATTCCGAAGTCGGGGTCATATCCTGAAGTGTTTTTGAATCATGAAACTTATAAAATTAACATCTTGTACATGGATGCGGTTTCAGAAATTTCATTTTTTTTCTGCTATTTTATAAGTCGCTGAATACTAAAAGTTTATTATTGAGTAAAATTATCTTCTATCAATAATTGCGGTAGTTAGCCTACTTACGCAAATTAAATCTCCTTTTTCATCAGTTATTTTAATATCCCAAACGTGCATTGTTCTTCCTATTTTTAATGGAGAACATTTAGCATATACAAATCCTTCACGAGCTGATTTTATATGGTTAGCATTAATTTCAATACCAACAGCAGCCTGTTTATCTGGTTGCTCTAAAACCATCCAAGAAGCAATACTTCCTAAAGATTCTGCTAAAACTACTGATGCTCCACCGTGCAACAAACCCATAGGTTGTTTAGTACGTTCATCAACGGGCATTTTAGCACAAAGATATGCCTCGGATATTTCTGTAAATTCTATTCCCAGATGCCCAAGCATATTGCCCTTACTTCTTTCGTTGAGTTGTTCTAGTGTATAGGATGTTTTTATCATGTTGATGATTTGATTTATGCTCAAAAACTGTATTTTTGCGGGAAATTAGTCAAACTAAATGAGTTTTTTATTGATTAACTTTACAATAATTGTAAAAAATCAGTAAAGCCCTTAAAAGATTATCATAAAATATAATCCTTCAACTAAATGTCCAACGAGCAATCACAGACTCCAAAAATTAAGACTGTTTATTTAATCCGCCACGGAGAGACAGATTTCAACCGTAAAGGTATCGTACAAGGTAGCGGAGTTGATTCTGAATTGAATGAATTAGGGCACGCTCAGGCAGAGGCTTTTTTTCAAAGATATCACCACATCAATTTCGATAAAGTATATACTTCAGTTTTAAGAAGAACACACCAATCAGTAAGGAAATTTTTAGAAAAAGGACTGCCTTGGGAACAACACGAAGGATTGAACGAAATTAGCTGGGGAGTACGTGAAGGGAGAGTTCCCAACGAAATTGATAATGAGTATTATAAAATACTGATAGATAGCTGGATAAACGGAAAAGTAGACATGCCCTCTGAAGGTGGAGAAAGCCCATTGGATGTGATTAATCGCCAAAAACCAGTAATTGACCTAATTTTATCTCGCCCGGACGAAGAAACAATTTTAATTGCGATGCATGGGAGAGCTATTAGAATAATTTTAACGCTTTTACTAGAACGTGAACTTCACGAAATGGATACCTTTGAGCACGCCAATTTGTGCTTATACAAACTAATTTATGATTATGACAAAGGTAAATTCTTTGTAGAATTAGAAAACGATCTTTCACATCTCGATGACCTCATCGTCGATTAATACAATTTAAGGAAATATAGATTGTATCTGTTGTGTATATTTCCTTAAATTCTTCATTTCCTCTTTTATCCGTTTATCAAGCTCTCTTTCCGTTTACTGAATAATTCCATTGCTTTTTGGTACATTGCCTTAATTTGTTGTAAAAAGGTAGAAGAAACGGAAGTGAATAAAGATTTGCATTCTACATTTTGGAATGTAGTAGAAAAGAATAATATGTCTAGAGCTAAGTTATATTGGATTTTGCAAGTATTCGGTTGGTCGGCATGGTTGGCCAACGAAGCTTTGATTTATTCGAATGATTTTGGTTGGTCTTTGGATTGGTTTGTAGCAGCACTCTTGAACGTTGTTGTTGCCATTGTAATTACTCATAATTTCAGAAAAATCATTAAAAAATACGGTTGAGTAGAATTGCCAATCGATCGAGTCATTCCACGAATATTATTTGCCGTAGGTTTTATGTCTATTTTTATGGCATTCGTTAATATTCCATTAGATTCTTACCTCCTGCGTGAGGAAGAGGAACGAGACCTCTGGTCTTTCTTTTTTGTGATGCAGTTTATTTTTAGCTGGGCAAAACCATTAATGATTTGGACATTATTTTATTATGCCTCCCATTATTTCGAAAGAAAATCAGAAGTAGAAGTAGATAAAATTCGCCTAGAATCATCAGTAAAAGAAACTGAATCTAAAGTATTAAGAGCGCAAATGAATCCGCATTTTATGTTCAACGCTTTGAATAGTATTCGTGCTTTGATTTTGGAGGAACCCGATAAAGCCCAAAAAGCAGTCACGCAATTATCTAATATTCTAAGAAGTTCTTTGCTGGCGGATAGAAGAAAAACGGTTTCACTTTCTGAGGAATTAAGAACTGTAGAGGATTATTTGGCTTTAGAGAAAATTCGGTATGAAGAGCGTCTTCAAATCCGAAAAAACATTTACCCTGAAACCATGCACGTACAAGTACCGCCAATGCTACTACAAACATTGGTAGAGAATGCAATAAAACATGGTGTTTCAAAACCTGTAAAAGGTGGTTTTGTAAGTTTAGAGGCCAAGGTTGTATCAAAAAATTTGTTGATAATTATTAGTAACACTGGTGTTTTAGAAACCACAGATTCAGGAGGTTTTGGTTTAGAAAATACTGCTCATCGATTAGAATTACTTTTCGGGCCAGAATCAAAATTTAGAATTTATCAAGCATCTAAAGAAGTAGTTACTGCTGAAATTACAATACCAATTCCAACTATTGAGCCAGAAAAAGATACTCCCTTTTCAAAAATTACCAATATTGTAAAACCGAAAGTGACAATCTAAAAGATGATTAGAAGCGAAGCTAATCAGAAACCATAAATTTAAGATATGAAAGCTATTATTGTCGATGACGAACGTTTAGCAAGAAACGAATTAAAACGCTTGCTTGAAAATTTTCCTAAAGTAAATATTATTGGCGAAGCGGCTAATGCAGATGAGGCCGTTGTGATGATTGATGAGTTACATCCAGATTTACTGTTTTTGGATATTCAAATGCCAGGTAAAACAGGTTTTGATTTATTGAGTGATTTGGAAGGCTATGTGCCAGAAGTCATTTTTACGACTGCTTACGACGAATACGCTATCAAAGCTTTTGAATTCAATGCTTTGGATTATCTGCTGAAACCAATAGAACTACATCGTTTAAGTGAAGCCATTCAAAAAGTTGAAGAAGAATTTGATCGACAAAAACAGTTAACTGAAACAGTAAAAGACAGCACCGTTGTTTTAACAGAAAATGACCAGGTTTTTGTGAAAGATGGTGAGAAATGTTGGTTTGTACGTTTAGGGAATGTTCGTCTATTCGAGTCAATGGGGAATTATGTAAGATTATACTTTGATGATCAAAAACCTTTAGTGTTGAAGTCTTTGAATGCTTTAGAAGATAGGCTCGACCCTAAAACGTTTTTCAGAGCTAACCGTAAACACATCATTAATTTGAAATATATTCAAAAAATTGAGCCTTGGTTTTCTGGAGGTTTACAAGTAACCTTGCGTGAGAGTGGTGACAAAATTGAAATTTCTCGAAGACAAGCAATTCGCTTCAAAGAGTTGTTAAGTTTATAAACATAAAAGTATGGTCGTTGGTTAAAAGCAAAACCAACGACCTTTTTTTAATATGAAAAAGCCCAGTATTGACGAACTTCATAATCCAAATTATTTTTCACTTGTAGAATCCTTCAAGATTGATGAAATGATGGTTTTCTTAATGAAAGAATTAGGGGCAAATGCTAATAAGCCAAAAAAGAAAGGAAGCCCAATTGTCATCATTATGTTATTAGGAGGGATGGGAGGGATTTTTGGGTACTTTGTTGGAAAACAAATTATGATGCTGAAGCTAGATTCTTGGCAATTTGCAGGGGCATTTGGCTTATTAATTTTCATATTACTTCCCATTCACGAAGCTATTCATGGGTTGGTTTTTAAACTTTTAGGAGCTAAAAAGGTAGGTTTCGGCTGGACACCCAAAAGTTTAATGGTTTACGCATATTCTCAGAAATTTGTAATGAGTCTTAAAGAAAATGCTATTGTAGCAGTCATGCCTTTTTTAGTGATTACGTTAGGTTTAGGTATTGCTTTTTTTGAATGGCCCGAATATAAATTACTAATTTCAACAGCCGCCGTTTTGCATACTTATGGGTGTTTGGGTGATTTTATTTTGATTAAGTATTTTATCAAAAATCGCCATAAGCAAATGTTTACTTATGACGATATAGATGAATCTGGAATGACCTAATTTTTTGAAAAAGACTAATTTTATCCTCTGAGATTAGTTAATTTCTGTTCTTCAATAATTGTGATTTCACTCCCACTCACCTCAATTAATTTATCAGCTTTAAAATCGCTTAATGTTCTAATAAGCGACTCTGTGGCAGTACCTACTACTGAGGCTAAATCATCTCGAGAAATTCTAATAGAAAATTTATCCTGCTTTTCAGTTTTATATTTTTTGGATAGCATAACCAAAGCATCGGCAGTACGTTTTCTCAACGAATTGTAGGCCATTTGGGTAAGTTGTTTCTCTTTTTCATGAATATCGTTTGCCAGCATTTTAATAAACTTATTTGCTACAGACTGATTCCTTGTAATTAATTCTAAAAAATCGTTTTTAGGAATACCAATCACTTCGCAATCTTCCAGTGCTTCGGCAGACTCTTGATATTCTAAAGACTCAATAATAGCGATATGACCGAAGAAATCACCTGAGTTATATAACCCAGTCACAAATTCTTTTCCATCTCGGTTAGATTGATACGTTTTGATTTTACCAGATTTCAAAAAGTAAAACTTAATCGGTTCGTCGCCTTCGTTGTAAATTAGTTGTTTTTTCTTCACATTAGAAATCTTTCTATCTTTTGAAAGTGAGTTTAAATCAACATATTCACGGGCTTGTTGATAGAGTTCTTCTAAAGCAATTTCTGTATTTTTAAATGAATTAGTCAGGTTTTCTATTTTCTTTAATCTGCTTTCGATAGCGTTCAGTAGCTCAATTTCTTGAAATGGTTTGGTAAGGTAGTCATCAGCTCCCATTTCCATCCCTTTTCTGTGGTCTGAACGCTCTGCTTTTGCTGTTAAAAAAATGAATGGAATGTTTTGTAAATCGGGGTTTTGGCTAAATATATACAATACTCCATATCCATCCAGAATGGGCATCATAATATCACAAATTACTAAATCTGGTTTTATTTTTTGGGCAAGTTCAACCCCCGCTTTTCCATTTTCGGCGGTAACTACATTGTAGTTGGCCAGCTCTAAAATCTCAGCGGTTGTTTCTCTGATGTCGTCACTGTCTTCGATGAGGAGTATCGTTTTCATTTTCTAATGTTTGAGTGTGTTGTTATGTGGATTTCCTTAATACGCTTTTGAGGTTAAAAATTGGCACTTTATAGCGACAAAACACTGAATTTATAAACTAAATTTAATACTAAAAGTGGTACCACGATCTAAAGTACTTTCAACAAAAACTTTTCCGTTCAGTAACTCTGCATAACGGGCTACAATATGTAAGCCCAAACCAGTACCTTGGATATTGGTAACATTTGCTCCTCTAAAAAACCTGTCGAATAAGTGTTTTTGGTCTTCTTCAGAAATACCAACTCCTTGGTCTGTTACTTTAAGAATAAGTATATCTTCAAGTTTTTCAGTTGAGATACCTATCAAAGAATTTTCTGGTGAAAATTTAATGGCATTAGAGCCTAAGTTAATAATGATTTTTCTGAACAAAGATTTGTCCAAATAAACACACGTTCCTCCAAAATGTTGGTAGTCAATATGTTGGTTTTTTTTCAACATATTTTTCAAATCACTGATACTTTCTTTAACCAATTGAGGTAAATCAAAATCGGCAAATTTGGCATCAACCTTTCCTTCTTCAAGCTTTCCAACAGAAAGAAATTCTTCAAGGATGTCGGTTAGGTTACCAACAGCGTTCATGATTCGCTGGGTATGCCTTACTCTTTTTTCCTGATCTTCTGTTTTGGCGTACTTTTCAATCAAAGAGGCAGCTGATAGAATGGCTGTAAGGGGTGTTCTGAATTCGTGCGATGCCATCGCCACAAATCTTGATTTTAGTTCGCCTAAGTCCTTTTCTTTATTTAGCGCAATTTCAAGTTCTTTTTTAGATTGTTCTAAATTCTTGAGGGTTTCTACTAGGGCATTGGTACGGTTTACTACTTCTTTTTCAAGGCTATTATTTAACTTTTGAATTTCGGTCGTCTTGATTAATAAATCTGTCTCGGCCTTTTTTTTGAAAGTAGCATCATTAATAAACGAAATATAATATGGTTTATCACCAGAAGTAAAATGGCTTAAACTTATTTCAACAGGAAACAGTGTACCATCTTTTTTGCGAGCTTTCAAGTCTAAGCCAATGCCCATCGGTCTCGACTGAGGCTTATTCGTATAATTTGCGTAGGTATCACGGTGTTTTTCTCTGATATTTTGGGGAATTAAAATTTCTAATTGTTTTCCTTCCAACTCGCCTTGTTCATATCCAAACATTACATTGGCGTATCTATTCGATAAAATGATTTGTCCTTCACGATCTACCATCACTAAGCCGATTGCAGAGTGCATAAAAAGTGCTTCAAATCGATTATTATCGTCCTTTAATTGTTGTTCAGCCTTCTTTTGGTACGAAATATCATTGATTCGAACCAAATAATAAGTAATTCCCTCGCTATCAAATAATGAGATGTGGAGTGTTCCCCAGAATTCTAAATGATTTATAGTTTCAAACAACGTTTCTTCAATCCAAGTGTGGTTAGTTAAGAGGTGATGATATATATTATCGTGCGTTTCTAGTGTGAGCTTATCTTTTCTGAAACCATGTGGATACTTAGTAGTGAAGTCTTCTAAATCATCAACATCAAGCATTTTTAAACCAACCTTATTGATAAAAACATAGCGATGATTTTCTAAGTTATAAATCCCCATAAAAGCAGGAGTATCTTCTAAAATGGTTTTTAAGAGATGAGTATTGATAGGGAAGTCCATAACAAGAGATTTTTTTGATGAATAAAGGTACAAATTTGCTAGATGTTTAAGAAATAAAGTTGAGATATGTCAGTTTAAGACATGATTTTAATACTGGTAAACCCTAAAAAAATGACGGAAATTTATATGTAATTACTTAACAATCAAAAATGTAAATTATGGAAAAGGTAGAAGCGACAGTGTATGATACTCAAGTTTTTAAATACGGAGTTTACCATAAAGAGAATTTGAAATGGTTGAAAAATTTAACTTTTTATCGAGAGGAATTAGCTTATTTTTATACGTTGATTGATGAAGTGAAATCTAAAAATACTGTTTCAGAAGTGTTAAATCAAGTTTTTGTTTTCGAGAATAGATTTAATAGCCTCCATAAAGAATCTGATGAATTATTACAGTTAATCAATCAAGAACAATGGGGCTTTGAAGATGATGCTTTAGGAAGAGAGTTTTTATTAGGAGAAGAAATTTACAGTCATCATTACACGCTTCGTGAGCGGTATGAGGCTTTTGAAAATCAGTATATTTTAACAAAACACGATTTTTATAAGTGCTTATCAAAGATACTTTAACCTAAAAAACATGAAATTCGATGTATGCCACCACGAAAATACCAAATGGCTTGAAGCGATTGCTTTTTATGCCGACGAATTGAGGTATTTTCAAAAAATGATTGAAGAAGTAGAAAGTAAAAATACCAATGAGCAGCTACTACATCAAACAAAAACATTTAGTCATGAATTTATAGCTGCGACAGAAGTCCTTGAAAATTTACAAATTGGCATTAAGATTCAAGAGAAAATGTTTACTGAGTATGCACAAAGTAAAAGTTTTTTATTTGATGAGCAAATGGAATTAATCCACGAAAGACAAAGGTCTGCTTTCGAAATACTTGAAAAAGATTTCACGCTACACAAACATCAGTTTTATCATTTTTTGAGTAAAGTACTGTAAAAAAATTCTAGTTTTGGGTTTAAAAAGGGTATTTACATCGTGTAAATATCCTTTTTTTGTGGATAATCTATCCAAAACAGAATAAATTTTAGACAACCATATAATCTGTTTATCAAAAATATTTCCGAATATTGTTAAATAATCCGCTCCATTATATAAACCATCCCAACCAAAAAGGTAAAAGTTAATACTTTTACACCAACTGTATTATGGCTCTGTAAGTATTTCTTACAACGATGATTACTCTCTTATTCGATGATTACTTTATCCCTAGAAAGCTTTTATTTAACAATTTATAACTGAACATTTATGAAAAAAATCCTTTACATTCTCATTGCATTTGGTATTACCAGTAATGTTTTTGGGCAGTCCTCGGCTTCAGAGCAGGAACCTCCCATTTTAAAACAACATCAGTATGGAAGTAACTCGATTAGTCTTCAATTTGGTACGATGGGATTCGGCGGAGAAATTGCGCAAGCCTTAAAATTAGATAACTCATTGAATCTTCGACTCGGTGCAAGTTATTTTGATGTAAGTATGTTTGTTACACCACCTATCACCGTTTCGCTTGGTGATGATGCTTCTGAACTTGATATTTCACCTAAAGTCAAATCGCTACTTTTTGAGGCATTACTTGATTATCATCCCTTTAAAAAGAGAAGTTTTAAGTTAGTAGCAGGCTTAGCTTATGGAACTGGGGACTCTGAAGTAATGGCAGAACCAACAGTTAAAACAGGTACATTTAAATTTGCTTCAGACTTTGAAATTGATGCGCAAGATTTTGGTAAAGCAAATTTTAGTGTTTCTGGAAATGCTATTCGTCCTTACGTCGGAATAGGTTTGGGTAGAGCAATTCCGAAAAGACGGATTGGTTTTGGTTTTGAATTGGGTACTTATTATTCTGGTTCTCCAAAATTGGCATTAGACCGCTCTGGTATCGTGGAGACACTTATCACTGATCAAAACATTTTGAGTATTCAGAACAATGTTAAGAATTACTCATTTATTCCAAAGCTATCGTTTACACTAAGAGTTAGAATTTAGTTTGTCCCCAACATCTGGGTACTTTTATATTCTAATTAGTGTGAATTTAAAAACCTAATGGAAACAATTTATTGGATTTAACTTAAAAAGACATTTCAAACGATGAAAAAATATATTAGTTACGCAATACTGATTTTTACTGCAATAGCCATAAGTTATTCCTGTACGCCTCCGCTTGATGGCGTTCAGTTTAGGTTTCCAGACGCTATTTCTGGGTCAAATATTATTGTGCAGTATTCACAAGCAAACGATAATCTAGGAGAAGTACCAAGTACCATGAACGTGAGAATAGGAGGGAAAGATTCTGCCAAAGTGGTAGATAGCTTTAATAAAAAGTCGTTTAAACCCAAAAACGGAATCATGATTTTGGCTTTAAAGCCAGGAACGGTTGTTAATCCTAATTCTCCAATAAAGTTTTCTATCATTACTGAGGCAGAGGGTTACTTAAAAGAAATTACCCCAATAGAAATTTCAAGTAGCGACGAGCAAAAAGTAATTATTAAAGTAACTAAAATTACGACACCTCCCGTAGGAACAACCGTGATTCAAAAAGTTGAAGATGCTGATAATACTGGTAAGGTGATGAATCCTATACAAATTTCAACCCCTGCATTGGCGGGTAGTAGTCATACAGCCACATTAAGCGTTAATTCGGGAGTTACCATTAAGGATGTCTCTGGAGGCGCTGTTTCTGGAAAATTGAATGTAGTTTTAGTTCAAGTAGATCCTAAAAAAACAAGTGTGATTGTTAACAAGCAACAAGCAGGAATGAAAGTGGTTGATAAAAATGATAACACTATTCCAAATTTTAGTATTAATCCAATTTCAGCAGTAAGTGCTGAGATTTCTAATGAGTCTGGACAAAAAGTAAAAACCTTTTCAGCACCTATTGAAATCAAGTTTAAATTCGGCGTTGGTACAAAAAACTCTGCTGGTCAGGATATTAAAGAAGGCGATGTATTGAGTTATGCTAGTTATGATGATGATGCCAAAACTTTGAAATATGAAGGTACAGGAACTGTTAAAAGAAATGGAACTTTGTTAGAATTTACGGCATCTGTAAATCACCTCACTGAGTTTTTCTGTGGAGATTTATTGTCTGAATGCTCGAACCTTAAAATGAATGTGTTGGCCGATCCACTTTACGTAGGTGAAATACTTAATACTACAGTAGTCGATAATAGTGGAAGAGTATTGTTTAATGAATCCCACGGATTAGGTTTGTCATTAAACTGTAAGCTTTTTGTTCAAGGCCAAATTGGCGGAAGTACGCCATCATCATCGGTTATCACAGTAACCACAAAAAGTATAACTGGTAAAGTTCTTTTTACAAAAAATCTTACTATTAGTTGTGCAAATGTTAATGCTGTTACAAATGTAGATATTGCTTTGATAAGCCCGATAAACTATGTAAAAATTACTGTAACTCCAAAATGCGATAATGGATTTGCCTTCAAGATTGGCGATGTGCAGGCTGCCGCCGACCTCAAAGATGGTAAAGGATATACAAGTATTGGTGTATTAAAAGCCACTCCAGACAACAAATTGGTTGCTCAATCTACTTTGTTGAATAGAGGAGAGAAATATAATTTTATGTTCAATCTTGGTGGGGTTTGGTACTATCAAAATGATTTATGGATTGATAATACCGCAACTTTAAATTCAACATTTAGTTTGCCTTCGTTCTTCTGTAAATAAGTTAAAACAAAAAGGCTTCCGAATTCGGAAGCCTTTTTCATTATTACTCACCCTAAAACTAATGTATTAATTCTTCTATTACTGCAATTTTTCCAATTTTTGAATTACACTCCTTGTAGCATTCATTTTCCCAGTCATTTAAATTCTCTATCGTTTTGTCTGCAATGTTTGTCAATGCCTCCTGTGTTAGAAATGCTTGATGACCTGTTATTAGCACATTTTTTTGTGCTAGTAAAGCCAAAAGCAATTCGTCTTTTTTCTCGCTTTCTTCGTGGTTTTTAAAGAAAATACCTCTTTCATTTTCGTAAACATCCAACCCTAAATAGGCTATTTTTCTACTCTCTAAAGCTTCTAGCACCTCTTTTGTATTAATAATTCCTCCACGACTTGTGTTTATCAACATTACACCGTCTTTCATTTTAGCGATATTATCTTTGTTAATTAAACGTTTAGTCTGTTCAGTTAGGGGTAAATGCAAAGTGATGATATCCGATTCAGCATAAAGTGTATCTAAAGATACATACGCAAAATGTTGGGCTACGGCTTTTGGGTAATCATATTTTACATCGTAAACCAATACTCTACAACCAAATCCATTCAGAATTTTGGCAACAATCGAACCGATTTCACCTAAGCCGATTATTCCTATGGTTTTTTGGTGCATATCAAAACCAATGAGTGTAGCTAAGTCGAATTGATATTGATGGGCGTTTTCGTTGGCTACAATTAACTTTCTGTTCAATGCCAACATCATTCCGATAGTGTGTTCTGCAATTGAATAGGGTGAGTAAGAAGGTACATTGCCAACCTTAATATCCATTTGTTTAGCTGCTACAAGGTCGAT
>JACCDS010922098.1_pt1 | contig 18808 bp, 11 predicted proteins | sample 7446441 | NCBI WGS metagenome assembly JACCDS01 (sample SAMN15323445, study PRJNA562643) | freshwater metagenome | isolation source: river surface water | place: USA:Blue River Watershed | collected 2017-08-17
GTGACTCGCCTTGTCGCAGCGTGTGCGTCCGCGTCGGCAAGGTCAAATTCAAACGACAGCACTAAGTATGTAGAACTGTCTGTAGAGGACTTCTGGACGCGGGTTCGATTCCCGCCGCCTCCACCACCCCATAGCTTGAAGTAGCCCGAAGAAGGCCGGAAACCCTGGAGAAATCAAAGGTTCCGGCCTTTTTTTGTCCGCAAGCCTCCGGAAGAATCCGTTGAAGTCCGGTGGCATTTGGGGGCATTTGGGGGCATTCCGACTTTTCCGCAGATACGCTGCCCTCAGCGACGACACAATGAACCGCCCTGGAAATCGTGGAAACCATTGGGTTTGAGTTGACGCCACCGGCTCGAGGTAGCGGTCGTTGTGAAGCAACTTGAGCAGGGTCGGCTCTTCGTTGTCGAGGCGCCAGCGCCACAGGGGTTTCAGGCTGCTTTGCACAGGGCGGCAACCTGCCTTTCGGTCATCACGGGGCAGCGCATCTTCTTCTCCAAGACGGACGCCCCAAGACAACGCTGTTGGCCACAGAAGCCAAGCCTTACGGCGTGATGCCGGAAACGAACTGCTGCAGGCGCTACCCCTCAGACCGTGCTTCGGCCAACAACTGGCTCCAGTCTTCCGGGGGATGGCCGCTTTCCAGCATCTTGCGGAACACCCGGCAGGCATCGTCGCTGCTCTCGCAGGCGCGCTTGCTGTCCTCGTCATTAACCCACGCGAACACGATCACCTGGCCGGGCGCGTGGTAGCGAAAGAAGAGCCGGTACTGCTGGAAGAACTTTGCCCGGAACCAGTGCTTGTGATCATCGCCAAGAGTGCCGCCTTGGCGGTACTCCGGTCGGGCCCGGTCTTGCGCAATGACATCGAAGGCGAGTTTGGTGATCGCTACCAGCCGCTTGCTGGCATTCTTCTTCACGCACCCGACCGGGTCATTAAGTTTGATGGACTCAACCTGCTGAGCCAGCGCCTCAACTGCCTCATACGCACAACGTCATCAGTTCGACGTCCTGCCCACCAGCTGCACCGTCTGTACGCGACAGCTGCGTCCCGCCGGGTGATCGACCCAGCGCTGCGACCGGCCCGGCGCCGTCGCTGCATTGGCCGAGGAGGCACGCGCGAAATGCGCACACAGCTCGAACTCGCCGATGCGCGCCACCCCTTCCGTGCGCTCCGCGATGACGACCCGGTAGCCATAGCGCTGCCGCGTCTCGCGGTCATGGGTCGGGCAGCTGGTGTAGGCACTGGCACGCTCGAACTGCTCCAGCGAACCGGGCAACTGACCCATCTCGCGCGCATAACGCTCGATGCACGCCGAGAGCGCGCTGAGGTCATTGGCACGCGCAGCGTCGGCGGCGAGAGTGCGCGCCGTCTTCGGCGAACCCGCCGACAGATAGCCCGCAAGCGCGGCCAGCAGCACCATCGCGGTCGCTCCCCAGCCGAAGCCTTTGAACACACCCGTCGGAACCGCCTTCGCGAACTGCACTGAACGACGCTCGAACAGATAGAAGCCGAACACGAGGCCCGCAATGCCGAGGATGACCACCACCTTCAGCAGGAAGCGCGTGGTCAGCTCGCCCTGCAGCAGCGCAAAGACGACGGCGATCAGGTCGCACACGATCACGATCGACGTGACCAGCAACACGAGATAGGTAAACCATTTGGTCAGACGTGATTCGCTGCGTTCGACGGCAGTGGCGAAGCGCTTGAGCCACCATCGCATCGCGAATGCATACAGCGGAAACGCAATGGCCAGCGAAGCCAGTGATCGGTGAATTTCGCGCGCCGTCGCTATCTGGCCATACTCGCCAAACAGTTCATTCGGCTCCGGGAAACTCCGATTGATCAGCGCGAAGCACAGCACGATCATCGCGCAGACCACGATGCCCAATAAAATGAAGGAAAACAGATTGACCGCGATATCGAGAGTCGCCGTCTTCTGCGTTGCGTTGCCGGCCGAGGCGCGCGCATCGTCCGGCAGCGGAATGCCGAGGGCGACCAGCCCGTCGCGATACGCGGCGTCCGCCGCATCCTTCGACCAGCCGACGGCCATCAGCTCCGCGCAGATTTCCACGCCCGGCCGGCCTGCGTCCAGGCGGCGCATCACATAGTCTGAAAGAACACTCATCGCGATCGCTCCCTCAATAACGGCCGAATGACCGTAATCCGTACTTGCCCGGCAGGCAGCCAGGCCTACGATCCGATCGCGCGACGCTGCTCCAGCCAAAGCTCGAATTCTTTTGCCGGCAGTGCCTTCGTGAAGACAAAGCCCTGCCCTTCGTCACAGCCCAGATCCCCCAGCACGCGGGCCCGTTCGGTGTCCTCGACGCCCTCAGCGATCGTACGCAGGTTCAGGCTGCGTGCCATCTGCACCACTGCCTGCACAATCGCACGGTCTTCCTCATCGTGCAAAATATCGCGGACGAAGGACTGGTCGATCTTCAGCTTGTCCACGCGGAAGCGCTTCAGGTAAGACAGGCTGGAATAACCCGTTCCAAAGTCGTCGATCGACAGTCGCAATCCGTGCGCTTTCAGGCGGCGAATGCTGTTCATCACCGCCTCGACATCCCCGAGCAAAATGGACTCGGTCAGCTCGAGTTCGAGTCCGCCCGGCTGCAGTCCGGACTCACGCAGCGCGGCAAAGATCGTTTCCTCCAGCTGCCCCTGCCGGAATTGTGCGCCCGACAGGTTCACCGCGACGACGGCGTCCGCCCAGCCATCGGCACGCCACGCGGCCGCCTGCGCGCAGGCCTCGCGCAGTACCCATTTGCCCAACGGGACGATCAGGCCGCTTTCCTCTGCCGCACCGATGAATTCGGCCGGCAGCACGAGGCCGCGCTCAGGCCGGTTCCATCGCACCAGCGCCTCGGCACCGACGACGCGGCCGGTGCTGAACTCGATCTGCGGCTGGTAATGCAGCTCGAATTCCTGCCGCTCCAGCGCGAGCCGCAGCGCGTCGCGCGTCTGCACATAGCGCAGCATGGCGGCATTCATTTGCGGATCGAAGAAGCGGTAGATATTGCGACCGTCCAGCTTCGCCTCGTACATCGCCGTGTCGGCGTTGCGCATCAGCGTGCCGGCGTCAGCGCCGTCCTGCGGGTACATCGCAACACCAATTGAGAATGACGTGTGCAGGCGCAGCCCTTCCAGGTCGAATGGCTCAGCCAGCCGGCTGAGAATCTTCTCGCATACGCTGACGACATGCTGCTGGTCTTCTACTTCATGCAGCACGATCATGAACTCATCGCCGGACAGCCGGCACAGCAGGTCCTCCGTACGCAACAGGTACATGAGCCGCTGCGACACCGCTTGCAGCAAGGCATCGCCTACCGAATGGCCGTGGGTGTCGTTCACGTACTTGAACTTGTCGAGGTCCATGTACAGCACGGCGAATTGCCGGCGGTGGCGCGCACCGGCGACGACGGCCTGTTTCAGCCGGTCCTGCCCCAGTACGCGATTGGGCAAGTGCGTCAGCGCATCATGGAAAGCGAGGAAATCGATCCTCTCCCTCGCCTGCTTCTGTGCGGTGATGTCGGTGAACGTGCCGAGGAAGTGCGACACATTGCCGGCATCGTCGAACACGGCACTGACATTGAGCCGCTCAAGGTACTCCTGGCCATCCTTGCGCCGGCTCCAGAGCTCGCCCTGCCATTGCTGCTCGCGCTTGATCCTGCGCCACATTTGCCGGTAGAAGGCCGTTGACTGCCGACCCGAGTTCAGCAGGCTGGCTTTCGCGCCGACGATCTCGTCGCTGGCGTAGCCCGTGATACGAGTGAAGGCCGGGTTGACCGACACGACGGCGCCATGGGTGTCGATCACCACGATGCCATCGCTGCTGCTCGCCAGCGCCTTGTCGGCCAGCAGGAGCCTCGACTGAATCTGCTTCTCCAGCGTGATGTCTTCCACCACGTCGAGACGCGCCTCGAGGTCACCATAGGTCGACGGTGAGGAGTTGACCCGCACATCGATGCGACTGCCGTCGCTGCGCCGGTGCTGCTGCTCACTACTGTCGCCGGTCCGATCCGGCAGCACGATGTCGCTCAGCCGCATCTGCAGCCACTGTTCGCGCGGCCAGCCATAGTGGGCGACTGCACGGTCGTTCACCAGCAGGAAGCGTCCGGTCGAGGTATCGACCAGCCAGGCGGCCAGCGGGTTCTCGTTGAACAATTGCAGGTAGCGGCGCTCGCTGTCGAGCAGTTCGTCGTTCTTGCGCTGCACCACCGCGGCCCGCCCCGTCATGCCGAGCATCAGCACTTGCAGCAGACTGGTAAACAGCAGGCCGGCAACGCCGACGGCCCAGGCAAACAGACGCCGCCCCTGTTCGGCATAAACGCGAGTGGGAATCAGTGCCAGCTCCCAGGTACGGTCCGCGACGGCGATCGCCGTGGACCATGCGATGTCTTTCGCATCGAAGGGCGCTACCTCAAGGGCGCTCGCATCGGAGCGATACAGCAGGGAATTCGTTGCGGGTGCGTGCACGTCGCGGATCTGTACCTGCAGGCCGGGCGGCACCACGCCTTTCAGGGCGATGTCGATCAACTGATCGACCTTCAGCACGCCTACGGCGAAGCCCAGCGGCGTCGCATCGGATTCCGGCATGCCGCCAGCGGGCACCGGGTAGACCGGATAGAGCTCGAGCAGGCCAATCCGGCGGCGCTGATCCTGCACCAGCCACAAGGGCGCGGTGATGGCCATCGAACGGCGTTCGAGCGCACGCTGAATAGCCTGCCGCCGCACCGGCTCCGAATGAATGTCATAGCCCACGGCGGGCAGATTCCTGTGGAGCGGCACGATGAACCTGACCACGACATGCTGCGAGGCCTCGCCGGCGGCCACGAGCCGGCCTTCGGGCGTACGCTCGGTGATCCGGAATTCGGGCAGCGACGTCAACATGCCTGCGCGTTTTTCGTAGGCGTGCCGCTCCGCCTCTTTCACCAGATCATTGAAGCTCAGCGCGGAAATGTCGGGGTTTTCCTTCAGCGCATGGCGAGTAAAACGCTCAAACTGCAGAAAAGTGAATTCAGGCGTCGCCACCGCAAAATTGCGCATTGACGCCAACACTTCACGATGCCGCACCAAATGGTCGGCCAGGCGGTCAGCCAGCTGTTGTCCATCGTCCTTTAACCGACGGATTTCCGCGTTGTGTTCGGAGCGCGATGCCGCATAGAAGACCGCACCCGTAATGCCAAGCGTCAGCAACATCGGCGCCACGACGCGGCGGCGGCGCTGGCGCCACAAGGTATCGGGCATCAGGAAGCACAGGCAGAGCGGCGCAAAGATCATCACGCCGAGCGCGTCGCCGGTATACCAGTTCCACCAAGTGAATCCGGCCTCCAGCGGCGCGATCACGCCGAGAGCGACCAGGGACGCAACGCTGATGGTGGCCGACGCCAGTCCGGCCAGCAGCCCCCCCCAGACCATGAAGACGAAGGCATCCTGCTCCCGTTCGAGCAGGCGCCACGAGGTGCCATGGCGGCGCTGCACCAGCCAGGCGCCGGCAGCGGCCTGCGCCGTCGCCCCGAACGCAATCAACGCTGCCGCAGTTACCGGCGTCCAATGCGCATCCGGGCCGTACGACGAATGCAGCAGGTTCAGGACGAACGAACCCAGCCAGACGCCCGGCAAAAGCCGGTAGCCACGGACCAGCACCATCGCCAACGCCAGCCCTGCCGCCGGAAACACCGGGCTCGCGTAGCCCGGCGGGATGGCCAGCCGCAAGCCTACCCAGCCCAAGGCAATGTAGCCAAGGCCGAGGATCGCGATCCAGCGCAGCGGGGAAAGTTTGGAGAACAGGATGGAATCAGGCACGCCAGGCTGCGATCGAGGGGTGATGCATATGGGGTCAGGGGTTTGCGCACCGGCTCGCGCACCTGAATTATAAATTTCAATGCGGCGCGCATAGTTGAGCAGAAAAGTCGCCTTTGCCAACCAGCCGTCACGCGGTGTTCAGATACCGCGCTCTCGCAGCGAACGCATGGTCGGCAACAGCACTGGGGCGTGAAGGCAGCAGCGGCCGGCCGAGGCCGGCCGCTGGCGATCGCTGACAGGAACTTCAGCTTCGAGAGCCGGGCAAGACTCAGTGCTTCAAGTCAAAGCGGTCGAGATTCATCACCTTGGCCCATGCAGCCACGAAGTCGCGGACGAATTTTTCTTTCGCGTCGTCCTGCGCGTAGACCTCGGCGAGCGCGCGTAGCTGAGAATTCGATCCGAACACCAGGTCCGCGCGGGTTGCCGTCCACTTGCGCTGGCCGGTCTTGCAGTCCCGTCCCTGGAAGCTGTCACCGTCATCCGACATCGGTGCCCAGACCGTTTGCATGTCCAGCAGGTTGACGAAGAAGTCATTGCTCAGCAGCTGAGGACGCTTCGTGAAGACGCCGTGCGGTGACTGACCTGCATTGGTGCCCAGCACGCGCAGGCCGCCGACCAGCACCGTCATTTCCGGTGCGCTCAGCGTGAGTAACTGCGCTTTGTCGATCAACAGCTGTTCGGCCGGCACAGCAAGCGCGGTCCTCTGGTAATTGCGAAAACCATCGGCCACCGGTTCAAGCACGGCGAACGACGCGACATCCGTCTGTGCCTGGGACGCGTCGGTGCGGCCCGGCACGAACGGCACCTCGATGGCATGGCCTGCCTCGCGGGCGGCGGCTTCGACCGCGGCACTGCCGGCCAGCACGATCAGGTCTGCCATCGATACCTGCTTGCCGCCGGCGGCGGACGCATTGAAATCCTTGCGGAGGCCGTCCAGCGTCGCGAGCACTTTGGCCAGCTGCCGCGGCTGGTTCACTTCCCAATCCTTCTGCGGCGCCAGACGGATGCGTGCGCCGTTCGCGCCGCCGCGCTTGTCGGAGCCGCGGAAGGTCGATGCCGAAGCCCATGCCACCGACACCAGCTCGGCGACCGACAGGCCGGAGGCCAGGATTTTGCCTTTCAGCTGCGCGATGTCAGCGGCATCGACGAGCGGATGGTCGACCGCCGGCACCGGGTCCTGCCATACCAGCGCCTCCGCCGGCACGTCGGGGCCGAGGTAGCGCGCCTTCGGCCCCATGTCGCGATGCGTGAGCTTGAACCACGCGCGCGCGAACGCATCGGCGAAAGCCTGCGGGTCCTGATGGAAGCGGCGCGCGATCGGTTCGTAGAGCGGATCAAAGCGCAGCGACAGGTCGGCCGTGGTCATCATCGGCGGATGCTTTTTCGACGGATCGTGTGCGTCCGGAATCAAGTGTTCGTCGCGCACGTTCGTCGCCACCCACTGGTGCGCGCCCGCGGGGCTCTTCACCAATGCCCATTCGTAGCCGAACAGCATGTCGAAATAACCGTTGTCCCAGCGCGTAGGGTTCGGCTTCCATGCGCCTTCAATGCCGCTGGTCGTCGTGTGCACGCCCTTGCCCGAACCCTGCCGATTGATCCAGCCGAGTCCCTGCGCCTCGAGCGGCGCGCCCTCCGGCGCCGGCCCCACCTGCGCCGGATCGCCGGCGCCATGCGCCTTGCCGAAGGTGTGGCCGCCGGCCACCAGCGCGACGGTTTCTTCATCATTCATCGCCATGCGCGCAAAGGTCTCGCGCACGTCGCGCCCCGATGCGACGGGATCAGGATGGCCATTCGGACCTTCGGGATTCACATAGATCAGGCCCATCTGTACCGCGGCAAGCGGGTTCTCCAGTTCGCGCTGGCCACGGTGGCGCTGGTCGCCAAGCCAGGTGTCCTCGTTGCCCCAGTAGATGTCTTCCTCCGGCTGCCAGATATCGACGCGGCCGCCGCCAAAACCAAAGGTCTTGAAGCCCATCGATTCGAGCGCGCAATTCCCGGCCAAAATCATCAGATCGGCCCAGGAGATCTGGTTGCCATACTTCTGCTTGATTGGCCACAGCAGGCGGCGCGCCTTGTCGAGGTTGCCGTTATCGGGCCAGCTGTTCAGCGGTGCAAAGCGCTGGTTGCCAGTGCCGGCACCGCCGCGGCCATCGCCGATCCGATACGTGCCGGCGCTGTGCCATGCCATGCGAATGAACAGGCCGCCATAGTGGCCCCAGTCTGCCGGCCACCAGTCCTGCGAGTCCGTCATCAGCGCATACAAGTCTTGCTTCAGCGCGGCGTAATCCAGCTTCGAGAATGCTTCGGCATAGTTGAATTGCGGCGCCATCGGATTCGATGCCGGCGCATGCTGATGCAGCAGATTCAGGTTCAGCTGGTTCGGCCACCAGTCGCGGTGGGAACGCGCGCCAGCGGCGGCGTTCATGCCGTGCGTTCCTGCGAACGGGCATGTCGTTTCTTTCGACATCATTTTCTCCCTTGCATGAGCAATCACATTCGCTACCGCCTGATGTTATCGAGATCGTTTCCCGAACTCCATTGAATTTCTTCTATTTTTACGATCTGTTTCCGCTTTGGGAAACGCGCCTTCACCTTGGATGAAGCAGCGACGACGATCCCGTGAAGAAACACCTTGGTTGGGATTCTCTGCGCCAATCCGTGATAATTATTAAATTGATGCAGCGGAATGAACCGCTTTCGTCTCCGACATGCGCACGCAGGATGAAAGGCTATGGATCCCAGAACCCTTGACTACTATGCTCTGAATGCCGCAGATGTCGCTGTACGTTACGAGGCAACGCCGAGTCCACTGCGCGAGCGATTCGCGTCACTCTTTCCCCCGGGCGGTCGCATTCTGGATATCGGATGCGGTTCTGGTCGCGATCTCGCTGAACTCGCCCGGCAGGGCTTCAGGCCTCATGGCGTCGATGGCACCGCCGACATGGTCGAGCTGGCCCAAAGCCTTCACCCGGAGCTCCGGGGAGCGGTGGCTCTTGGCAGGCTGCCTGATCTCCCCGTGCCGTTTGGCGGCGAGTTCGACGGTGTGCTCTGCTCCGCCGTGCTGATGCATGTCGATTCGGGCGATCTCCTGAATGCGGCGATGTCGATCAAGCGCTGCCTCAAAGCTCATGGAAGTCTGCTCATTTCGGTCCCGGGACAGCGGCCCGACGTGAATGGCGAAGGCAGGGACAGTAACGGCAGGCTCTTCCGCACTTACCCGCCGGGCTACTTGCGCCTCATTTTCGAGCGTCTGGGCTTCACGCTGGTGGATCAGTGGAAGAATGCCGACGCAATGGGCCGGAACGGCATCGAATGGACGTCCTTTGCCTTCCGGCTGAAGTCTGCGGCAAACAGCCGTCCGATTGACCAGATCGAGGGCGTGCTCAACCACGACAGGAAAAGCGCAACGTACAAATTCGCACTGTTTCGCTCGCTGTCCGAGATCGCAACCCAAAGCCCGGCCAGTGTGTGCTGGCGTCCTGACGGGATGGTGGGGCTGCCGGTCAGGCAGGTGGCGGAAAAATGGCTGCAGTATTACTGGCCCCTGATCGCCTCGGCGACCTTCATTCCGCAGCTGAATGGCGAAAAACAGGATCGCGGCAAGCCGATCAAATTCAGGACACATTTCACCGAGCTGGTCAGCCGCTATGCGGGATGCGGCGGATACAGCGCATTCAGGATAGAGCGCAACAAAGACATACTTCCGACTGACAGCCGACAACTCCTGCACAAGCTGATGGCTGACATCGAGGCAGCAATCATCAACGGTCCGGTGAGGTATGCAGGCGGTGCCCTGAACAGTGGTCGGATTTTCGGCCATGATCCGGCTTCGAAACATATTCTGATTCCGGAAGATTTATGGATCGAGCTCAGCCACCTGGGCTATTGGATCAGCCAGGCCGTCGTGCTGCAATGGGCGGAAAAGACGAGCAGACTGAGCGATGAGATGACGGCCGCAGGCGTGATTGATCTGCTGCTCTACAAAGAAGACAGCCGCAGTACGGGAGAAGCACGAAAATTTTTCTCGGCGATGAGCAAACTCGAATGCGTGTGGAGCGGCGCGAGCCTGCATCAGGTCTTTGATATCGACCATGTGATTCCCTTCGACCTCTGGCATAACAATGACAGCTGGAATTTGCTGCCCAGCTCCAGAAAGGCCAACAATGCGAAGCGAAACAAGCTTCCTTCAGGCGAGATATTGAAACGGCGGAAGGATTGCATCGTTCACTACTGGGAAATCCTGCGGGAAAACAATCCGCTGTGCTTCGAAAAGGAAGCGTCGACCTTAGTCTCGATCCGGGAAAAGTCGAACTGGCAGAACGGACTGTTCGGCGAGTTGTGCCACGCGATTGAGGTCACCGCCTTGCAACGCGGTGTCGGTCGATGGAACGGCACACATTAGCGCACCGGCACCCGCGCGACCGGCGTTCTGCATCGGTATCCGTACGAGAACAACACAGCCAAACGATCGATCAAAAGACGTGTCTTTGGCGGCATGCGTGTACGACCGGCGGGCACGGCAAGCGCCACCGGCATTGGCTCACGTCCCGCCACCCGAGCCTGCTGCCGGTCGGTGGCCGCTGATGCGTTTCGCGCGCTGCGGCTATCATGGCGCGCGCGACCACCACCGCGTCAGGAGAGCGATGAAGATGAATAACGTACACACCACCGGCAATACCTGGACCCGTGAAATCGGCACTGACGGCGCATTCGAGCGCACGCAGACCCGCTTTCATGGCACCGTGTCGGACGACCCGGCCGCGCTGCACCCGGCCGAGCCCGGACGCTATCACCTGTATGTTTCGCTGGCCTGCCCGTGGGCGCACCGAACGCTGATCGTGCTCGCACTGAAAGGGCTCGAGGATGTCATCAGCGTCGATGTCCTGCACCCTCACCTGAGCGACAAGGGCTGGTCGTTCCATACCGATTTCCCGGGCACCACCGGTGACACCATCGGCGGCAGGTCGCATCTGCAGCATGTCTATCTGGCGGCAGCGCCGGCCTACTCGGGCCTGATTACCGTGCCGGTGCTGTGGGACAAAAAGCTGCGGACCATCGTCAATAACGAGTCGTCCGAAATCATCCGCATGCTGAATTCGGCATTCCACGCATACAGCAAACAGCCGCAACGGGATCTGTATCCGGCCGCCCTGCGCAGCGAGATCGATGCGGTCAACGCATGGGTCTACCCGAGCATCAACAACGGCGTCTACCGCAGCGGCTTTGCGCAAAGCCAGCGCGCGCATGAACAGGCCGTCGACGAACTGTTCGATGCGCTCGACCGCGCAGAGCGCTTGTTGTCGGCGCAGGACTACCTGTGTGGCAATGTGCTGACCGAGGCAGACGTGCGGCTGTTCACGACGCTGATCCGTTTCGACGCGGTCTATCACACGCATTTCAAATGCAACCGCCGGACGATCGCGCAGTACCCGGCGCTGCACCGCTTCATGGCGCGGATCTGCCGGCTGCCGGGCGTGTCCGACACGATCAGCATGGAGCAGATCCGCTTTCATTACTACGCCTCGCACCGTCACATCAACCCGACCGGCATCGTGCCGAAAGGTCCCGACGTGCTGGCGCAGCTGGCCGCAGTGAATCTTTGACCACGCATTCAGAACCGAGGAAACGACATGAACACCACTGACAGCAAGTCCGCCGTCGCGCAATCGCGCAGCGTCGAGCAACTGATCGCCGGACAGGAGACCTCGGACGGCGCCGGCGTTCGGCTGACGCGCGTGCTGACGCACAACCTGCAACGCCGCCTCGATCCCTTCCTGATGCTCGATGCGTTCGGCAGCGACAATCCGGACGATTACATTGCGGGCTTTCCCGACCATCCGCACCGCGGCTTCGAGACCGTGACCTACATGATCGCCGGCCGCATGCTGCATCGTGACAGCGCCGGTCATGAAGGCCTGCTGCAGAACGGCGGCGTGCAGTGGATGACCGCAGGGCGTGGCGTGATCCATTCGGAGATACCGCAGCAGGAAGAGGGCGTGATGGAAGGCTTCCAGCTGTGGCTGAACCTGCACAGCAGCGAAAAGATGAACCCGCCCTGGTACAAGGACTTTCAGGACAGCGACCTGCCGAAGCTCGTCACCGACGCGGGCGTGGCCGTGACTGTGATCGCCGGCGCCAGCCACGGCGTGGCGGGCGCGGTCACGCGCAGCATCACCGAGCCGCTCTATCTCGACATCCACCTGCCCGCAGGCACACGCTTTGCGCAGCCCGTGCCGCCGGGGCACCATGCCTTGCTCTACGTGTACCGTGGCGACGTGGACGTGGCCGGCACGCGCGTGCCGGCAAAGCGCATGGCGATCCTCGCGAACGAGCCACAGGCCGACGGCGTCATCATCGAGGCCGGGGCCAACGCCGCCAAGGTGCTGCTGATCGCCGGGCGCCCGCTGCGCGAACCCATCGCGCAGTACGGCCCGTTCGTAATGAACACCGAAGCGGAGATCTATCAGGCGCTGAGCGATTTCCGCGAAGGCAAGCTCGGCGAAAGCGCGTAGACCGCACGCCTGCCGCGCTGGTGGCCTGAGGCCGCCAGCGCGGCGCATGCATTTCACCGTCAACACCCACCATCATTACTGCCCGGAAGACTGCAACGAGCGCTGGCACAAGCCGGGCACGAGCCCTCAACTGATCACCATGTCTGATATCAGCGATACTTTTCCCTGCCTTTCGGAAGATGCCTTCCGCCCCATCGACGAAGCCGCGTTGTTCGCCGGCCAGCGCTCCACCCATCCGCCGCGCATCCTGCTGCTGTACGGCTCGCTGCGGCAACGCTCGTTCAGCCGGCTGCTGGCCGAAGAAGCGGCGCGGCTGCTGCGGCGTTTCGGCGCGGAAACACGCTTCTTTCATCCATCCGGCCTGCCGCTGCCGGACGACGCGGCCGATACGCATCCGAAAGTGGCTGAACTGCGCGAACTGTGCCAGTGGGCTGAAGGGATGGTGTGGTCATCGCCGGAACGGCATGGTGCGATGACCGGCATCATGAAAGCGCAGATCGACTGGATTCCGTTGGCGCTGGGTGCGATCCGACCCACGCAAGGCAAGACACTGGCCGTCATGCAGGTCTGCGGCGGCTCGCAATCGTTCAATGCGGTCAACCAGATGCGCGTGCTGGGTCGCTGGATGCGGATGCTGACGATTCCGAACCAGTCGTCGGTCGCCAAGGCCTATGAGGAATTCGACGAAGCCGGCCGGATGAAGCCTTCGCCGTATTACGACCGTGTGGTCGATGTGATGGAAGAACTGGTGAAATTCACGCTGCTGACCCGTGATATATCACCGTATCTGGTGGATCGCTACAGCGAACGCAAGGAAGCGGCCGACGCGCTGGCAAAACGAGCCGGCCTCGGGAAAATCTGAAAAGGCGCTAACCAATAAAAAACCCCCGCAACCTTTTGGTTACAGGGGTTTTAAATCAGGCCTGCCGCCAAACCCGGCAGATTTTTGCCGGGACAGGACGACTGGCTGCCGAAGGATTTATTCCTGGCTGTCGCCTGCGGCTTCAGCTTCGGCCTTTTCACGGGCCAGGCCGGCGTTCAGCATTTCAGCGCGCAGTTCATACGCCAGCGCCTTCGCCTCGCTGCTCACGGCAATGCTTTCTTCCATCTTGCTGCGCATTGCAGCTGCGGTCGAACGAGCATTTGCTGCCATGCCGGCTGCGTCATAAGCGGCGATTTCAGCCTTCTTCGACGCGATCACTGCGGCTTCCAGGGCGGCCTTCTGGCTTTCTGCGATCGACAGCGCTTCCTTGCTGTTGCTGACAGCAGCGTCTGCCGAAGAAATTGCGCTCTTCGAGTTGGCTTCCGCAGCGTTTGCGGTCTTCACAGCGTCCTGTGCTGCGCTGTTGGCTTCTTGCGAAGTCTTGTTGGCTTCTTGCGAAGCTTTCACAGCCTGCTGCGATGCAGCGCCTGCCTCTTGCGAGTTCTTCAGCGCGGAATCCGCCGATTGCTCGGCGCTCTGCGAGCGGCCGACTGCATTTTCGGACATTGCACGGATCTCGGCGATTTGCGCATCGACCGAATCTTTCAGGGCCGCGAAATCCTTGTTGGTGGCGCAGCCAGTCATCAGGCCCGACAGAACAACCATCGCAGAAAGTCCGGCCACGCGAACCAGAGTTTGTTTCATCTTGCAATCTCCTATGCAGTACTTGAAGTAAATTAGAAATCTGATCGAACTGCGCGCAAAAATCCTGTTGCCGACTGGCTGGCGCTTTGCCGCGCACGTAACTTATTATAAAAACCTGGTTCGATCAACGATTTTCAGGGATTTGACTTATGGCGAATTTTCAGGTCACCGAAAATCCTTGTGACCGAACCGGATAATGTGCGGCTTTTGATACCAGTGTTAATTCCAGCAGCCGGAACAAAACCGCTCTGCCCGATGCGTGGGTCGCAGGCGGCATACCCGCTGCCTTTGCCCGCAACTGTCGATTGATTCCCTGGAGATCCGCCGCGCCGGCGCATGCGATGATTTTTCGCGGCATTTCCACGATGCGTTGCAACATCCGCCGGTTGTGCCACCCCGAAAACAAAGCACGCTTCCATTTCCTTCACCCGCAAGCGCACACCTGCCGGCGGAATCAAACTTCGCTTTTTCCGATTTTTTACTCTTACTCGCTCTGCTTTGATGGAAGCGTCGAACACGCCATGATGGGGACGCTCACAACAGTTAAAAATGTTGCTTAAGCACAACAACTGAGTCTTTCATCCACTGTCGGAGGAAATTTTGGAACGACCGAAAAGTATTGCCATTGCCCGCACCGGGACGTTACCGGCGAGCGCGGGTGTGTTTGCCGCACTGCCGGTTCCGGCGCAGCGGGTACTGCGCAATACCTATGCGCTACTGTCGCTGACCTTGCTGTTTGCGGCCGCGATGGCCGCCGCCAGCACCGCGCTGGCGCTGCCCGCGCCCGGCCTGATCCTCACGCTGATCGGCTATTTCGGCCTGCTGTTTGCGATTCACCGGCTCAAGAACAGCGGCTGGGCGCTGCCAGCGGTATTCGCCCTGACGGGTTTCATGGGTTACACGCTCGGCCCGCTCCTTTCGCGCACACTGAGCCTGCCCGGCGGCGCCGGCACGATCGCGCTGGCGCTCGGCGCGACCGGCGTGACTTTCCTCGCGCTGTCAGGCTGGGTACTGGCGACGCGACGCGACTTCAGCTGGATGGGCGGGATGCTGTTTGCCGGCATGATCATCGCGATCCTCGCCGGACTGGCCGCCCTCTTCTTCCAGATGCCCGCGCTCGGACTGGCGGTGTCGGCGATGGTTGCGCTGCTGTCGGCTGGCCTGATCCTGTACGAGACCAGCGCGATCGTGCACGGCGGAGAGACGAACTATGTGCTGGCCACCGTCAGCCTGTTCGTGTCGTTGTTCAACCTGTTCACCAGCCTGCTGCACTTGCTCGGCCTCGGCGGGTCGGGCGAATGAGCGCGTACGCAAGGGAAAGGAGAAGCTCGCGATGAAATGTCCGGTATGTACCGACGCCCTGCTCGTGATGAGCGAGCGCCAGGGCGTCGAGATCGATTACTGCCCGCAATGCCGCGGTGTCTGGCTGGATCGCGGCGAACTCGACAAGCTGCTCGAACGGGCAGCGCAAGCGACGTCGCCCGAGCGTGGTGGCGAGCGGCGCCCTGCGCCGTATCCGCAGGAGCGCTACGAGTCTTCGCGGCATGACCACGGGCACCGCCGCAAGCACAGCTCGTGGCTCAGCGAGATTTTCGACTGAGCCCGGCTGCACAACCGCCACGGCAGCGAACGGCTCAACCGAGCCCGTTCGCTGTCCGATACGCATTCATGAATACCTCGGGATCGACATTATCGAGTTCGATGATGGCCGAGATGCCGGTGCCGTCGAGATCGTAGGCAAGGTAGGTTTTGTCCAGCACCAGCGAGCCGCCGACCAGTACGCCCGTGACGGGCACCGCATCGTCGCCGCCGCCCGTGTTGAAGTGCGCCCGTGCCGAACTCGTGAAGCCGCTGAGCGTCGTCGTTACCCCGTCCGCGGCCTGAATGCCCTGCAGGCTGCCAAAGTGCAGTGCATCGGCATCCGTACGGAAGCCGATGAGCTTGAGGACCGGAATGGCACCGGCAGTCAGGTTGTCCTGGTCGACATTGAAGTTGACGGTGGCCTGACCGAGCTGGCTGGTGAAATCGACGTCGATCACTTCGACAAGCTGGTTGCCGACGGCAGCATCATCTCCCGTCAGTGTCAGCTCCGCCGTGCCACGCTGGCCGGCTCCGCCCAGCTTGACCGTGCCGCCGGCACCGCCGAGTTGCAGCGAGGCCTCCGCATGATCGCGCGCCTGTACCGCGTTGAGGAACAGGTCGACGCTGGCACTGCCGAATTTGCCGAGCTTCAGGTCAGCCACGGCGGTCGCACCGGTGACGGCGTCAGCTGCGCTGTCGGCGGTGATCCGGATCTGGCCGGCCACCGACACCGCCGATCCCGTGGCCTGCGACAGCGTGAGACGGACTTCGCTGCCGTCCGCCAGTGCCATCGCACGGACATCCTGCGTGATCGACAGGCTCGCGGAACCCGTGGTGAGTGCTGCGTTGACATCGCTCCCTTCGCCGCTGGCGATCAGCGACACACCGCCATTCACCGTCAACGGGCCGGCAGAGGATGACAGCGTCGCCTCGGCCGTGCTGCCGAACGCGCTGGCCTGCAGCTCGAGGCCACTCTGGGTCAGGCTCAGGCTGCCGGACGCCGTGCCCTGCAGCGTCGTCTGGCTGTCCGTGCCGCTCGCCAGCATCGACAGCCCGCCGATCGACACATTGCCGAAACTGGCGCTGAGCGTGGCCGTCGCCGCGCTGGAAATGGCCGAGGCGGACAGCCGCACCCGCTCGGCAACCGTCACCTCGTTGTTTTCCGGCAGGAGCGACAAATTGGCCGACGCCAGCACCAGGTTCGCGCTTGCACCATCACCCTCGGCACTGACGCTCGCGCCCTTCGCGATCGCCACGCCGTTATAGGGATTCGCGCGCAGCGCGATCTCCGACGAGGCACTCGTTCCGCTGGCCTTCACGTCCACGTTGCCGGCGACACTGATCCGGCCGGGCAGGCCGGGCAAGATGCCAAAGACGAACGTCTTGGTACTGTTGACCTGCAGCTGCGCGCTGCTGGCCTCGCCCGACGCCAGCGCCGTGAGATCGCCGCCGAGATGGATGTTGGCATAGTAGCCGGTCAGCTCGGCCGCGCTGGCCGCGCGTTCGCCGGTGGCCTGCAGGCCGACGTTGCCGCCGACGCGCAGCTCGCCTCGTCCGGATGTCAGCCTGAGATTCGCGCTGGCATCGGCATTCGATGCCAGCACATCGACATGGCCACCGACGGACAGGCGCACGGGCACAAACGCGCCGGGATTGAGCACATCGGACAGAGACAGGTATTCCGAACGGGCGTCGGCATGCAGCGTGGCGCTGCTGAGCGCGCCCGCGGCGATCACCTGCACCGAAGCGCCCAGACTGAGGTTGTCGTTAATGGATACCAGACTGGCCGTCGCGACACCCTCCGCGCCGGTCGCCTGTACCAGCGCGTCGCCGACGACATTGACCTTGCCTGCGCTCGCACTCACGGTGATGAAGGGATTGGTCTGGTTCAGTGCGCCGGCCGTCAGTGCCAGGCTGGCCGATCCTGCCGAGGCATCGACGCGCAGGCTGCCGATGCTGAGATCGCCATTGAAGGCACTGAGCTCGCCGCCGGCGCTGGCCCCGAGCGCACGCGCGTTCACGGTGACGCTGCCAGCCACCGTGAGATTGCCCTCGCCGGACACGCCGGTCGCGACATTCTGGCCGTTCAGCTCGCGGATGGCGACCTCAACCCTGGCCAGCGCCTCGCTCTGCACGCCCGACGCATCGACCAGCAGCGCGGGCAGCAGGCAGGCGCCGGTCAGGGTGGCCAGTTCGACACTGGCCGAGCTCTGGTAGCCGCTCGCCGCCGCGGTGAGCGTCCCGCCCAGCGTGAGGTCGGCCTTGCCGGAGGAAGACAGGTTCGTGGAGGCGACGGACCGGGCGCCGCTGGCCTGCACCTGCAGCTGGCCGCCGGTGGAAATTTTTCCCACGCGCGTCTCTTCCGCGGGCGGGTCGAGCCGCGCCTCGACCCGCGCGGCGGCGCCGGCGCCGCTCGCGTTGATGAGCACGTCGGCGCCGAACAGCGCATCACCGGACTGCACATGATCAATCACTGTTGCCGTCGACTCGTCACCGGTAGCCTCGACCCGCAGGGTGCCGGCAACCGACAAACCATCGAGCGGTGCATGGATCATCTCCAGCAAGACCGTCGACCCCATGCCTGCGGATTTCAGCGCGACAGACGACCGGAAGTCGACCACGGAACCCGCTCCCGGCGCTCGGTAAGTCACGGTCACGCTGCTGTACGCACCGAGTGCCTCGAGTCCGACCGTGCCATTGACCTGAAAGCGCGTGCCCGCGTTAAAGAGCATCACATTCGCGAGCGATTGCGCGCCGGCAGCGCTGGCCGTGAAGTTGCCGGTGATGATCGCAGCGGCCTCGGGAAAGAAGTCGACCTCGGCGGTGCTGGCCAGGCCGTTGGCGAGCACTTGCAGGTTGCCGCCGACCGTCACGTTGGCTGCCGTCCCGCCGGCGTTCAGCAGTGCGATCGCACAGCCGCGATAGGCATCCGTGCCGACCGTCAGATGGCCGGTACTGACCTGGCCGGCCGACGCCGTCAAATCCAGCACGTTGCGCTGGAGCGCGCTCGCGGAAACCACCAATGCCCCCTTGCTGATGTCACCGGAGGGCATGGACAGGGAATTGGGATCGGAGACGTCCGTCAGCGGCGCCGTGTCCAGGTGCAGGTCGCCGTCCTGCGGAACGTCCACGGTGGCAGCCAGCAGGCTGCCGGGTACCGCACCATCGGCGCCGTTGACGAGTTTGATCAGCCCCGTCACGCCCACGCCATCGTAATCGAAGGCGACGTACTCATCCTGCCCGATCAGGGTCGCCACGTACGCGCCCTGTGTGAAGCCGCTGA
>JACCDS010039807.1_pt1 | contig 18790 bp, 16 predicted proteins | sample 7446441 | NCBI WGS metagenome assembly JACCDS01 (sample SAMN15323445, study PRJNA562643) | freshwater metagenome | isolation source: river surface water | place: USA:Blue River Watershed | collected 2017-08-17
CCCAGAACCTCGAACCCGAGGTGCTCGAACAGCTGCGCCTGCTGACCAACCTGGAGACGGCCGAGCGCAAGCTGCTGCAGATCATGCTGATCGGCCAGCCCGAGCTGCGCGACATGGTCGCCCGGCCCGAGCTGGAACAGCTGGCCCAGCGCATCGTCGCGCGTTGCCACCTGGGCCCGCTGTCGCCGGGCGAGACGGCGCAGTACGTGATGCACCGCATGCGCGTGGCCGGGCTGGGCGCCGCCTCGCCGTTCACCGCGCGCGAGCTGGCCCACATCCACAAGCTGACCGGCGGCGTGCCGCGCCGCATCAACCTGCTGTGCGACCGGGCGCTGCTGGGCGCGTACTCGCGCGGCCAGGCCCAGGTCGACCGGGCGGTGGTGCGCCATGCGGCCGTCGAGGTCTTCGACACCCGCCGGATGCGTCTGGCCAGCGAACGCCGCGAGGTCCGCCGCCAGCTGCTGTGGGGCACCGCGATTGCCGTGGTGGCCGTGGGCGTGGGCTTTGGGCTGTCGGTCTGGCAAGGCGCCGGCCTGGATCGCGGCGTGAGCCCGGGCGACCGGGTCGACCTGTCGCGCGCTGCGGATGAGGCCGCGCGTGCGGGCGGGTCGTCGGCCCCTGCCGTGACGATGCCCGCCACCCTGCCGTCGGCCACACCGCTGGAGCCCGTGCGCACCGACGCGTCGACGCTGTCGCCGGGTCGACCGGCAGCGGCCGATCAGCCCATCACCGGCTGGCCCGACGAGGGCAGCGCCCTGCGCCTGCTGGCGCGCAACTGGGGCATCGACCTGCCGGCCGGCGAGGGCTGCGAGGCCACCCGGCGCGTTGGCGTGGCCTGCTACCGCACCCAGGCCAGCGTGGTGCTGGCCCGCCAGCTCGACCGGCCGGCGCTGATCCGGCTGACGGGCCCGGACCACGGCACCGGCCAGCACGCGCTGCTGCTGGGCATCGACAACCAGCAGGCCCTGCTGCAACTGCCCGAGGGCCGTCTGAACGTGCCGCTGGCGGGACTGGCGGTGCACTGGCGCGGCGACTACCTGACGCTGTGGCGCGCGCCCGAGGGCCTGCTGGGTGCGGGCACATCCGGCGCAGGTGCCACCAGCGCCGGCAAGACCTGGCTGGACGAGACCTTGCAGCGCGTGCCCGGCCTGGCCGAGGTCGCCCCGGGTGCCGCCCAGGATGCCCGCGTGCAGGCCCGCCTGCAGGCCTTCCAGGTCACCCAGGGCCTGCAGCCCGACGGCAAGGTGGGGCCCGTCACGATGATGCGGCTCAACCAGGTCGTCGGCATCCAGGAGCCGCGGCTCCAGCTCTCGAACGCTCCGGAAGGACGCTGAGCCATGTCCATCGTTCTCGATGCCCTGCGCAAGGCCGAAGCCGAACGTGCCCGGGGCGAGGTGCCCGGCCTGCACAGCGCCATCGGCCCGGCGGCGGTGCCCTTGCCGGCTTCGCCGACGTCGAACGTGCCGTGGCAGGGCGTGGCGCTCGGCGCCGGTGCGCTGCTGGCACTGGTCGGGCTGGTGATCGGCGCCGGCGCGTGGTGGCGCTGGGTCCAGGCGGACGTGGCGACGCCCGAGGTCGCCCGGTCGACGGCCAATACGGCCAATACGGCCGCGACGGCCGCGACGGCAGCCCAGCCTGCACCGGCCCTGGTCCTGACACCGACGCCCGCGCCCGCCCAGGCCGCGTCGCCCGCGATCACCCGAGCGGTGCCGGTGCCGGTGGCGGTGACTCCGGCGGCATCGGCAGCCCGCCCGGTGACGCCGACACCTGCTGCGACACCGGCTGCGACACCGGCTGCGACACCTGCCGGGACGTCAGCCGCGCCGGTCCCGTCACAGGCCGCCGCACCGGCCTCCGCCGTCCCGGTTCCCAGCTCGGCAACCCCGCCGGCTGACGGCAAGCCGGTCCCGCTGGCCGACCTGCCCGACGAGATCCGGCGTGATCTGCCCCCGCTGAGCGTGGGCGGCCTGATCCAGATGGACGACCCGCCGCGGCGCAGCCTGATCATCAACGGCGCGATCGTGATGGAGGGCGAGGCCGTCCAGCCCGGCCTGCTGCTCGAGCGCATCGGCAGCGGTCAGGCGACGCTGCGCTACAAGGGCTGGCGCTTCCTGCTGGGGATCTGAGCCGCTCGCGGCGGTCGGCCTCAGACCGAACGCAACGCGGCGAGTTCGCGCTTGAGCGCGGCGTTCTCGGCCTCGAGTTCGGCGATGCGCAGGCGCAGCACCTCGACCGAGTCCTGCGCGCCGGTCGTCGGCACGGCGGCTGACGCATCGGCCGCGTCCTCCCGAGGCTTGCGGCGGGCCTCGCGGGCGCGCTTGGCGGCTTGCTTGAGCTCGTCCTTGCCACCGCTGGCGGCGGCGACCTGTTCTTCGGCGGGCAAGGTCGCGACGGCGGCGGCCGCGCTGATCGACAGCTCGCCCGCGCGCACGGCGGCGACCACTTCCGGGGCGGCCTGCTGATGGATCTTCTCGATCATCGCGACCTGGGCGGGACTCAGGCGGGCGGCGCGGGCAAGTTCCTCGCGGCTCTTGAGGGCCGAGGGCGCGATGGGTGCGGTCGTTGCGGCGCTCGTTGCTTCGGCCGCTGCCGGCGGCGCGCCGTCGACGTCCCACGGTGCCTCGTCGCTGGCGGCGGTCGATGCGGTCGATGCAGAGGACGCCGCCTCCTGCAACTGCCGCTCGCGCCGCTGCGCCACGATCTGGCGCTGGCGCAGGGCCAGTTCGCCGCGCTGGAAGTCGGTCAGGCTGCGGCGGCCCAGGTGCTGCTCGATCATCCACAGCTTGACGTCCTCGACCGAGCGGAAGCGCGTGTTCTGCACCGTGCGGAACGGCAGGTTGTGCTTCTGGCAGATGCCGTAGCGGTTGTGGCCGTCCACCAGCAGCTCGCCCCACAACACCAGGGCATCCCGGCAGCCTTCGGTGACGAGGCTGCGCTCGAGCGCGTCGTGCTCGTCGGGCGTCAGCGGGTCGATGTAGGCCTGGATCTCGGGGTCGATGACGATGCGGGGTGTGGACGTGTCGGACATGGGGCGGCCGGGGAGGGCATGGGCGGAAGGGCGCGGATTCTAGGGGCCGGCCTCGTGCGCAGAATCCGCCGATGCGCCTGATCCACCTGAACCTCTGCGACGGCTGCGCCGACGACCCGGCGCGGCTGGCCCGCATCGGCGAGTGGCTGGCCGGCCAGCACGCCGACGTGGTCACCTTCAACGAGCTCAACGGCTGGCAGCGGCCCGATGCGGGCGGCGTCTTGCGCATCGATGCCATCGCCCGCCGCTGGGGCTGGCCCGAGGCCCGCATCGGCGCGGTGCCGCACAGCGACTACCCGGTCGGCGTGATGTCGCGCCGGCCGATCGATGCGGCGCAGACGGTCGGCGCGCCCTTCCACCACAGCCTGCTGCAGCTGCGCATCGGCGACCTGCACGTCTGGGTCGCCCATCTGACGCCGGTCGATGCGGGACGGCGTCTCGACGAGGCCGGCTGGATCGCCCGCGCCGCACAGGCACTCGATGCGCCGCTGCTGCTGGTGGGCGACCTCAACACGCTGTCACCGCTGGATGCACCGGCGCATCGCCGGTCCGGCCTGCGCGATCGGCTGCAGGCCGACGCCGCGCTGCGTCGCAAGTTCCTGCGCCCGGACGGCGAGATCGACACCGCGCCGATGCGTTCGCTGCACGCGGCCGGGCTGGTCGAGCTGCGTGCGCCCGGCATCGACCAGACCAGCGTGCCCACGCCCTGGAACCGCGACGCCGCCCACGCCGCGCCGATGCGGCTGGACCATGCGCTGGCCAACGCCGCGCTGCTCGAACGCCGTCCCGGTGCGCGCATCGCCGACGGGCCGGACACGGCGATGCTGTCGGACCACTACCCGGTGATCGTCGAGCTGGCGTGGCCGGGACCTTGAGCGGCGATGATGTCGCCCCGCGCCGAACCCGTCGTCATCCACCGCCCCATGCGCTCGCCCATCTCCATCGTCGACGTCGACCGCCCGCTCACCTGGACCCGCTACCGCAAGGGCCTGTGCGACGACTGCGCCGCCAACTGCTGCACGATGCCGGTGGAGGTGCGCCTGCCCGACCTGGTCCGCCTGGGTCTGGTCGACGCCTTCGAGGCCGAACACGAGGAGGCCCGCCTGATCGCCCGCCGGCTGGTCAAGTCGCGTCAGGTCGAGCGCTACCACGCCGGCTCGGGCATCTACACCCTGGCCCGCCGCGCCAACGGCGACTGCCAGATGCTGGACGCCCAGACCCGCCGCTGCACCGTCTACGACCGCCGCCCCGACACCTGCCGCAAGCATCCGGAGGTCGGGCCACGGCCGGGACATTGCCCGTACGGGCGGCGCGCTTGATTCGCGTCAAGCGTCACGGGCCGGGGGCGGCCGGCCCGGGCTTGTCACATCCTTAATGTGGCCTTCAGGGGCCGCAAGGATCCTCGCGGTTTTCGCCACGAGAGGGCCGCCCCCCGGCGGGTCCATGCCATGAAGTCCACCTTGCAAACCCCCATGTATCCCGGCCGGACCCGTCAGGGACGGCTGGCTCGCCGATGTGCACGCGGCTGCGCGGCCATCGGGCTGGCCGCTGTCGTGACCCTGCTGACGGGCTGCGCCCAGTCCGGCATCACCTGGGGCGTCGAGCCCTGGGAACGCGACCTGCTCGCCAAGCCCGAGATGCAGCCCGGCAACGACGCGCTGCAAGGCGCCTATGACGACCACATCTACTTCAGCAAGGAAGCGGCGACCGGTGGTCGCGGCTTCGGTGGCGGGGGCTGCGGATGCAACTGAACCCGACCCCGAACCTGGCCCCGGCCCCGGTCCCGTCCCCGGCCTCGTCCTTGTCATTGACCGCACCGCTGCGCCTGTCGCTCGGCACCGCCGTCGCGGCCTTGCTGGCGCCGGTGGCGATGGCCGCACCCGCGGCTGCGGCCGATGCCGCGGCCCGCGTGCCCTGGCAGGTCGACAGCGCCGTGCTGCTCTACGCCGAAAGCGGTGGCCGCGTGAAGGCGCTGGAGCCGGTCATCGCCGTGCGCCGCACCGATGCGGACGAGCACACGCTGTCGCTCAAGCTCACCGTCGACACGCTGACCGGCGCCTCGCCCAATGGCGCGGTGGCGCAGCCGGGCGCGCAGACCTTCACCTCGCCGTCGGGCGAGTCGACCTACACCACTGCGGCCGGCGCGGTGCCGCTGGACACCAGCTTCAAGGACACCCGCGGTGCCCTGTCGGCGGGCTACGAACGGCCGCTGGACCGCATGACGCGGCTGTCGGTCGGCGGCAACTTCTCGCAGGAATACGACTTCACCTCGGTCGGCGCGAACGTCGCCATCGCCCGTGACCTGGAAGGCCGCAACACCACGCTCAGCCTGGGCCTGGCGCTCGAGGGCAACCAGATGCGCCCGGTTGGCGGCACGCCGGTCGGCCTGAGCGTGGCCTCGGGCACCGGCACGCGACTGGGCAGTGGCAGCCGCAACGTCGCCGACGTGCTGCTGGGCGTGACGCAGGTGATGAACCGGCGCTGGCTCATGCAGGTCAACCTCGGACTCGGCCGGGGCAGCGGCGAGCACAGCGACCCCTACAAGATCCTGTCGGTGGTCGACGGCAGCACCGGTCTGCTGGCCGGTGACCGCTACGTGCACGAACGCCGGCCCGACTCGCGCAGCCGCACCTCGCTGTACTGGGGCCACAAGGTCCATCTGGCGCGCGACGTGCTCGACCTGTCCTGGCGCGGCTACCGCGACGACTGGGGCGTGCGATCGCACACCCTGGACGCGCGCTGGCGCATCAACTTCGGCGGTGGCCGCTACCTCGAACCGCGCTGGCGCCATCACCGCCAGGGCGCGGCCGACTTCTGGCGCGGCTGGCTGGTCGAAGGTCAGGACTGGGACAGCACCGGCCACACCACCCCGCTTGGCGCCGCATCGGCCGATCCGCGTCTGGCCAAGTTCACCGGCAACACGCTCGGCCTGACCTGGGGCCAGCCGCTGTCCTGGGGCGGCGAGCTGACGCTGCGGGGCGAGGTCTATCGCCAGGTCCAGGCCATGCCGGCCAACGCACCGGGCGTCCTGCAGAGCCTGCCGATCGCACCGGGCCTGACGGCGACCCTGCTGACGGCCGGCTACCGCTTCAACTGGTGAGCCTGAGCGCCGTGCCCGGCGGCTGGTCCGGGCGCTTCCAGGCCATGGCCAGCCCGTGCGAGCTGCTGATCGAGGGCGCGTCGCCCGACCTCGCCGGCGACCTGCTGCAGGCGGCCGAGACCGAGGCCCGGCGCATCGAGCACAAGTTCAGCCGCTATCGCCCCGACAGCGTGGTCTCGCGCTGGCACGCGCAGACCGATGTCTGGCATGAGCTGGACGAGGAAAGCGCGCTGCTGATCGACTTCGCCGCCCGCTGCCACGCGCTGAGCGGCGGCCTGTTCGACATCAGCAGCGGCGTGCTGCGGCGGGCCTGGACCTTCGACGGCAGTGATCGCCTGCCCGATCCGGCCACCGTCCAGGCGCTGCGGGCCCATGTCGGCTGGACGCGTGTGGGTTGGCAACATCCGCGCCTGCTCGTGCCGGCCGGCATGGAGCTGGACCTCGGCGGCATCGGCAAGGAATACGCGGTCGACCGCGTCCTGGGCCTGCTGCTGGCACAGGCCCGCACCGCCGGTGCCGACGTGTCGCTGCTGGTCAACTTCGGCGGCGATCTGGCCGCCAGCGGCCCGCGCCGGGACGGCAGCGCCTGGCGCGTGGGCATCGAACGGCCGGACGGCCCGGGCGGCGCCCACGCCGCGCTGGCGTCGAGCGCCGGCCTGCTCGAACTGCGCGTGGGCGGCCTGGCCACCAGCGGCGACGCCCGCCGCTTTCTTCGACGCGAGGGCGTGCGCTACGGCCACATCCTCGACCCCCGCACCGGCTGGCCGGTGACGGGCGCACCGCGCTCGGTCACCGTCGCCGCGCCGACCTGCACCGAAGCCGGCGTGCTGTCCACGCTGGCCATGCTCCAGGGCGACCAGGCAGAAGCCTGGCTGGCCGCACAAGGCGTGCCGCACTGGGTGCAACGCGAGCCCGACGAGCCGGCCGCTCCCTGACTTCAAGGACCTTCACGATGAACCCGAACCTGAACCTTTCCCAAGACATTTCCAGGGACGTTTCCCGGGACCTGCCCGGCACACCCGCCCGCAACCCGTCGATCAACCGCCGCGCGCTGCTGCGTGGCACGGGGGCATGCGCTGTCGCCCTGACCGCCCTGACCGGTCTGACCGGCCTGACCCGGCCCGCACACGCCGCCACGGTCGGCAGCCCGGCACCGGCCCTGTCGCTGCCGGGGCTGGACGGCAGCACCGTCGACCTCGCCGCTGCGCCCGCGTTCAAGGGCAAGGTCGTGCTGGTCGACTTCTGGGCCTCCTGGTGCGGCCCGTGCCGGCAGAGCTTTCCGTGGATGAACCTGATGCAGCAGCGCCACGGCCCGCGCGGGCTGCAGATCGTCGCGGTCAACGTCGACCGCGAGCGAGCCGATGCGGATGCCTTCCTGCGGCAGTTCCCCTCGACCTTCCGGATCGCCTTCGACGCCACCGGCGACACCCCGCGCCGCTGGGGCGCGCGCGCCATGCCCACCAGCGTGCTGGTCGGTGCGGACGGCCGCGTGCTGATGCAGCACGAAGGCTTCCGCCCGGCCGATCAGGCGATGCTGGAGTCGGCCATCACGCAGGCGGTCGACCGCATCGCGCGCTGACGGGTCCCGGTTCTTCAGCCCGCCACGACCGGGATGCCCTTGAGATGCCCGGCCGATGCCGTGGCGCCCGGCGCCGGACGCGGGTGGCGTTGCGGATCCCAGCGGTGCAGCAGCTCGGCTTCGCGGGCCCGCGCCATGGCGACCTGGGCAATCTTGACGTGGCCGTAGCCGCGCATCTGGCCGGGCACACGGGCCAGCTCGACGGCCAGGGACAGGCGTTGTCGGCGCTTCGGGACCTCGATCGGTGCGGGGCTTTCGCTGCGGCCTGCGTCGGCTTCCAGCCCGGTCAGCAGCTCGTCGATGCGGGCCTCGAAGGTGCGCAGCAGCTCGCGCTCCAGGCGCCGCTCGGCGGTCTGACCGAACGGGTCGAACCATCGGCCACGCAGCACCTTGCCGTGGCGCAGCAGGCCCAGCAGCGGGCGCATCCAGCGGCCCGCCAGCGTGAGCTTGGCGGGCGGCTGGCCGTCCGGGCCCGGCCGTGACAGCAGCGGCGGCGCCATCAGGAAGTCGATCGCGTAGTCGATGCCAGGCTCGCCTTCATAGTGCTCGCGCAGCTGCTGCACGAAGGCCGGATCGCTGTAGAGCCGGGCCACCTCGTACTCGTCCTTGACGGCCATCAGCGCGCGCAGCGAGCGGGCCACCGCGCGGGTCAGCGGCAGGGTGTCGTCCAGTTGCAGGGCGCGCTCGCGCTGTTCGACCGCGCGCACGCGGGCCTCGTAGCGCTGCGCCCAGGCGCGGTCCTGGTAGGCCTCGAGGTGGGCCCTGCCCAGCGCCAGCAGGCCGTCCAGCGTCTCCGGTTCGGTGTCGGACGTGCGCGGTTCGGTCGTCGCCCCGCTGGCCAGCCAGCGCTCGCACGCGGCCGGATCGGCGGCCGCCAGACGGCCCAGCGCGAAGGCCAGCCGGTTGGCCGCCACGGCCACGCCGTTGAGCTCGATCGCGCGCTGCAGCGCCGCCTCGGCCAGCGGCACCAGGCCGAGCTGCCACGCATGACCCAGCGCCAGCACGTTGGCGCTCACGGTGTCGCCCAGACCCGCTTCGGCCAGCGCCTGGGCGTCGAAGGTGCGCACCTGGGCATCGCCTGCGGCATGGCGCAGCTTGGCCAGCAGATCGGCCACCGGCAGCGTCGCATCGGGCTGGCGCACGGCATCAGCCACCGGCACCTCGTGGGTGTTGACCAGCACGCGGGTGCGGCCGTGGCGGACCGCCTGCAGCGCCTCTGGCGAGGCGGCGACGACCAGGTCGCAGGCCAGCACCGCATCGGCCTGCTGGCTGTCGATGCGGACCTGGTTCAGCGCCCCGGGCGTGGCCGCCAGCCGCACGAAGCTCAGCACCGCGCCGCCCTTCTGGGCGAAGCCCATGAAGTCGAGCACGCTGGCGCGCAGGCCTTGCAGGTGCGCCGCCACCGCCACCAGCGCGCCGACCGTCACCACGCCGGTGCCGCCCACGCCGGTGACCAGCAGGTCCCATGGCGCGTCCTGCCAATCGTGTGGCGGCGGCGCGGGCAGGGCGGTGACGGCGTCGAGCAGGGCCTCGCGGGCGGCCCCGTCGGCCACGCCGACGCGGCGACGCAGCCGCGCACCGCGCAGCGCGACAAAGCTCGGGCAGAAGCCGTCGGCGCAGCGTTCGTCCTGGTTGCAGGCGGTCGCGTCGATGCGGCGCTTGCGGCCCAGCGGCGTCTCCTGCGGCAGCAGCGCGACGCAGTTGCTCTGCACGCCGCAGTCGCCGCAGCCTTCGCAGACCGGGGCGTGGATGTGCAGCAGGCGCGGGGCCGCCGCCAGCTGGCCCTTCTTGCGGCGGCGGCGTTTTTCGGCCGCGCAGGTCTGCTCGTAGATCAGCACGGTGACGCCGGGCACCTCGCGCAGCCGCCGCTGCACCGCGTCCAGCTCATGCCGGTCGTGGAAGGTGGTGCCGGCCGGGAACAGGTGCCGCAGCCCGTCGTAGCGGCCCGGGTCGTCGCTGAGCACCGCCACCTGGCGCACGCCTTCGCTGTCGACCTGGCGGGCGATCGCGTCGACGCTGATGGGGCCGTCGACCGGCTGGCCGCCGGTCATCGCCACCGCGTCGTTGAACAGGATCTTGTAGGTGATGGACACGCCGGTGACCGCGCTGGCGGCCACCGCCTGCCGGATCGCCAGGCTGCCCGAGTGGTAGTAGGTGCCGTCGCCAAGGTTCTGGAACACGTGCGGCGTGTCGGTGTAGGGCGCGTGGGCGATCCAGTCGACGCCTTCGCCGCCCATCTGGATCAGCCCGGCGGTGCTGCGGTCCATCCAGTTGGCCATGAAGTGGCAGCCGATGCCGGCCCGTGCGGTCGAGCCCTCCGGCACGACGGTCGAGCTGTTGTGCGGGCAGCCGGCGCAGAAGTAGGGCAGGCGGCGCACCGCATCGGCGGCGTTGTGCAGCAGCGCGGGCGGGGTGAAGTCGCGGGTGTGGACCAGCAGCTCGCGCGGGTCGCCCAGCCGGGGCTCGTCCGGGAAGTGGCCGGCCAGCCAGTGCGCCACCGGCTCGATCAGGCGAGACGGGCGCAGCTCGCCGTGGGCCGGCAGCAGCGGCCGGCCGGCGGCGTCGTGCTTGCCGATCAGGCGCGGTCGTTGCCCGGGGCGGTCGTGCCAGCCGTGGTCCAGCAGCTCGCGCAGCTGGCCTTCGACCAGCCCGGCCTTCTCCTCGATCACCAGGATCTCGGCCAGCCCTTCGGCAAAGGCCTGCAGCCGCGTCGGCTCGACCGGCCAGGCCAGCCCGACCTTGTAGAGCCGCACGCCGATGGCCGCCAGCGTCTGCGGCGTGATGGCCAGCCGGCGCAGCACCTCCATCAGGTCCGCATGGGCCTTGCCGCAGGTGACGATGCCCACGCGCGCCTGCGGCGAGGCGATCACCTCGCGGTCGATCCGGTTGACCCGCGCAAACGCCCGCACCGCATCGAGCTTGTCGGCCAGCCGGGTCTCCAGCCGCAGCGAGGGCAGGTCGGGCCAGCGCAGGTGCAGGCCGTCGGCCGGTGCGACATGGCCGCTGCGCGCGGCGACCTCGTCGGCTTCGGCCCAACCGGCAACGCGGCCGTGGATCGCGTCGAGGTCGACCGTGGCCGAGCTTTCCACCACCTCCGACAGGGCGGCCAGCCCGACCCAGGCGCCGCTGTAGCGCGACAGGGCCCAGCCGTAGAGACCGAACTCGATCAGCTCGGACACGTCCGCCGGCTGCAGCACCGGCAGGCGCCAGGCGGCCAGCACCTCGTCGCTCTGGTGCGGCATCGACGAGGAGACGCAGCCGTGGTCGTCACCGGCCACCACCAGCACCCCGCCGTGCGGCGACGAGCCGTAGGCGTTGCCGTGGCGAATCGCGTCGCCGGCCCGGTCCACGCCCGGCCCCTTGCCGTACCAGAGGCCGAACACGCCGTCGACGCGCCGGGCCGGGTCGGATTCCACCCGCTGCGAGCCCAGCACCTGGGTGGCGCCCAGCTCCTCGTTGATCGCCGGCAGCACGCGGATGCCGGCGGCTTCCAGCCTCGCCTTGGCCTTCCAGGCTTCCTGGTCGAGCTGGCCGAGCGGCGAGCCCCGGTAGCCGCTGATGAAGCCCGCCGTGCGCCAGCCGCGTGCGTCGTCGAGCGCGCGCTGCGCCAGGGCCAGCCGCAGCAGGGCCTGGGTGCCGCTCAGGAAGACCACGCCGCCGGCGGCGTCGTAGCGGTCGGCCAGGCGGTAGTCGGGTCGGGCGAGGGGGTGCATGGCGGCTCCACGGCAGGTCGAATGGAGCCGTGAAGCTTAGGTCGATGCCTGCGGAAGATGTGTTCTCCATGACTCCCGTATGGCAGGATCTGGAGAACATCATTCCTGGAAATGACCATGAGCGAGAACAATCCGGTTCTTGATCGCCACAGCCTCGCGCTGCTGACCGAACTCCAGCGCGACGCCCGCCAGACCGTCGCCCAGCTGGCCGATGCGGTCGGCCTGTCGGCCACGCCGTGCTGGAAGCGCATCAAGGACATGGAGGCCAGCGGCGTGATCCGCGGCTACAGCGCGCTGGTCGACCGCCACAAGGTCGGGCTCGATCTGGCGGTGGTGGTCGAGTGCAACCTGAGCCAGCACAGCGAGGACCTGGTGCGCCGCTTCGAGGACGCCGTGCTCGCCACGCCGCAGATCGTGCGCTGCCTGTCGACCACCGGCCAGAGCGACTACCTGCTGACCGTGCTGGTGCCCGACATCCGTCGCTACGAGGCCTTCCTGCACGCGGTCATCTTCAAGCTGCCCGGGGTGACGCATGTGCGTTCGAGCATCGTGCTGCGCGAGGTCAAGGCCGAGGTCGCGCTGCCGATCGTCAACGGCGGCTGAGCCCGCCTTGTATCTTCAAACCTCAGATCTCGTCGATCGGCGTGCTGCGTCCGGCGCCGTCCGGTGCGCCGATCGAGAAGCGGTCGCGGGTGGTGGTGTAGAAGCTCGCGCCGAAGCGGCCGACCGGGTGGTAGTCCTGCAGGTGGACGCGCCAGCGTTCGGTGTCGACCAGGCCGTCGCGGGCCCAGAGTTGCACGACCTGGCCGATGAACACGTAGCGGCTGGCCGATTCCAGCGTCTCCTGCAGGCGGCACTCGAAGGCGACCGGCGCCTCGGCGATGCGCGGCGGGGCGACCTTGCGCGACGGTGCGGGCGTCAGCCCGGCGTGCACCAGCTCGCTCTCGTGCGGCGGCAGCGCGTCGCCACAGGCGTGCATTGCCGCAGCGATCGGCTCGTCGCACAGGTGCACCACGAACTCGCGCCGGGCCAGGATGTTGGTGGCGGTGTCCTTCATCGTGCCGGTCTTGCCGGTGCGGTTGATGCTCAGGAACAGCGTCGGCGGGTCCTCGCCGAGCATGTTGAACATGCTGAAGGGCGCGGCGTTGACGGTGCCGTCGGCCCCGAGCGTGGTCACCAGCGCGATCGGGCGGGGCACGATCAGGCTGGCCATCAGCTTGTAGCGGGCGTGAACGTCCAGGGTCTCGAAGTCGATGTCCATGGCGGCGCTCAGCCCGCCGGCGGTGACGTGGTGCCCGCCTGCAGCGCACGCGCCATCACGCCGGCCAGCGCGGCCGATGCCTTGCGGGCGACGGCCGGGTCGGCCCGGCTGGTCAGGGCGATGGGCACGCGCGCGCCCAGCACGACGCCGCTGGACGAGGCGCCGGCCAGGTATTCGAGCTGCTTGGCCAGCATGTTGCCGGACTCGAGATCGGGCACGACCAGGATGTCGGCCAGGCCGGAGACCGGTGAGCTGATGCCCTTGATGCGGGCCGCCTCGGCGGAAATGGCGTTGTCGAAGGCGAGCGGGCCGTCCAGCGTGGCGTGGGCGATCTGGCCGCGGTCGGCCATCTTGCACAGCGCGGCCGCGTCCAGCGTGGAGGCGATGCGCGGGGTGACCGTCTCGACGGCCGACAGCAGCGCGACCTTCGGGCGATCGACGCCCAGCGCGCGGGCCAGGTCGACGGCGTTGCGCACGATGTCGGCCTTCTCTTCCAGCGTCGGCGCGATGTTGATCGCCGCATCGGTCACCAGCAGCGGGCGCGGGTAGGCCGGCACCTCGAAGCGGAAGACGTGCGACATGCGCCGGCCCGTGCGCAGCCCACGTTCGGCCAGCACCGCGCCCATCAGCTCGTCGGTGTGCAGGCTGCCCTTCATCAGCATGCCGACCTCGCCGCGCGCGGCCATGCCGGCGGCCAGCGTGGCCGAGGCGTGGCTGTGCTCGCTGTCGACGATCTGGATGCCGGCGAGACTCAGGCCCAGGCTGGCCGCCAGCGTCTCCAGGCGGGCGCGCGGCGCGACCAGCACCGGCACGATCAGGCCGTCGTCGGCCGCGTCGATGGCCCCGCGCAGCGAGGCCTCGTCGCAGGGATGGACCACCGCGCAGCGCACGGCAGGGTGGCCGCGCAGCGTGGCCAGCCATTCCTCGATGCGGGCCTCCGGGTCGAACAGGTGCAGCGTGGGCAGGGCCGCGCGCGGGCGGCTGATCTTGACGGCCGGGGCGCGCACGACCGCCTCGCCGGTGACCACCTGCTCGCCGTTCTGGTTGAGCACCTGGCAGTCCATGCGGACGTGGCGCGTGGCGTCGGTCTTCTCGCGCACGCGGATGTTGACGTTGAGCGTGTCGCCCACCCGCACCGGCAGCAGGAACTTCAGGCTCTGCTCGACGTAGATCGTGCCCGGACCGGGAAACTCGTTGCCCAGCACGCTGGAGATCAGCGCGCCGGCCCACATGCCGTGGGCGATGACGCCGTGAAAGCGCGTGCCCTGCGCGTACTCGTCGTCGATGTGGGCCGGGTTGACGTCGCCCGAGACCAGCGCGAAGGCGTTGATGTCGTCGCGGCTCAGGGTGCGGCGCAGCTGGGCGCTCTGGCCCACGCGCAGCTCGTCGTAGGTGATGTTCTGGATGACTTCGTCGGGGGCGATCATGGTCGTCTCGTGCAGGGGGTCGGATGGATCGGGTCGGGGCGATCGGCTCAGCGCACCGCGTGGGCGCCGCCGTCGACGAACAGGGTCTGGCCGGTCATGCCGCTGGCGTCCGGGCCGACCAGGAAGGCGACGCAGCCGCCGACCTCGTCTTGCGTGACCAGCCGGCGCAGCGGCGCGGTCGCGATGGTGCGCGCCATCAGGCCGTCGAAGTCGACCAGCCCGGAGGCCGCGCGGGTGGGCATCGGGCCGGGCGAGACCGCATGCACGCGGATGTTGCGCCCGCCCAGTTCGAGGGCCATGTAGCGCACCATCGATTCGAGCGCGGCCTTGACCGGTCCCATCAGGCCGTAGTGGGCGATCGCGTCCTCGGCGCCCAGGTAGCTCATGGTCACCAGCGTGCCACCGCGCACGGCCAGGTGGGGCTCGCACAGCCGGGCCAGTTCGGCGAAGGAATGGCAGGACACCTCGACCGCACGGGCGAAGCCGGCCGCGCTGCTGTCGACGACGCGGCCGTGCAGGTCGGCCAGCGGCGCCCATGCGATCGAGTGCACGGCGAAGTCCAGCGTGCCGTCCGGTGCGCAGGCCGCTGCCACGGCGGCTTCGAGCGCGCCGGGCTGCTCGATGTCGCACACCAGCAGCCTCGCGCCGATCGAGTCGGCCAGCGGCTGGACCCAGGTGCGCGCCTTCTCGTTCAGGCAGGTCATCAGCACCTCGGCGCCGCGCGCCTTGAGCACGCGGGCGCAGCCCCAGGCGATGCTGTGCTCGTTGGCGACGCCCAGCACCAGGCCACGTCGGCCGGCCAGCGGGCCGGGCGGCGGTCCCGGCGGGGTCGAGAGGGGCGGGGTGGAATCGGTGTCTTGCATGGTGGCGATGGGTTCCGGTTCTGGGGTGCATGTGGTGCAGGAGCGGGCGAAAGTATGGCGAGTCGCGGGGCGGCGTGATCATCGAAAAAACCGGCCTCCAGACCTCGCGTCCCCCGATCAGAACCGCATCGCGTGACGCGCCATCGACGGTCAGAATCGGCCGATTCGTCACCGCGACGGCAACTTCCACAAGGCTCAGGAGCACGGCATGACAGGACGCGTCGGGATCGTCGGCACCGGCTGGGTGGGCACCAGCGTGGCGATGGCCACCCTGCAGGCGGGCGTGGCCCGGGAACTCTGGTTGCACGATGCGCGCCAGGCGGTGGCCGAGGGCGAGGCCATGGACCTTGCGCACGGTGCCGCCTTCTACCCGCCCTGCCACGTGCGGGCCGAGCCGGATCTGGCGGCGCTGCGGGCCTGTGACGTGGTGGTGGTGGCGGCCGGCCGCAACGGCAAGCCCGGCGAGTCGCGCCTGGACCTGCTGCGCGACAACGCCCGGCTGGTGGGCGACATCGGCCGCACGCTGGCCACCGGCTTCGACGGCATCGTCGTGCTGGTCACCAACCCGGTGGACGTGCTGACGCAGGTCATGACCGAGGCCAGCGGCCTGCCCCCCGCGCGCGTGCTGGGCACCGGAACGATGCTCGACACCGCCCGGCTGCGCCAGATGCTGGGCGCGCAGCTGCGGCTGGACACCCATTCGATCCATGCCCAGGTGGTCGGCGAGCACGGCGATTCGGAGGTCGTGCTGTGGTCCGGCGCCCGGGTCGGCGGCATGCCGCTGCGGCAGTGGCCCGGCTGGGATGCCGCCACGCTGGAACCGCGCATCGCGCTGGACGTGCGGCGGGCCGCCTACGAGGTCATCCAGCGCAAGGGCGCCACCAACCACGCCATCGGCCTGGTGACGGCCAGCCTGCTGGGCACGCTGCTGCGCGGCGAGCGCCGGCTGCTGACGGTCTCGCGCCAGCAGACCGGCGTGGCGGGCCTGCACGGCGTGGCGCTGTCCTTGCCGACGGTGGTCTCCACGGCCGGCGGCACCGAGGTCATCGAGCCGACCATGGATGACACTGAACGGGCCGCGCTGCAGCACTCGGCCGAGGTGCTGCGGGCGGCGATCGGCACGCTGGCGGACTGAGTCTGCGGTCCCCGGCTCAGCGCAGCGGTGGGGGCTGCGGTGCGCCGGGGCGCTCGCGCTCGAGCGCGTCCAGGCAGGCGTTGAAGGGAAGGGTGGGGAGGGTGGGGAGGTTCGGCGGGAGCGGCGACCCGGCGGGCGGCGCAAGGCCCTCGCGCACCTGCAGCAGCGTGTGCACGGCGGCGACCAGCCAGGCGGACCAGTCCGGCACATCGGCCGTCGGCCGGTGTTCGCCGGCCGCCCCGGCGCGCGGGCAGGCGCTGACGATGGGCTGGCTGCGCGCGCCGTGCGCCACCGACAGCGGCAGCACGCCACACCCCGATGCATCGCACAGGCCGGCGCGCGGGTCGTCGCGGCTCTGGATCATCCCGACCTGCCAGCGCCCGGTGTCGGCCAGACCGGTGCGTTGCCAGACGCCGTCCATCACCCGGAAGGGGGGGGTGTAGCCGGCATCCAACGTGACCACGGCCCGCACCCGCCAGCCCGCCGGCCCCTGCGCATCCGCTTGCCAGGCCCGCGCCAGCGGATCCACCCGGGCGGCGCCGGATGCGCCCAGGCCGATCAGCACCAGCGCCCCGCAATCGACCCGGCCCGGATCGGGCGCGGCACAGCGTGCGGCGATCGCCTGCCCGAGCGCGTCGAAGTCCTGGCCGCCATCGGCAGGGATCAGCCAGGCGTGGCCGGCGGCGGTCAGCGCCCGGACGTGGGCTGCTGCGGCAGGCGTGGCGACGTCGCCCAGCAGGATCAGCAAGGGACGGCCAGCCGCGACGCTGTCGTGCGCCGGCGGGTCGGCACGGCCGCCACAACCGCTGCCGCACGCCGCGACGACCGCCAGCAGCCGCCATGCGAGTCGTCCCGCCTGGGTTCTTGAAAAGGAGAACGCAAGGCCTGAACCCAACCGTTTGGTCCGGTTGGCAACTTGATTCGCTTGGGTAATTACGTGATTGTTTGTCACCTGGTCGAGTTGACTACCCGACCGAGTTCCGCTCTATCCCTCTGAGGTGGGTACGGTCCCGCCCATGACCCAGGTGAAGGCGATGTTTGCGCTTCGGTTACGTGAAGCGATGGAGGCTGCCGGCTACGAGCCGCGGCCGGCCGTGCTCGAGCGCGAGTTCAATACCCGCCACTGGGGCAAGCCGATGACGCTGCACGGTGTGCGGCGCTGGCTGATGGGCGAGACCCTGCCGTCGCACACCAAGCTGCTGACCTTGGCCGAATGGTTGCGGGTGCCGCCGGAGGACCTGGTGTTCGGCTCCGAACCCCGCGTGCGGATCGAGGCCCGTCAGGCCGCCTGGGATCAGGGCATCGGCTACGTCGAGCGCGAGCTGTTCGAGCTGTTCCTGAAACTGCCGGCGCCGGCCCGTAAGACCGCCCGCGAGGTGATCGTCGCGCTGGCGGTCGCGCACGGCGTCTCGCGCAGCTGAAGGCTGCGGGGCGAGCGTCGCCGACCGCGTTCAGCCCAGCGCCGACCGCCAGTCCTGCTGCCGGGCCTGCAGGGCCAGATCCAGCGAGGCCTGCAGGGCGGCATCCCGACCCTGGGGCTGCAGGCGCAGCAGGCGGCTCGGCGGCATGCCGGACCCGTCCAACGGGTGCAGCGGCTGGCTCAGCAGCCAGGCGCCACGGGCGGTGCCTTCCAGCTCGTCGTCCGGACGCAGCAGCGGCCGCCCGGGACACAGCCCGGCCAGCGCTCGCAACCACGCGGCATTGCCGGCCAGCGGGCCTTCGAGCACCAGCGGGCGCGGCGGACCACCCGCATCGAGCTGCTGCACCAGCTCGGCCGTGAGCTGGGCGCCGTACAGCGCGGCCAGCGCCGGTCGCAGCGCGGCGGGCACGCAGGCCACCCCGGCGTCGACGACCTGACCGTGGCGCAGCAGCTGCGGCTGGCGTCCGGCGTAGGGGCCGCCGGATTCGGCGTAGGCGGGCAGGGCGAGCCAGCCTTGCGCCAGCACCTCGGCCAGCGCGGTCTCGTCGGCCCACTGCGGATCGGCATCGCCGCAGATCGCCGCGAACTCGCGCCCGCCCATGAAGCGCGCGGTGGCCACGGGCCGGCCGTCGACCGCGACGTTGACGAGCTGGTCACGCGCCGCGTCCAGCCGGTCGAGCGGTGCGCCCGGCGCCATCAGCACGCACCAGGTGCCGGTCGACACCACCGTCGCATCCGGCTGGCTCGGCAGGTAGCGCGCCAGGCAGGCGTTGCTGTCGTGCGAGCCGACGTGGACCTGCACGTCCTCGCGCAGGCCGAGGCGGCGCGCCAGGTCGGGGCGGACGGGGCCCAGCACCTCCCAGGCCGATCGCAGCGGCGCGAAACGGGCGGCCAGGCCGCTGCGCACGGCCCAGTCGCTCGGCCGGTCATCGGCCGGACGCCACAGGTCGGTGTGACAGCCCAGCGATGAGCGTTCGCTGGCCGCGACGCCGCTGAACCACCAGGCCCAGTACTGCGGATAGGGCAACCAGTGCCGCACCCGCGCACAGGCCGCCGCGTGGTGTTCCAGAAGCCAGTGCAGCTGGATGCCCGCATTCAGCCCTTGCGGCAGGCGCGGGGTGCCGCTGTCGGCAGAGGCATCGACGGCGGCCGTGTGGCGCTCGTGCAGGTCGCCGTAGCCGTCCCATTCGTAGTCCATCGGCGGCAGCGCCAGGCCGTCGGCATCGATGCCGCAGAAGGCCGCGCCGTGGGTCGTGATCGAGAG
>JACCDS010764670.1_pt1 | contig 18785 bp, 15 predicted proteins | sample 7446441 | NCBI WGS metagenome assembly JACCDS01 (sample SAMN15323445, study PRJNA562643) | freshwater metagenome | isolation source: river surface water | place: USA:Blue River Watershed | collected 2017-08-17
ATCACAAACGATTGAACAAGCCTTCGATGCCGATGGCAATTGGGATGGGGAAAGCTGGGTGACATCGGGCAGCTACACCTTTATCGATGTGTATGATCCAGAATACCAAAAGACCTTTACCCGCAATGAAGCACCGGATGATCGGAATTTTTTCAAATAGGGTTGAAGCAGGCCAACGACCCGGCAGCCAACCGCCTTGGCATTGATCCACCAAACTGCATTACAAAAGCCAAACCCAGTTACCTCTGCCGCACCGATCCGGCCATGCCTACCCGCCGTAAAAAATTGCCAATCAGCATTGAAACCTTCAGCGACATCATTGAAGGCGGCTACTATTACGTCGACAAAACCGGCTACGCGCTGCGCCTGATCGAACAGGACAAGTATTATTCGATGCATGGTGGTTTGAAACCGGCACACCGTCGTTTTTGCTCAAATTACTGACCCAACGGCAAAGCTGGCTGCCCACCCTGTCCGAGGCCGAATCGAATGCCGATTTGCTCGGCAGCTTTGATGTTGACCAAATTCCGATCACCACCCTGATGTTTCAGGCCGGGTATTTGACCATAACACGGGAAGAATTTATTGCTGGCAGCAACCACTTTTACCTGCAACTGCCGAATCATGAGGTACGGTTAAGCCTGTTTGGCAAGCTGTTGCGCCACTACACGGGCGAGAGCGGGGTGGAAGTGGCCAACAAGCGGCTGTTGGCCAGCCACTTGGCCGTTGGTGAACCGGAAGCACTGCCCGCCTTGTTTCAATCATTTTTCGCCAGCATTCCGCATCACTGGTTTGACAACAACCCGATTGCGCAATATGAAGGCTACTACGCCAGCGTGTTTTACGCTTGGTTTGTCGCCAGCGGGCTGACAGTGCGGGTTGAGGACGCCACCCATTTTGGCCGGATCGACATGAGCGTGTTGCTCGGTAGCCGGGTGTACCTGTTTGAATTCAAGGTGGTGGAAAACGCACCGCAGGGCCGCGCCTTGCAGCAACTGATTGAGAAGCGCTATGCCGACAAATACCGCATGCCGGGTGTTAGCGTGCATTTGGTTGGGATTGAATTTTCCCGGCAAGCGCGCAATGTGGTTGGGTTTGAGGCAGAGCAGGCATGGCCTGACTTGTATTGAGCAAATAATTCTTGCCCATTCCAATATTTTTTGGTACGATCACCAAACTAGTGATGGGCGAGGCCTAAGCGAACACCACCACCCGGGAAATAGTTGCGACACTGCCATCATGATCGTAAGCGTATTCTCAAATACGCCAACCCCAGGTAGCCCAACAATGAAGACCCCTTTCGAGGGGTCTTCTCCTTTTCTGCATAACCATGCCCACCACCATTTTCATGGACGAAGCAGGCGATACTGGCTGGTCACTGCACGCTCCCTACGGAAAAAAGGGTTCCAGCCGCTTTTTGATCCTCGCTGCCGTCATCATTCCACACGGAAAAAATATCCATATCGAACGAATCATACGCGGGCTATATCGTGGCCGAAAAGGCCGCAGGCTCGACAGTGAGCTCAAATCGACCGAGTTAAATATCTGGGAAAAAAAGCAGGTTGCGCAAAAGTTATTGTTACTCAGCCAAACCCACCCGGACATTACCTTGCGTGCCGTCGTGGCTGAGAAAGCCAACGTCAATAACGCCTTGCGGGTTAAAAGTGAATCACTCTACATCCATATGGCTGAGCGTTTGCTCAATGCAGAATTGGCGCGCCACACCGAAGTCGAGTTTTTCCCAGACGCCCGAACGCTAAAGAACAAAGACAAAAATGCCTTGCCCAACTACATGGAAACCCGGCTTGCCATTGAAGGGCACGTTCCGATCATCACGACAATCCCGAGTGAAAGCGGCAAATTTCTCGAAATTCAATGCGCCGACATCATCAGTTCCATTATATTTTCACACTATGAATTCGGCGACTCGGCATGCCTTGGGACGTTGCACCCAGCCCTGACCTTAACCAAGTTGTATTAGCGCCAGCTTGGCACACACTGAAAACGGCCCCCGCCCCGGTGTGACAACTTGTGGTCTTGGTCGCTTACGGCGCAACATTCAAGGTTAGGCGTGTTGTAGCCGGACTTGGTGTCACGGGTAGGGCCGTATTTTAGACAGCACAGGGTGTGATCCGATGAGGGCAACACGCCAAACGCCCTGACCAGCGAAACGCTGCAAAAGAGCGAGCGGGGTGAAGACGTATTTTTCGCCAACGACGCAGCTAACCTGCTCCAGCAATTGGGCATTTAATGCGCCTGCCGCCGCATCGGGCGTGCATCAGTGTCATAGGGCGATCCCTTGCTCAGCCGGGCGCGGCAACCATTGCAAGTGGCTTCATGTGCTTTAAGCCAATAAAGCCAGAAGTTGCCGCAATTTGATATAGAATGACATCCATATTGATGATCTCAGCAGGTAAAACCATGCGTACTACCGTTACGATCGATGATGCCCTATACCAGCAGGCACTGGAAATGGCCGATCCCGGCATGGACAAGTCTGACCTGTTCCGGGAAGCGATTCACACCTTCGTGCGGGTGCAAGCGGCAAAGCGCTTGGCCGCGCTGGGCGGCAGCCTGCCTGCGCTGCAAGATGTGACGCTGCGGTGCCAGGAGCCGCTTGGTCAATGAGCACACTAATTGATAGCACGGCATAGATAATAACGGGCCACGTCCCTTGAAAAACGCTTCGGGGCCGGCCACCATCTGGTCACCCCGGTCCGCTTCATTGGTACCGGCCAAATCACCACGCTCGCGCTTGAACATGCGGTTTAGGTCGGCATCAATAAAACGCTTGCCCGCCGTAATCGCCGCCACATTACCCACCACCAGCAACAAATTGCCGGCCAATGGGGCGGCCTCGTCACAGGCATCCCACAAGGGTGGGATACGGGCTTGGCTGATTTTGGGTGGGCTAGACTCTACGTTACTCAGATGCGCCAGTGCATGAAATTTCACTTGCAAGCGCCCCCCCCGCACGAACGCATCACCGCAGACCAACCGTTGAAAACATATGCAGCATTTGCCCAATACACCGTTCCACCTTGGCTTTGCCGGGAATGCCCAAACAAGGAAGGCAAGCACAGCACGTAGTGCAAACCAATCAGCAACCGGCTTGATGGGGCTGATCGATTGTATAACCAGGTATTGGGTTGTAATCGTCGTCGTCACAAGGGAAAATCAAATCAGGCCGCACCCGGGCGATATCTTCCACTGCAATGTTTTCGTTGTAATGTCTGATCAGGGTCAGTGCCTTTTCCAGTTTGGCGGCACTCGGGGCGCGTTGTGATGCATAGATACTTCTGACTGCCGCTATATTTTGTTCAAGCGTCAGCGTTTCTTCAAAAAATGCCTTCAAAGTCCTGTGAACCAGTGCATTGACATGTTCAAGCGAATAGGTCGGCACATCATGGCCGAAAAAGAGATCGATGAGTGTTAAAGCGGCCAAATTATCGGGAAATTCAACTGGTTCGTCACTAAATATTTTGATTAACATGGCATTACCCTCATTTGTTTGGCCACTCCACTTCACCCAAGTTTCCAACCCAGTCGCGCTTGCCTGGCGTACATAATTGAACGACACGCGGCGCACAAAACACATGCCTGATTAACGTCGGCAACCCAAATTACTTTAGCGCAAACAGGCAGCAAGAGCACTCTGGCCCGCTGGCTCGTGCGCTACCCGCAAACCCGCGTTGGCCTGCATGCGGCAACGCTTGCCGCCACCGAAATCAAGTAAAATCGGGCGTGGAAACACATCATCAGTTACGCGCGAATCGGGGGGATTTATGATGGAAGTTGAATTGCTGGCGCAACATGTAACCGAATTGGACGAAGCCGCCTTTGCCCAATTTCGCACATGGTTTGCCGAATTTGAGCAAACAAGCAGACAAAATATTGATCTGGAATTGGCGAAGGAGTTGTGACATGAATACGCGCATCATTGATGGCATTGAAGTGGAAATTGGCTCGGGCAATGTGTTTGCCGATTTGGCGCTGCCAGACCCGGAAAGGCTAAAAATCAAATCTGGTTTGGTGCTTGAAATCACCAAGGCCATTCAAAAGCTTGGCTTGACCCAAAGCCAAGCCGCACAGCGCATGGGTTTGGTGCAGCCCAAGGTGTCAAACATGTTGCGCGGTGACTTTTCCAATCTGTCGGAACGAAAATTGATGGATTGCCTGAACCGGCTTGGGGTTGACATTGAGATCAAACTGACCCCGACCGAGAATGCGCTTGGAAAACTGGTTTTGGTTTGAGGCACAGTCAAGCTTAATTGCAACAGCGCAAATTCGGCAGGCGGCAACCCGTGCCGCCACCAAAATCAGGCAAAATTAGCCGTGCGCAGCACTCCCCCCTACCGCTTCACCACCATCAATCCAGCCCGCTGCCCAATGCGCACATTCGGGTTCGGAAACACCACATACTCCTCGGCATGCTGCACGGTATAACGCACATCGCCATCTTCGGCAATCAAATCCCCCTTGGCCAGCACCGTAAAATTCTGGGTATCCTTGCCAAAGCCCATAGTAAAAGCATCGGAGCGCTTAATGATTTCCTGCGCCGTCCAAAAGATTTGCGCCGCAGTCCCTTTTTCGATCAACCCGCTATCACCCGACAAAAAGCCGCGCAGCAAGCCATCAATCGCACGACTGGCAGCATCGAACTGTGCCAGATCATTGTGCCCAAGCACCCCCACCCGGCCCAATTCAACCGTACTACCAGCGCAGCCGCACTGTTCCGACGAGAAATAGCTATAGGTGCCAGCCGATTTCGGGTTCATAATAATCGCCCCAATCCCGGCGTCCCCCAACCAGTCGATCAACGCCTGCCGTGCCCCGGCTTCAATCAACTCCGGCACGATGGCAAAGGCCGGAAACACCGATTTACGAATCGCAGTATGCAAATCCAAATGCCAGCGCAGCGGGCCACGCCCCTTGAAAAACGCTTCGGTGACGGCCATCATCTGGTCGCCCCGAGCGGCTTCGTTGGTACCGGCCAAATCACCGCGCTCGCGCTTGAACATGCGGTTTAGGTCAGCATCAATAAAGCGCTTGCCTGCCGTAATCGCCGCCACATTGCCCACCACCAGCAGCAAATTGACGGCCAATGCGCGCGGGTTATTGGCCAGATCGGCCAACAAGCCCGCCAGCAAATGGGCCAGTACTTCAATTGGCCCGGTTTCGTCGCCATGCACGCCAACCGAGAGCGCCAGACTCGGCGTGGCCTCGGTCGCTTCCGGATGAATCACTTCCAGCACACCCGGTGCGGGCAGGCTGACCCGATACCCGGCATTCACCAGTGCCGGAGCAAAAAAGCCGACATCAGCCGCAGCCAGTGCCGCAACCGCCGGGGTGAGTGTTACCCCCCCGGCAGCAGCACCGGCAGCACCGGTGGCAACCCCGCCGACACTTGCCCCAACCGGGGATGCAGGCGCGCCGTTCATGCTGCGCTGGCAACCGGGGTTGCCACGTGTTGCGCCGCTTCAGACAGTGCCCATACCTGCAACATCACTTGTTCATGCGGCGCATGAGCATGGCCATAGCTAGAGGCCTGTGGCAGCTTGGCCACCACTTGCTCAATGGCTGCCTTGCCATCCACCTGATGCTGCATGTGGTGCAGCACATGGCACAGCAAACGCTGCTGGGCCCGATGCAGTGCCTGACCGGCATAATCGCGCAGCCCGGTTTGTTCCGGGTGAATCTGCTTCAAGCCATGTTCCAGCGCATCGATTCCAGCCGCACGGCGCAACAACATGCCAAGGTGCAGGAACGATGGCAAATCCATCCCTTCCGGACGCACCACCGAGAGCGAAGCGAACAGGAACGCTGCCACTTGAGCCAAGGCATCAACGCTCTTCCATGCCGCCACAAACGGCTTGGGCAAGCCGGTCATGGCCGGATGATCGGCACCGGTGCCACTGGTCGACAAGCCCGCCAGCATATCGCCCTTGGCAAACAGATGCGCCAACTGGTCAATTTGCGCTTTGTGGCCACTATCGACCGACAACACGCCCTCAATCATGGCGCGTTGCAAGGCGCGGGTAAGATGATCCACCTCAATCGAGGTTTCCGGCGGCACCAACAGCGCATGCTGGTCAAGCACATCAAACACCGGCGTCAGGTTCAGCGCGGCCCAGCCCTGTGCCCAGGCTTGCAGCACATCAGTTTCCGGCACGCCATAGCCATTGGCCAAACTGGCAATGGCCAGCGGGCCGCAGCGGTTGACCGCTTCATTGGCCAGCACGGTAGCCAAAATCGCATTCGCCAGCGGATGATCTTGCGCACGCCGGGTGGCAACGAAGCTGGCCGGGAAGTACGGTTTCAAAATCGGCTCAGCCCATGCCTGCTCAATTAACGGCAACTGGCCCAATAAGCGCTTAAAGCGATTCTTGACGTTGGCCACCACCACCGCCAGTTCAGAAGCGACCAAACCGCGGCCTTCCTGCTTGCGCCGCGCCAGTTCGTGGTTGCTCGGCAATTGCTCCAGCTCACGCGAGAGTGCCCCTTCTTCTTCCAGCGCATCGATCAGTTCGGCATAGGCATCGAGCACACTGCCCTGACTTTGGGCCTGTACTTCACGGGTCAGCAACTGGGTTTGCAGGCGATTGTCACGCAGCACCAAAAATTCGATGTCTAGCGTCATATCGTTCAAAATCCGGTTACGTTCGGCTTCGTTCAACTTACCGGCATTGACTTCGACATCGAGCCAAATCTTGGCATTGACTTCGTGATCAGAACAATCGACGCCAGCCGAATTATCAATCGCATCGGTAAAGATGCGGCCACCGGCCAAGGCAAATTCGATCCGCCCGGCCTGGGTGGCACCGAGGTTACCGCCTTCGGCCACCGCCTTGCAGCGCAATTGCTTGCCATCGACCCGAATCCCATCGTTGGCCCGATCCTTGACCTGGGCGTGGGTTTCTTCGCTCGATTTGATATAGGTGCCGATCCCGCCGTTGTAGAACAGGTCAACCGGTGCCAACAGAATTTGGTGCATCAATTCTTCGGGCGTCAGGCTGGCTGCTTCGATCCCCAAGGCAGCGCAAGCTTCGGGCGACAGATCAATCGTGCGGCTGCTGCGCGGCCAAACCCCACCGCCTTGCGAAATTTTGCTCTTGTCGTAGTCTTCCCACGAACTGCGCGGCAAGGCAAACATGCGGGCCCGCTCTTCAAACGAGATCGCGACATCTGGATTCGGATCGATAAAGATATGCCGATGGTCAAACGCCGCCAACAGTTTCAACTGGCGTGACAGCAACACGCCGTTGCCGAATACGTCACCCGACATATCACCAATACCGACCATGCTGATCGGGGTAGTGTCCATATTGTGATGCATTTCGTAGAAGTGGCGCTTGACCGCTTCCCACGCGCCCTTGGCGGTAATGCCGAGCTTTTTGTGGTCGTACCCGTTCGAGCCACCCGAGGCAAATGCGTCGCCAAGCCAGAAGCCGCGCGAAACGGCAATGCCGTTGGCGATGTCGGAGAAGGTCGCAGTGCCCTTGTCTGCTGCCACCACCAGATATGGGTCTGGGCCATCGTAGCATACGGTATCTTGCGGGTGGATGATGGCACCCTTGTCGCGGTTGTCGGTCAGATCGAGCAAGCCGCCAATAAACAAGCGATACACGGCTTCGCCTTCAGCCGCAATCACTTCACGCGGGGCGTTTTTCGGCATCATTTTGCAAACAAAACCACCTTTGGCCCCGGCTGGTACGATCACTGCGTTTTTCACCATCTGGGCTTTCACCAAACCGAGCACTTCGGTGCGGTAATCTTCCATCCGGTCCGACCAGCGCAGGCCACCCCGGGCCACCGGGCCACCGCGCAGGTGAACCCCTTCAAAGCGGCGCGAGAAGACAAAGATTTCGCGATATGGGCGCGGTTCGGGCAGGAATGGCAACTGGGCCGAATCGAATTTGAAAATGATCGTATCTTCCGGCTGCTGGCGTTGGAAGTACGAAGTGCGCAGGGTTGCCAGCATCAAATCGGCCACGCTGGCCAGTACCAGTTCGGTATCGGCATGGTTGACTTCGGACAAGCGGCCCTTGATCGCGCGCAGCGCATCGACGCCCTGATTGCGCTCGGCTTCACTACGGGCCGGATCAAAACGCTGCAAGAATGCCTGCACCAACTCGCGCGCCAAGCTTGGCTGCTTGCGCAGACAATCGGCAATATAGCGTACCGACAGACGGGCACCGGCCTGACGCCAGTAGCTGATGTAGGCGCGCAGCAATTGGATTTCGCGCGCATGCAGGCCACCTTCGAGTGCCAGCCCATTCAGGCGGCCATCTTCGGCTTGGCCGTTGAACAGGCGGGCAAACATGTCTTCGGCCACTTCGGCCACTTCCGGGTCACCCAGACGACCGGCGGTGGCGGCATCGATTTGCAGGCAGGTAATAAAACACGGCGTGCCATCCAACGCTGCGACGCGGTATGATTTTTCCCGGTCAATCGAGACTCCGGCGTTGTGCAATGCTGGCAGAATTTGTGACAGGGGCGGCACCCGGTCAGCGGAATACAAGCGAATCGTCGCCACTTCACCGAGCCCGGAATCGAATTCGACTTCGGTCGCAACCGTAATCGGCTGGCCATGGGTTTTGCCAACGATGTGCTGCAAATCGCGCAGCGCGACTGCCGGGGAATTACCGGCGATATAGTCAGCCGACAGGTTGCCGGTCAACTTGCGCAAATTGTTGCGCAAAGTGCGATCAGCAATCGAATTCGAGAGCCGTTCAAAGCCACTGTGCCAGCCATCCATCACGGTCAACAGCGGGGTGCCGATGTCGTGTTCCAGATCCAGTTCCAGTTTGGCGGCATTGGCAATCAGGTACAGACGCGCCAGCGGGCCATCGGCCACCAGCGTTTGCGAACGCACGTCGCTGGCCCCGGACGCAGCGCGCAGGGTGTGCGACATGGCTTCGACCAGACTGGCCGAGAAGCGCTCACGCGGCAGATACACCAACACGTTCAAATGCCGGTTATACACGTCACGCCGGGCAAAGACCCGGGTGCGCGGCTGTTTGTAGAGCGAGACCACCTGACTACATATCTGAGCCAGCCAATGCGGATCGGCTTCCATCAATTCGGTACGCGGCAGTGAATCGAGCACTTCCTGAAACTTTTCAGCGCGGAAACCCTCTGGCCGCACCCCGGCAATATTCAGCACGCGCGCCACGCGCTGGCGTGCAACCGGCAAGCGTACCGCTGGATTCGAGGTGGCGGCACGGGTGAACAGGCCGAGAAAGCAGTGCTCGCCAATGATGGTGCCGTTGGCATCAGTATCACGCACGCCGATAAAATCGAGCCTTTGATCCCGGTGCAAGGTGCCCTGCACGTCGGCCTTGACCACCGACAGGATTTCCGCCCGGGCCGACAGGGTAGCAAAATCACCGGGGATATTCGCCAGGCAGGTGCCATACACCGGGTGTTCCAAATCGCGCAGCACGCCAAGCCGACTCGGGATGTCGCGCACCATTTCGGCGTCACCGGACTTGACCCGGTAATAGGCATAGCCAAACGCTTCAAAGCCTTCTGATTTGGCCCACTCCATGAAAGCTGCCACTTCCTGCCCTTCGGCACCGCGTGCACCAGCCGCATTGCCCACCTGTGACATGCGTTCGGCCAGTGCCACCGAATCACGCCGCACCATCGCGGCGTCGCCTGCCACCATTGACAGGGCCGCCGTCAGTTCGGCCAGTTCAGCCCCTTCGTGTTCGTTGTTTAACAACAGCAGCACATACGATTCCAGCGCGCCGCTGCGGGCGGCTGCCGGTTCGGCGCGCTCAACCACGCCATCGGTGCGTGACACCGACAGCACCGCGTTCAGCACGCCATGCAGCGCCACCTTGCGCTTGCGCAGCGCCATGACCAGCGAATCGACCAGATACGGCATGTCAGGATTGAGAATCAACAAGGCCGTGGCCTGGCCGCCGCGTCCATCCGGATACAGCATGCTGGCGATTTGGCAGCCATCGCCATCACGCTTGGCCAGTTGACTGAAACCGCTCCACAGAATCGCCGCCAAATGGTTCGGCGTGCCGTCGCTCAAATCGGCTTCATCAAGCCCATCGAGCCAGCTTTTGATCAGGCCGGTAACATGCGGCGCGCCTGCTGCATTGGCACCGGCAGCGGCCAGCACCAATTCCAGGGTCTTGGCCCGCAAGTCCTGCTTTTGTTGTTCCATCGTGATTCTCCATTTTAATTAAATGTGTTGCTTTGATTGGGTAGAATGCTTTGATTTTTTATTGGGGGGTTTATTGCTTGCCGATCTGGCCGAGCTGGTCGAGAAAGGCGTGCATTCGCTCATGCTTGCACGCCCAAAATTTGAAAAGCGCTATTTTACCTGCGCTTGGGCCAACACACAAATAGGACTTACACAAAATTGTCCCAGCAAGGCACCCAGCCGCAGGCAGTACGCCTGTACGGCAAGGCTGGGTAACGCCGCTGGGGCGGTTTTGCGTAAGTCCTCACAAATTTAAAATACCATGCCGGGCGAGAGCTTGGCTGGCAACTCCAGCACACTGTTTTCAATCGATGCCACCGGATAGGCGCAGTAGTCAGCCGCGTAATAGGCGCTCGGGCGGTGATTGCCGGATTGGCCGATGCCGCCAAACGGTGCCGACGAAGCAGCGCCGGTGGTGGGCCGGTTCCAGTTGACAACCCCGGCCCGGGCTTCGAGCTGGAAGCGCTGCCACAGTGCCGCATCGTCTGACAGCAAGGCAGCGGCCAGACCGAACTGGGTGTTGTTGGCAATCTTCATCGCCTGGGCAAAATCATCAACCCGGAAAATTTGCAGCAAGGGGCCAAACCATTCTTCGTCGGCAATCCCGGAAGCCTGGGTCACATCGACGATGCCCGCCGAGACAAAGCCGGTATTGGCTTGCAAATGCTTCATTTCCAGCAGCGAAGTGCCGCCCTTGGCAATCAAATCATGATACGCGCCAACCAGCCGTTCGGCGATTTTACTCGATACCACCGGACCCATGAACGGGGCCGGTTCGGCATCCGATTTGCCAACCACCAGCTTGCTCGCCACTTCTACCAGCCGCTTGACAAACGCATCACCGACCGCACCGGTTTGCACAATCAAACGCCGGGCGCAGGTGCAGCGCTGGCCGCCGCTGACAAAGGCCGAGAAAATTGTGTGGTGCACTGCCGGATCGATGTCTTTGATGTCCCACACCACCAGCGGATTATTGCCGCCCATTTCCAGTGCCAGCATCTTGCCCGGCTGGCCGCCAAACTGGCGGTGCAGGCTGACCCCGGTTTGGCAGGAACCGGTAAACAACAGGCCATCGAGTTCCGCATTTTGTGCCAGTGCCACCCCGGTATCACGCGCGCCATTAATCAAATTGATCACCCCAGCCGGGACACCCGCTTGCTGCCACAATTGCACGGTTTTGAGCGCGGTTTGTGGTGCGTATTCGGACGGTTTGAAGATCACCGTATTGCCAGCAATTAAGGCCGGTACAATATGGCCATTTGGCAAATGGCCGGGGAAGTTGTATGGGCCATACACGGCAAACACGCCGTGCGGGCGATGGCGCAGCACTGCATCGCCATCGGCAATTTTCGATTGGCTGATGCCGGTTCTGGCATGGTAGCTTTGCACCGAGATATCGATCTTGTTGGCCATGGTGGTCACTTCGGTGCGCGCTTCCCACAGCGGCTTGCCGACTTCGAGCGAAATCAAGCGCGCCAGTTCTTCACTGTTTTCCTTGAGCAGATCACGAAAGCGCTGGCAAATCGCAATCCGTTCATCGAGTGGCGTCATCGCCCAGGCCGGAAACGCTGCGCGCGCTGCGGTGCAGGCGGCGCTAACTTCATCGGATCCTGCCTCATGGCCCTGCCAACTGGTTTGGCCATCCGCTGGATTGACGGCGGCAAACAGCGGGCCCGAGCCTGCTACCCAGTTACCGTTAATAAAATGACTGCTTTGGGCAAAACCGGCGTTGTTCGCATCAGACATGATTATTCTTCCTTGAATTCAAAGTAAAGGTACGGACCGGGTCGCCAGCGCAGCAACCCAGTACCCGCTGTTCGGCTTCGGACAGGGCAATATGGCCTTGCTCCGGCTGGGCATGAGACAAGATGACGCGGAAATCGGACAAGCTGGTGCTGGCCAGCAAGTATGGTTCAGGCGCACTGTTAGCGCTCACTCCGCTGGCCGGGTTGGTAGCAGATTGTGCCGCTGGTTGTGTTGCAGCTTGTGCTGCCGGTTTTGCTGCCGGTTTTGCTGCCGGTTTTGCTGCGATAATGGCCAGCGCACTTTCGCGCATGGCGCGCAATTCCGAGAGCCGCGCCTGCAATACCGGGCCAGCATCAAAAATATCAACATAGCCTTCGTAATACATGCCTTCCGATTCGAGCATGCGCCGCGCCGGTGCCGTCGACACATGCACCTTGCCCACCGCATCTTGCGCTTCACGCGGCAGGTAGGCAATATACAGCGGCTGGCGCGGCATCAGTTCGGCGATGAAGGATTTCTTGCCCATGCTGGTCAATTCATCGACCGTATTAAAATCCATTTTGAAAAAGTGGCGCGCCAACCCTTCGTAGAACGGTGAACTGCCATCCGGATTCAGAAACCCGCGCATCTCGGCGATGATTTTTTCATTGAACAGGTGCGGAAACTGGGCCAAAAACAGGAAGCGGCTTTTGGACAGCAATTTGCCATTGTAGCCACTGCGGTATTCCGGGTTCAGGAACAGGGTACACAGTTCTGAACTGCCGGTCAGGTCATTGGCCAGATACAGCGTTTCCATGCGGGTAAACACCCGCAACTCGCGCGAGGAATGCACCAGCGTGCCGATCCGGTAGTTATAAAACGGTTCGTCCAGCCCAACCGCGCTTTTGATCGCACACACCCCGGCCACATTGCCGTTGCTGGTGTCTTCCATGATAAATAAATAGTCGCGCTGGGTCGGCGCGAGCTGTTCGGCAAACGAGGCACAGGCGATGCTGATCCGGTTGGCCAGCCGTTCCCGGTCTGGCTTTAAGGTGGTCATCCCGCCCCCAACTTTTGACGCCATGTCAAACAAGGCATCAAGGTCGTTTTCTTTCACGGCACGTACAACTAACATGATGAGCCTTTTTAACGAATTTAAGATTCGACGCAAAAAACCGTGTCACCGGCCACAACGCCGAGCGCAACGCCAGTGTCAGCCCCGATCAACAGCTTGCTACCCGACTGGATCAAGCCCTGGCCGATCACCGCCCGAAACTGCTGCTCCTGCCGATTGGCCAACATGAACGAGGGTGCGGTGGCCAAGGCGGATGCCGCGCTCGCTGAGTCGGCCAATTCCACCTGGCGCAGCATGCCACGCTGCATGGTGCGCAGGGAATTTTTGTGGGCCAGCAAAATCGGCCCGCCATCAAAAATATCGACATACTCGTCGGCCTCAAAGCCTTCTTCGGTCAACAGTTTGAACGGCAGCGCGCCATCCGGATGCACCTGCCCCATGGCCGCCTGTGCCGCACCGGGCAACAGTGGCACATACACCGGGTAGGGTGGCATCAATTCTACAATCAGGGTTCGGTTGCGTGCGCCTTCAATGACGCGCTCGGCATCAATGAAATCCATCTGAAAAAACTTGCGCCCCAGCGCATCCCAAAATGGCGATTCACCAGCGGCATCGTTCATCCCGGCCAGCGGCACAAAAAAGCGGTCGTTGAAGCGGTGTGGTGCCATCGCAGCAAACATCAGGCGTGAGCGCGACAAGAGTGCGGCAGCCTGTTCGATGCCGGATGCATCGCGCACAAAAAAGCTGGCCAGTTGCGAATAGGCGGTCAGCTCGGAACACAGCGTCAGCGCGTGTACGCTGTGGCTGATATTCAAATCGCGCGAGACATGTTGCACTACATCGTTGCGAAACGCAAAATAGGTGCCATTGGTACCTGCCGTGGCAAAAATCGACGCGGTGCCAATCACTTCGCGCGCCGCGCCACTGCCAGCTTCGAGCACAAACACATACGATTCTTCGCCCTGAATATCCACCTCGGCAGCAAAACTGGCCAGCGAACGTTCAACCGCCGCCGCAATCTTGGCCCGGCTGCGCGGCAAGGTATGCACCCCGCGTGCCGCCACCGCCACCAAGGCTTCCAGGGCCGGAATATCGGCCATTTCAACCGGACGTACTACTACCATATTTTTCTCCCGCTAAACCCGCCTTGCGTCAGGTGCCGTACCAGTTGCCCTGTGCTAGGTGCCCTGCGCCAGGTGCCCTGCCAGGTGCCCTGTGCACCAAAACATCAAGGCGGCCAGTCACCCGCCGCCTGTACCTGCAGCGCCCCTGACGGAGCACTGCCCTGCCAGAATTGTGTTATTTTGCTTGCGCTGCCAAAAACGCATCAATCCCGGCCCGCATCAAACGATCACCTTCTTCAATGTCAGCATCGCTAATCGTCAAAGCCGGTGCCAGCCGCACCACGTCCGGGCCAGCTACCAACAACATCAAGCCCTTGGCTGCACAGGCACGGGTAATATCTTTCGATTTGCCCTTGAACCCGTCGGCCAGTACCATGCCAAGCAACAAGCCCTGGCCGCGTACCAGCGTAAATACTTGCGGGTAATCACGCACCACCGCTTCCAGCGTGGCGACCAGCTTGCTTGATGCTTCGCGCACCCGGGCCAAAAACGCTGGCTGGCTGATGATGTTGATTACATTCAGCGCCACGGTAGCGGCCATCGGGTTGCCGCCGTAAGTGGTGCCGTGTGTGCCAACCACAAACACCGATGCCAGCTCGTTGTTGGTCAGCATCGCACCAATTGGGTAACCATTGCCGAGCGCCTTGGCGGTGGTCAGAATGTCCGGCGTTACGCCATAGCCCTGATATGCATACAAATTGCCGGTACGGCCCACACCCGATTGCACTTCATCAAAAATCAATACCGCGCCTTGCTCATTGCACAAATCACGCAGCGCTTGCAGGTATTCGCGGGTGGCAGGCAATACCCCGCCCTCGCCTTGCACCGGCTCCACCACTACCGCGCACACATCGTCGGTAATCGCGGCACGGGCGGCATCAATATCATTAAACGGAATGTGGTTCAAAGCGGGTGGCAATGGCTCAAAGCCTTCGGTATATTTAGGCTGGCCACCGACCGAGACGGTAAACAAGGTACGGCCATGGAACGAATTAATGCAGGAAACGATGCGGCTCTTTTTGCCAGAATGCTTTTTGCTGGCATATTTGCGCGCCAGTTTTAACGCCGCTTCATTGGCTTCAGCACCAGAGTTGCAGAAAAACACTTTGTCGGCAAAGGTGGTTTCGGTCAACAGCTTACCCAGACGCAAAACCGGTTCATTGGTGTAGGCATTGCTCAAATGCCACAAGGTGCCCGCTTGCTGGCGCAGCGCTTCCACCAGTACCGGGTGGCAATGGCCGAGGCTGTTGACGGCGATGCCGGAAGTAAAATCGAGATAGCGGTTGCCAGCTTGATCCCACAATTCCAGCCCCAGGCCCTTGACTGGCACCATGGCCGCCGGGGCGTAGGTCGGAACGAAGGCTTCATCGAAGCTTTGACGGGTAACAGGACGGCTCAAGACATCAACGGCAGCGTTCATAACGATTTTCTCCAAAAGTGGTCGAATCCGGGACGGGCAAGTTTCAGGGTAAGCCGATTTTGCTGGTAACTACTAGCAAACCATGGCTTGTCCGATGCAATGCAGAGATTATAGGCAAGCCGGGCCAAAAAATCTTTTAAAACTGCGACAGCAATTTTCATTTTTCCACCGCATTGGCCCCAACCGGGCCTGCGCCCATGCGGCGCTGCCGCTCTTCGCGTGGGGTAATGCCAAACAATACGCCAAACGCGGTGGAAAAGTGGGAGCCGGAAGAAAAACCACACATCAGACCGATTTGTACGATTGAATGATGGGTTTCCTGCAACAACTGGCGCGAGCGCTGCAACCGCAATTCCAAATAATAGCGTGAGGGTAGGTTATCCAAGTGCTGTTTGAACAAGCGCTCCAACTGGCGGCGCGATAATGAGACCAATTGCGCAATATCATCGGTCGAGAGTGGCTCTTCAATATTGGTAGCCATCAATTCAAGCGCTTCGGCCAGTTTCGGCGGCAAACTGGCCCGTGCCGCCAATGCCGCAGGCTGCCGCTCGTTACCCGGGCGCACCCGTTCGAGGCACAGCGCATCGGCAATCTGACCCTGCATGCCGACACCGAACAGGGCCGCAACCAGACTGAGGGCAAAATCGAGGCTGGCCGCTGCGCCACAACAGGTGAGCCGGTTTTGATCAACTTCGTACAATTGCGGGCTAATAATCGCCCGTTCGGCCCCGCTATCGATTGCGCCGTACAGGCCCCACGGCAAGGCAATCCGTACCCCGGACAACGCCCCGCTTTCGGCCAGCCACAGCACCGGCGCCCCAACTGCGCCCCAAAACGGCACGCCTTTGAGGCGGGTTTGAATCACGGACAGTGGCGGGTCGGTCGGACAAGCTGCCTCTTCATCGGCGACCAGTAATACCAAATCGAATGGGAACGGCAGTTCGTTGGGTGGCAGGTCGGGTCGTGCCGCTTCTGGTCGGGCCGCTTCTGGTCGGGCCGCATCTTGCCAAGACAGCGCGCTCAATTGGCAGCGCGCCCCGGCCATGCGCAGCATTTTGCGCAGCGGCTGCAGCAGATTAACCCAGCTCAGCTCGTCGGCGGCACCGGCGTTAATCAGCAAAATCCGGATCGGATTTTGGCTGGCAAAGCGGGTCAGTTCGGCGAAGGACATGGCAGGTCAATAGCGCGTGATGGGGCTTGAAGGCAAGCCGTGAGCATAGCAGGAATTGCTTGCATGCGGGATAACGCCACCGTCATGGCAATCAAGACTGTCAAAATTTTTCGTACCCTTCCACTTGCTCCGTTCAGTGCCAATACCGCCACGGTAAGCATTGGTGCGTTCACTTAAGTGTGTGGTCGTAATCAATTTGAGAAGCCTCCTCGGCCCGGGTTCGGCAGTCCCGGATGTTTTTAGCGGCGATCTGGCGTACTGGCATCCAGTTCCGCTCACTTGATTGCCGACTGTATTCTGCGCTGGCACTTGATTCCCACCTCTTGTGCGGGAATGACGGGGCGGCCAGCCACAGTAGGGCGGCATCGTTTTTCAAATTGATTGCTGCGTTACGCTTATAACGTAAGTTGGGCCATTTAAAACCAGAGGCGGATGATCGAACAGGGGCAGCGCAAACTTGTGTGTAAATTCATGAGTTTTGCTGCATCAAGCACGGTGACATAAACACGAATCATCTAAATTCAAGAGTATGTTTTATTTTCACCTGCGTTCAATTTTCTAGGGTTCAGATCGATTTGTGTAACCTTCGACTTTGATTATCGTGGCAAACATTGAAGTTATCGCAAACTCCGTTTCCAAACCATTAGCGGTCACAAATATGTGTTCATTTGCATTTTTAAAATGAAGATCAACTTTCCCATGGCTACCCCACCTAATAAAAGACGTGTTTTTCACTGCTATCAGTGCTAATTGCATCTGCACACAGTTAAATCCTTGAGCAAGCCACTTTGCAGGTGGTTTTTCTGGAAAATTTGCAAAATCAATGCGCAAAACAACGGTCGGCCCATCTCGATTAAAGACAATATCATGCAACTCGACTCCCATTAATTCCGGTATGTTGTTACCAAAAATTGTAGTGATAATTTTTGGATTTGTTATTTGATTAAGCCAATTACTCATTAAAACCTCTCGAAAGAGTAATGTTCCTGTGTTCCTGTCACATGCCCGGTACGGGGATTGTTAAGTGGCCGCACATTAAAATGCCCACCTTGATCACCAACACCGCCTTGGCCAAATTGGTGGCCCGTAGAATGCCGAGCTTCAAATCAATTGGTGAAGTTTACTTAGTCATGAATCGTTACGGTTATATTTTTGGAATATTGGTGATGAGCATCAAGAAAAATTGTTTTTAAAATTTGCACCTCATTTCCCAATCTATTTTGACTTAGGCGAAAATCGAACCAATCAACAATTATAAAATCATCTGATAAAATACAATCCACGAGACAATCCCATAATGCGTCTGCATTCATGCCATAATAATCAGGAAAGTTTAACCCTTTTTTTATACAATCATGAATATCATTGATTGTTAGAAGAGATTTTCCATCAATAATTAATTTGGTTGGTAAATTCGTCATATAATTTGTGTGAAATTTTTGTAGTGATCAATGGTGTGAAATATCAATCCGTCGTTTGAATAAAGAATTCGCTCATTTCCCCGAAAGCCTCCTGTGTAATTTAAATCGGCCTCGTACCAAATTCGCCCCTGCTTTACGGGTAAATCTCCTCCTTTGTTTTGGAATATATCGCCACCAATGCTTTTTCCTGGCGCAACTTTGTCCAAGTTTCCGAGTTTGGGATTCCATCCTAAACTCTTAGCAGTAGTCTTGTCTAAAAAGTTCGGCGGCAAGTTACCGGTTTGGGAAATGTGGTCGGCAACATCTTGCCGGGATGTTAATGGGCCACATCCACTCAAACCCAGCGGATCAACCCACCCACTCGGATCATGCACATATCCCTGTGGCCGCAATCCCCCCGCCACGCCAATCGGATCAGGGCTGCAATACTGCCCAGTATCCGGGTCGTAATAGCGCTGAAAATTATAGTGCAAACCGGTCTCAAGATCGTACCACTGATTGGCGAAGCGCAAGTCCACATCGGGCACATTGTTGGCATCGTTGGCGGCACGCACTGGCCACCACTGGTTGGCCTTGCCCCAAGTTTGTAATTGGACTGACCAAACAATCTGCCCTTCTGCATCAACC
>JACCDS012223080.1_pt1 | contig 18783 bp, 12 predicted proteins | sample 7446441 | NCBI WGS metagenome assembly JACCDS01 (sample SAMN15323445, study PRJNA562643) | freshwater metagenome | isolation source: river surface water | place: USA:Blue River Watershed | collected 2017-08-17
CAGTTTCACGCTCCACCTCGGCGACATCAAAACCGGGACCAGCCGCTGCAGCGATGACGTATACCTGAAGGTACGTACGCTGTTCAATGAATTCAGCCAGCCGCTGATCTACACGCCCGGTGACAATGAATGGACCGATTGTCACCGCAAGCTCGCTGGCGCCTATGATCCGCTGGAGCGACTGGAAAAACTGCGCAGTCTGTTCTTTGCAACGCCGGAAAGCTTTGGCCGGCACAAGCTCGCGCTGATGTCGCAGCGCAGCGATCCGCGGTTTTCGCGGTATGTCGAGAACCTGCGCTGGACGCAAGGCAAGGTCAGCTTCGCCACGGTGCATCTGGTCGGCTCGAATAATAACTGGCAGCCGGAGTTGCCCTCGGTGTCGGAGTTTGCCGCGCGCGAAGAGGCCAACCTGGCGTGGCTGCGCGACACCTTTGCAGCCGCCAAGGGGCGCGGAGACATCGCGGTGGTGCTGGCCATGCAGGCCGATACCTTCATGAGCGAACCGGGACCGTCATCGGGCTTCACGCGCTGGCTGCAGGTCCTGGCTGACGAGGTCGCGCACTGGGGCAAGCCGGTTTTGCTACTGCAGGGAGATTCGCATCAGTACCGCGTTGACCGTCCGCTGCGTACTGCGGATGGCAAGTCACTGCCGAACCTGCTTCGAGTCGTAGTACCCGGTGAACGTCATCCGGATGCCGTACTGATCGAGGTCGATGATGCGCGTCCGGACAATCCGTTCCAGCTCCGACTGATGGGCGCAGGAACCGACGCACCATCGCCGCGCTGAATTCACGGCCCGCAGCTTACTGGATCGATTGGCGACGCCGCCATCGGCGATGCATCCGGCGATAACGACGAAAACATGACGGAGTGAACCATGCTGTACCTGCTGAAAATTCTGCTGTCAGCGCTGGTGATTGCGGGGGCCAGCGAGCTGGCCCGCCGCAGCACAGGTCTGGCTGCGCTGCTGTTGGCCCTGCCCATGGTGTCGCTGCTGACCTTCACCTGGATCTGGTTTGAACAGCGTGATCCTCAGGTGATTGCGCGGCTGTCGATGGATACCTTCTGGTACGTGCTGCCGACGCTGCCGCTGTTTATTGTTCTGAGCGTCATGCTGAAGCATGGCTATGGCTTTGCCTGGTCGCTGGGGGCCGGCTGTGTGGTCGGCGCAGCGCTGCTCGGGGTAACCCAGTGGGTGCTGTCGCGTTGAGTCGCCGTCGATGCCGGCCCGCTCTGCAGTAGCGCCGGCTTGACCTTAGCGCCCGCCTCTTGCGGCAGCCACCAGACGTTCGCCCCCGAAGCCAAAGCGGCCGCGCGTATCGTTGGCAAGCCGCGCGCCATGCTCACGTCGCATGAAGAAACCGTCGGCAGGGAGTGCCGGCGCATACAAAAAGCCCTGGTACTGATCACAGCCGAGGCGTTGCAATTGCTCCAGCTGCTCGGGTAATTCCACCCCTTCGGCCACCACCTGCAGCTTCAGTGCATGCCCCATCTGGATGATGGCCAGCACGATGGCCGCGTCCAGCTCCTGCTCATGCAGGGACATGATGAAGGACCGATCGATCTTGAGCTTGTGCAGCGGGAAGCGCTTGAGATAGGCCATGCTCGAATAACCGGTGCCGAAATCGTCGATCGACAGGGCCACGCCCAGACCTGCCAGACGCTGCAGCCTTTCCAGTGCCTCATTCGCATCCTGGATCAGGATCGACTCCGTCAGCTCCAGCTCCAGCAATGCTGGGTCCAGATCATGCTCCTTCAGCGCCGCCGCCACATCTTCGACGAAACGGGTTTGCTGGAACTGCAAGGCCGACACGTTGACGGCCACCTGGCAAGGCTGCCCTTGACGCACCCAGTCGGCGGCCTGGCGTACCGCCTCGCACAACACCCACTGCCCCAGGTTGACGATGAAACTGGTGTCTTCCGCCACACCGATGAAATCGCCGGGCATGAGCAGCCCGTTTTCCGGATGCTGCCAGCGCACCAGTGCCTCGCAACCGAGGATGCAGTCGCTGGTCATGTTCAGGCGAGGCTGGTAATGCAGCACGAATTCATCACGCTTCAGGCCTTCACGCATGGCGTGATCCAGCCGGATGCGCGACAGCAGGTCGGCATTCATCTGGGGCTGATAGAAGCGGTAATGGCCTTTGCCACGCTCTTTCACCTGATACATCGCCGTGTCACCGTGCTGAATCAGCTCATCGAGCGTGCGGCCATCTTGCGGATACAAGGCAATGCCCAAGCTGCAGCTCAGACTGAAGTCCATGTTCTCGATGCTGACCGGCATGGCGATGGTTTCAATGATGCGCCGTGCCGTCAGCTCAGCGGCATGAGCATCCGCCTCGTGCAGGTGAATCACAAATTCGTCACCGCCCAAACGGCACAGGGTGTCCGTGAGTCGCAGGCAGCGTTTGAGACGCTGCGCCATCTCGATCAACACCCGGTCGCCAAACAGGTGGCCGAGCGAGTCGTTGATGTGCTTGAAGCGGTCCAGGTCCAGGAAGAGAACCGCAAATCCCTTGCTGCTGCGTTCAGACAGGTGAATGGCGTGGCTGACACGCTCGGTCAGCATTAGCCGGTTGGGCAGGCCCGTCAACGCGTCGCTGTACGCCAGCTGTTCGATGCGCTTTTGCGCTTCCATCTTGTCGGTCAGGTCCTTGGCGAACAGGACGGTGTGCATCACCTTGCCATCGCCATTGCGCAAGACCACCCAGGACACTTGTAGCGCCACGGCCTGGCCTTCGGGCCTTCTGATCCAGACTTCGCCCTCCCAAAATCCTGGATGCTGCAATTTCTGATCGACTTCATTCAGCCAGCCGTCGTGGTTGGCCGGGTGATAGAACAGCTCGCGCGCCGAGCGGCCCAGCAGGTCAGCTTCCTGACAGAGGGTCAGCTCCTGCGCTGCCGGGTTGCAGGCTTCGATCACGTGCTGGGGCGTCGTGACAAAGATGGCGTCCGGGCTGGACTGGAACACTTTGGCGGCCAGCTGCAATTGCGCTTCGGTAGCGCTGCGCTGTGTGATGTCACGGAACGCATAGACCCGTCCGATCGGTCGGCCGCGCGCCAGTTGCGGGCGGGTGATGCGCTCCAGCACTCGCCCGTTGCGAAGCACCAGCACATCGGTGGCCTCTAGCAGCGGCGTGCGCAGGATCAGTTGCAGCCGTTCGTGATAGTGGTCCTGCGTCGGCACGCTGTTGGCGAGGAAGGCATGAATCGCTGCGTCGTCATGCTGGGTCAGCAGTTCGGGCGGCAATTGCCACAGCTCGGCAAACAGGCGGTTGAAGGCGCGGATCTTGCCATCCATGTCGCACACCAGAATGCCGTCCGCCGTCGATTCGAGGGTGGCGCGCAGTTCGGCCAGCAGGCGCTCGAGCTTCTGTTCGGCGCTGTGCTGTTGCGTCTTGTCCTGCATGCCCACCAGGCAGACACTCTCGTTCTCACTCAGGTGAACGACCGTCAGCAAGCGATCCACCACCACGGTGGATCCGTCGGCACGCCGCAGCAAGGCATCGGAGCGCCGCACGTTCACGTAGCCGGCAGCGACTTCCTGCCACAGGTGAAGGTCTTCGAGGTTGGCACTGAGCTCCACCGCACTGGCGCCCACCATGTCTTCTGGTGTCAGACCCTGCAACTCGGCCGCAGCGGCATTGGCCGTGAGGATGCGCTGTGTTTTAGGGTCAACCACCCACACGCCTTCCAGCATGCCCTCAATACACGGTTGCAGGTGGATGTAGCTCATTGGCTAGGGCCCGAGTCGGAGGCTTCGACGGCGCGCTCAAAGTAGTAACAGATCCGCTGGCGCGGGGCGAGGTATTCCAGAGCAGCACGGGGCAACTGCTGCGGCTTCAGGCTGCGCAGCACATTGAGCTCCGGGGTCTGCTTCATGTCGAGGTAGATCGCTTCGCTCAATGGCACGCTGTCGTCATGGACCAGCACGCGCGGCTTGAGCGGATGCGCTGAATTGACCGACATGACTAGACCGTAGCGCTGATCCGAAAGTTGCACCAGCGTTCCCGGCGGGTAGATACCCATCATGCGAATGAAGGCACTCAGGGTCGCTTTGTCAAAACGCCCCTGCATCCGCGCAAAGATCAGCGATAGCGCCTCATGCGGCGTCAGGGCCAGCACAGGATTGGGCGGATTGCACAAATTGTCATAACGATTGACCAGTGCAAGCACGTGGGCCGACGGAATCATTTTTTCGCCACCGCAGGCCAGTGGGAACCCGCTGCCATCGACCATTTCGTGGTGCTGGGCGATGGTCAGCAAGATTTCGGATGACAGCCCCAGGGCCTTGCCCAACACCACCCCTTGAGCCACGTGGTCTTGATAGAGCTTGGTTTCTGGTGCGGAGAAATTTTCGCGCGGGAAGCGCACGCGGTCTGGCAATTTCTGCTTGCCCATGTCGTGCAGCAGCGAGGCCACGCCCAGCGCCTCCAGCGCTTCGCCCGACAGATTCATGGCTTTGCCCAACAACAGACACAGCACGGTCACGTTCACCGAGTGCAGGGCAAAGCGATCGCCAAAATTTTCGGACAACAGGCGGATGGCGCACTCTTCGTCGGCCGTCATCTCGCTCAGCATTCCCTGAATCACGGTCGTCGCTTCAGCGCAGGCCCGGTCCGGCTGGGCTTCGAGTGCTTCCATGATGCGCTGATACGAGCGAGCGCTGTCCGCAAACTGGCGTTCACAGCGCTGCAATCCTTCACGCTGAGTGGCGAGCAAAGCGCGCTTGCGTTCTTGCTCTTGCAACACGGCCTGATCGATGGCCGCTTGCTCGCTGGTTGACTCGGTACTGGGCGACTCGGCCGGAGAAATACTATTGGCTGTTTCTTCGGGTTCGGGGTCACTCTTTTCCGGCGAATAGCGAACCTTCTGCAGGCCGAGTGTGCGAATGGTGTCGATCTGTTGCTGCGAGGTGATCTTGAAACTACCCAACGGAAACGGGTGATCCATCCAGCCCAGGTCTAGATGCACATAGAGTCCCAGTCGTAGATCTGAGACGTTAATTTTCGGGCCGGCGGTTTTTTGCATCCGGTTTGAGGAGAAACAAAAAGTGAATCAAGTTGTAAACAGTATGACGGAAGATTATGACGGAACTTTAAATGTTTTTGATGCCACTCTGAAAATATATCCCCCAGGGAAATTGTTGCACCGCAAAACCCAAGGGTATAAAAATCGCTCTTAATGGAAATACTCGCTACCGGATCGAGTTACCGCTGAGACGCGGCTTGTCGTGCTGCCCATGGCTCGTTGGCTCGCGATCGACCTTAACCGCTGTCTTTGGCCGGTTCGATCCGGTGTAATGCGGATAGCAAGTCAGCAATATTCGTGGTGAGGGTGTCAACGGCCACGGCGGTCAACCTGTCCATCGCTGACCGAGGGAGCACCGCACGCATGAGCGCGAGACCTGGCTCTTGTAGCGGACAATTTTTTAATCAGCGCAAAGCCGGCTCTTTTGACACAGTGAATTGGCGGTCGTTCAAATTCAAGCGCAGCAAAAAAAAAGCCACGAGGCTTTACGCCGCGTGGCTTTGGACGGAGATAAGGCGCGCAAGGCCCGAATCTCGGTCAAGGCCCTGCTGCCCAGTTAATTCGTTGCATCGACGAGCAGAATATCGGTGATGGCGAAATCCTTAACGCCAACGAGCTTGGCAATCATTTCTGCTTTGCTCTTGCCGCTACCGTCAGCGTCATAGGAAAGCGTGCCGGAACCGGTATCGAAAAGCAGCCGATCGGCCGCATCGATGGCCTTGGCCTTCTTGCCGACGACCAGCATGTCGGCTGTCAGCACCTCCGGTAACTGGGTGAATACGGCTGAGTCCAGCTGAATTTTGTCGATGCCGCGAATAAAGTCAGTCACGGTATCGGCGTGACGCGAGCCGAAGTCGGTGAACTGGAAAATATCTGCGCCGGTGCCACCCGTCAGGAAATCCTTGCCCTGGCCACCATTCAGAAGATCATTACCGGCGAAGCCCGCAAGCTTGTCATTGAAGCGGCTACCTTGCACCTCGTCGTTGCCGATCATGTTAACGGCCAGTTCTGCCGCCATTTTTTTCACCGTAATGGTGCCATCGGTATAGCCTGTGTCATACACATAACTGGCGTTGATGTCGTACGCGATGCCGGACAAGGTGTAATACGCCTTGCCTTTCTGCGCCGCGGTCCATTTGCCGACGATGCCGATGGGGCCGTCTTCACCAAAGGACATTGAGCCGAACGCCGCGGACAATGTATAGACCATTCCGGTGGAGAAGGACGCGGTGATGAAATCACCACCTTCTGCGAATTGAGTTTTCCCGTTACCTTCTTTGATCGATTGGTAATTGAACGCCGACTCTGCAACAAGTTTTGCCATGCTTTATTTTTCCAGACGCTTTTTAGTTATGATTATTATACCTATTTGCTGACGTGCTTTATACGCAACTCAATCAGATCAGCCCATCGGTATCAATCAGCCAAGAACTTACCGTCGGCTAAGCGCAAACCGCGTTTGTAATCCAACGGTGTCGCGTCACACTCATCGCCGCGCACAGTGTTTAACAGATTCACAAGTCAGCCTGATGACAGCGCTGCTCAGTGTCGAAAGAATGGGGTCAAGGTCGGCCTTGAGTCGCGCTGCACATTCAAAAGCCCGATAACTCGCGCGATATATCGCGCGAGTTTCACAAAACGTCCCGCCAAACAAAGCGCTATTCAAGCGATATTGCAGATGCGGTCGCATTAGAAGGGATACTGCAAGCCGGCATTTCGACGACCATAAAAAGCCTGTCAGCCCATGGCATGCTTATATTGATGCCATCACGATGGCATCGCGAGCCGATCCATGGAAAAGCCGCCTTCGCAACAACACTTACCCCCACTAATTCAGCAGCTCGACGCCTCGATTTGATCTGAACAAAAGCTACTGAAGACAAACACGTCGCCACCAGATTTGCTCATCTCAGCGAGGAGATAGCCCGAGAACTGGCTTTTTGCTGAAATGAGAACGGCTTGTCGGCCGGAGGAAAGGCAAGAAAGGATGGCGCGGCTGGCGGGGATCGAACCCACGACCAGCCGGCTCTGCACATCGCAGGTTGATATCAATCGCTTTGTATCACAACTTTGTAGCAAGGCCGCTGGACTACGTTGCCTCGAGGAAATGCACTGACCAAGGCCGGCATCCCGGCGGAGAACTATCCCTTAGGGCAGGGCAATTAAAGAAGCCTTTCGGCTCAAGTACTTCGGTGACAGCGGTGAAAATCGGCGGAGATTCGAGGACATAACCCTCGGGTCAGCAGCGCGGAAATAAGCAAGGCCATCTTAGGATGGCCTTTTGTTTTTGTCGGGCGGTTCCAGCGCATATACTGATAGGAATTAGATAGGTGCGAGATGGCAGACCCATTCACGATCCGGATTTTTGTCCCTGACGGAGAGCCAGAAGGCATTCGAGTCATCGATCGAATGAACTGGACCGGTCTAGGTATCGCTTTTCCCCGCGAGAAGTGGCAAGCCGTTCGCGATGGCGACTTTCTAAAAGGAAAAGATGGCGGACCAGTCGGCGTGTACATCTTGTTTGGTCACGACGAAACCGATGACTTGCCTTTGCTCTATATCGGAGAAAGCGATGGTGTTCGCGACCGGATTCAGAGCCACTTCGATAAAAAAGACTTTTGGTCACATGCCGTAGCGTTCGTCTCCCCCTCGTCAAACCTCAACAAGCTCCATGTACAGTGGCTAGAGTTCGCGCTCGTTCGCAAGGCACAGGAAGCTGGTAGATCAAAGCTACTGAACAGCCAAACTCCCAAAGAACCAACCATTAGTGTTCAAGAGCGTGCGGACTGTACAGCCTTCTTGCGCGAGGTACTCCAGATCCTCCCACTGGTGAACCTTCGAGTTTTTGAAAAGCCAATCGCTATTTCTTTGTCTGATACCACCAAGGTCACTACTGTTCAGCCAACTGGATATGACACCATAGTCGTACCAGCACACGAGGAAGGGTTCAAGCAGGTGTTTTTAGGGGAGCACTGCTGGTATGCGATCAGAATCGCAGCTGGCAAAATCGGGCGCTTTCGATGGATCGCGGGATATCAGGTTGCTCCTGTCAGTGCAATTACGCACCTCGCTGAAATCGATCGAATTGAACCCTATGGTGACGAAGGTAAATACAAGGTGATTTTCAAGGGACCCGCGCAGCCGATCGGTCCAATACCGATAGGATCGTCACCCTCGGGAACGATGCAGGGCCCTAAATATACGAGCCACCACAAACTCCTGTCAGCAAGTTCGGTGGTAGACCTACTGCCTTGGGGCTGATGAAATCGCAAAACGATTCGTCGATTGCTACTTACCCCTTTGACCTGTGCAAAATACCAAAGGCCACCTCAAGATGGCCTTTTGCTTTCCTCGGGAATGTTTGAGTCGATCGCACCTCACGGTCTATGGTGTTATGCCAACGAACTCACGTTAAAACTCAATTTCTCTTATGGCCCGCGCCTACTACGAAAGCAGCGCTTCTGATTTTCAGAATGACAATCCCGATGCGGTACTAGGACGCTTCGTAGCGCAATCCACGTTCGAAGTAACTTCAGCGCAGCGGGACGCATGGTGTTGGGAGATTTTGTTTCTGCGCGAGCTCGCTCAGCAAGTACCCGAGGCCCACTTTTTTCTCGAATTCGCCATACCGCGCATGGGTCGGCGTGCCGATGCTGTGATTCTCTGGCGTGGCGTCATATTTGTTGTCGAGTTCAAGGTCGGCGCAGGAGACTTCTCGCAGCACGCAATTGACCAGGTTTTGGGTTACGCACTCGACCTGAAGAATTTCCATGAGACGAGTCACGATCTACCGATCGTCCCCCTGCTTGTCGCGACCGAAGCGACCGCACAAAAGCCGCACACGGCGTGGTACCCCGATCAGGTTGCGGTTCCCGTCAAGGCCCCCCCCGCGATGGTTCTGAATGTGTTCCAGACATTCACCACCGAGCACTCCACGTCGATCAATCCCAACGCATGGGAAGCTGGCCGCTACCGTCCGACGCCAACAATCATCGAGGCGGCACAAGCGCTGTATCGCAATCACTCTGTCGAAGACATTTCTCGCAGTGAGGCAGGCGCTATCAACCTATCGAAGACGGCGGAGTACATAGGTCGTGTCATTGACCGCGCAAAAGCCGAGGGCAGAAAGGCTGTCTGCCTTGTTACTGGCGTTCCCGGCTCAGGGAAGACCCTCGCTGGGCTAAACGTCGCCAACCAGCGCATGCAAGGGCATGACGATGAGCATGCAGTATTCCTATCGGGTAATGGCCCCCTCGTCACGGTACTAAGAGAAGCACTCACTCGGGACGCCATAGAGCGTGCGAAGGACCAAGGACTCGCAGCTTCTCGCGCCGTTGAAATGTCCAGAGCATCAGCTTTTATTCAGAATATCCATCACTTTCGTGACGAGGCGCTGCAGACGACCGCACCGATGGTCGGAAAAGTCGTTGTTTTCGATGAGGCCCAGCGGGCCTGGAACGCTGAACAGACAAGTAAGTTCATGCGGGAGAAGCGTAAGCAATCGGGGTTTTCACAGTCAGAGCCCGACTTTCTGCTTGGGGTGATGGATCGAAACCAGGACTGGTGTGTTGTCGTTTGCCTGGTGGGTGGTGGACAGGAAATCAATGTCGGAGAAGGTGGCCTACATGAGTGGCTCCAAGCACTGAGCACGCATTACCGCGGCTGGGAGGTGCACCTGCCCGTTCAAGTTCTAGGCCCTGAGTACATCCCGCACGAGGCGCGCAGCCTCGATGCATGCCGAAGGGCGATCAGTGCGCCTGAGCTGCATTTGTCGGTTTCGATTCGCTCTTTCCGAGCCGAGAAGCTTTCGCAATTCGTTGCCGCCGTAATCGACTCCGACACGCAACGTGCTCGGAATTTGCTGACAGAGTTGGCCCATTACCCAATCGTCGTCACGCGCGACCTTCAATCAGCTCGTCGTTGGCTTCGCGATCACCGCCGAGGTGAAGAGCGGGCAGGCATACTTGCATCCTCGAACGGTCTGCGGCTCAAGCCGGATGGCGTATTTGTGCGTGCGAAAGTTGATCCTGCGGACTGGTTTCTTGGAGAACGGGGGGACGTTCGGTCCAGCGATTATCTAGAAGACGCCGCGACAGAATTCGAAGTCCAAGGGCTCGAACTGGATTGGGCATGTGTCTGCTGGGATGCGAACTTACGACGAGGTGGTGCGTCAGGATGGGAAACCTTCAGGTTTTGGGGTACCCAATGGCAACAAGTGAACGACGATAACCGAAAGTCATTTTTATTGAACTCGTACCGCGTGCTTCTTACGCGCGCTCGGCAGGGCATGGTGATTTTTGTACCTCGGGGCGACCAGGACGACCGGACCCGCGATCCTGCAATCTACGATTCGATCGCTGCATTTCTGCTCGACTGCGGTCTTCCAACAATCTGATCGGACAATCTACAGCAGCCAGAAATTACATATGGACCAACAAACCGTCGACTATTACGCAAAAAATAGCGTTGCGGTCAGCAACCGGTACGAATCCATTGTTAGCGGCCTGGCCGAATCTTTCGAGCGCGCTTTCCCCAGTGGCTCTCGTGTTCTTGATATAGGTTGCGGCTCTGGTCGAGACATGGCGTATCTGCATAGCATTGGCAGAAATGTTTTCGGCCTCGATGCGACCCCCGAATTGGTTGAACTTGCCCAGAGATTGCACCCTGAGCTGCGGGGCCGTATCGCTTGCGACTCGTTGCCTGACGCCGAGACTCCCCGAGGCGGTGAATTTGATGGTGTCCTTTGCTCAGCGGTTCTGATGCACTTGCCTGCGGAGGAGCTTCCTGGCTCGGTGGCATTTATCAAGCGCTGCCTGCGTCTTGGTGGGCACTTTCTGTATTCGGTACCGAGTAAACGACTGGACATTGTTGCGGAGTCAGATCGAGATGCTCAGGGAAGACTTTTCATCCCCGACAGTCAGGCTCGCATACAAAATTTACTCATGGCAGCCGGTTTCTCTTTGATCGACAGCTGGAACAACACCGACAGCTTAGGGCGTGACGAGGTCAATTGGACATCTGCGCTGATGCGCCTAGATCGGCGGTGAGATTTCATGAGCGCTGAACCATTCATTCCATCTGAGCCGACGGTCGAAGACTGTTGGCGAGGCGTAGTGCTCTACGGTCGTAACACTGCCAGCTACAAGTTCGCACTTGCGGCGGCTCTGCTCTCGCTCAGGCCGCAGTCTGGGGATCTGGTCAAGCTGGAGGACCTGGCCCCAGCATTCGCCTGCTCAATCGCTGAGCACTTGAAGGTGGCTCCAAAGCAGATCACCACCACTAACGGAAAGTTTATTCAAGCATGCCTAGCGTTCAACGAGGACAACAACTTGTCGCGTCTCGTCGATGCGACTGTAGCTTACGGCTTTGCCAACGTCATTGACGCATTCCATATCGTTGGCTCGAGTCCCGTGCATCACGCTTTCTTCATTGACGAACGGAAGCCCCACCGCGGTATTCGCATCACTGAAGAGTTCAGCCAGATGCTAGCGGGAGTGCAGACGCCCAACCTAGGCGAAGAAGTCGCAGCCCGCTGGAGCTTGGTCGAGACGGCTTGGAATCTCGGCGTGTCAGCCAACTTGCTATCAGTTCAACATGACTCGGCCTTAGGTGAATTTTTCGCCGTAGATTCCGCTAAGCGGCGTCGAAGTGTCACTAGCAGCCGCAGTGCACTTAACGGCTATCAAAAAGGACGGTGTTTCTACTGCCATGTCGAATTGCAGCTGGTGGGCGAGCGCATGAACACGGATGTCGACCACTTTTTCCCGCATCGCTTGAAGCAGCTGGACCTCAAAGTGAACCTGGATGGGGTTTGGAATCTGGTTTTGGCTTGTCCATCATGCAATCGCGGCCCCCGGGGGAAATTCGATCGAATTCCAACCAGTAGACTTCTGGAACGACTGCACCAGCGGAACGAGTACCTAATCGGTAGCCATCACCCGCTACGTGAAACGTTGATGCAGCAAACCGGGGCACGAGTCCAATATAGAGTCGATTTTTTGAAGCGCATCTATCGGGCAGTACAGCTTTCACCTGAAGCGGCCTGGGAGCCAGTTAATTTTGATTGAACGTTGATATGAGTCAGTCGAATGCACGCGCCATCTGGCACGATTTCTGCCGATGCGTTAACACCGCAGATGATGGGTTCACTTTAGTCGACGCTAACGATCACGATATGTCCATAGTCACTTAATTAGCTAGGGTATGGATCGGCGCATTGTTCAGGCGCGCAGTCGACTGCAACAAGGGCGTGGCTAGATCGCGATTCACTGCAAAAACTCTTGAATGACAGTCAATGCAGTTTAAACCTGGCCCTTGCTGCACTTAAACAACATGCCAACGGGAGACCGCTTAACATTATTGGTTTCTGTAATCAGTTCATTGATCGAACCAGGAATGTCGCGGAGCTTAGGTGCCTTTAGTAGCTGTTCTGCGGCTAGAGCAGCCAAGCCCCATGCCGGAGTTCCAGTAGCAGCTGCGGCGGCCGCCAGAGACCCAACAACCATCCAAGATCCAATGTCGCTCCCCGCGAACTTCCAATTCTTGGCAGTGAGTTCATCTACGTTCTTCTGATGCGCAGAAAACGCTGAATGGATATTGTCGAAGACAAGGTCACTGGTTCGATAGAAGTTCGTCGGGTTTGCCGTCGCCAATTCTTCGACCCCCTTCGCCAACATAGTTCGGACCTCGGCCAACGCCCCTACCTTACGCAGTTCAATCAATGCAGCCGGCGGCACTCGACCCAGCCAGCGCATCTCATTCTCGGCGAGCGTCTGGAGGCCGCGAACAGTGTGCAGGTCCTGCAATCCATTTAAAGACTGGGCTTGCGCGGCATCGTACTCCAGTTTCCACACGAAGTATTGCCATGATGTAGGTGCGTCGATGATCGGGGTTCCATTAAGACGCCGGGCCTTGACGAGCAATTCGTTGCTAGTGCTCATTCGTCCGAAGGCTTGCGCCGCCAAGATGACTCCAGGATTAGCGGCCCCAATGAGACCACCGTACACGTCACCAGTCGCTGCACGTGTAAGCTGCTCTTGAAGCGACCCTTGCCATTCAATGTCGAATAGCACTCGCGAGGGCTCCTTCACCTCCGCCGCTGCACGCTCAACTGTATCGAGGTGCTTACAGAAATCGAGCATCTCCTCGAACGAAGAAAAATGCCTTCCGAATATGCGTGTGCCATGAAGGACCGCATCGTCTTGACCTAAACGGGAGAAGAACTGCTTTTCTGCATCGTCAAGTTCAGACACGTCAGGAAGAACTACAACAATTGGCGGGTCGACATCAGCACAGGCTAAGTCGCGATACTGAAGTAGGTTCAGCGCATGTTTAATTAGGTAATAGGCTTTCTTTTCATCTCCTAAGCGCTCGAACATGTGCTTCGAGCGCAAATAGGGATCTGGGAGCACAAGAGTATCTGTATAAATAGAACATTTTGAGGCGATATTTTCCTCCGAGGAAGGGAAAAGGTCGCCGCCAAACACTCCCTTCAAAGACTCCCGCATGTCTTCCACGTGCGCGATTGCTATCGGCCCTGATAAAGCCCAGAACTCCTCAATTAGTTCGAGAAAGTCCTTGAGATTGTGTGTGAGTTCAGCGATGGTCGCGGGACTTCTAGAAAGAGCCACTCCTGCATCATGCGGCGAAAATCCTTTCTCCATCATGACTTTGTAGAAATGACCGAAATTCCGTTCGAGGAAACCGAAGTATGTGGTTTGTATTTCTGCCAGCGACGCGCTCTTCTTCATCTCCTCTCGGTCATGAATGGCTTCCACAGCAAGAGCCATTGACCGTACCAATCCGTCTACGGTGGCGAGATCTATTGTGCCATCAGCGGCGTATCGAACACGTTCCAGACTTTCTACAAATTTAAGTCCTTCAGCGATGTAAATCTTGCCTGCTTTGAACTGTTCTCGAAGAATTTTAAGTCGGCGCTGTAGTCGATCCTCATAGGCCTTCTGTTCGTCTGACTGATTGTCTGCCATATTCTCAAAAGTCCTAACGGTTATTTTTACAGACGCGACTGTTCGATGAACCGAATACAAAGCTGTTCAGTACATCTCCTAGATTTATTGAAAGCGCAAGCAATTCTTGGTTATAAACAGAGCAACAATGGGTCTATCGTGCCATGAGAAAACCCTCGCAGCAATGATGCATAGAGGAGGAAAACCGAGTGATCTGATATCGGCGGCAGGTGAAGGAGTCGCATATACGTACTGACAGAATTCATGCCCTTCTCGTCACACCCTCAAGTTGAAATGCCCAACACTAAGCATCAAATCACTCAGCAATTTCAAATACGTCGCCGACCTCAATCTAGAGATACCGACAGTGCTTGGGAGCTTAATGTGTCAAAGCAACAGCTAGCAAATTGCATTCTAGAAATTCAATTGAAGCCCAAATCGAAAGCAGGAAAAAGTATTGCTTCAGAAGTATGATCGAGGATCATGGTGGGGACATCAGTTCAACGGCATTTTCGCCAGCTCTAACATCCGTTGGACCTGTCCCAGTGACCAAGCACCTCCCATCGGCGCCTTGATCCCGAGCTCGTTTAGACGAGTGACCATCGCTCGACGGCTCAGCTCCTGTGCAGTCATCCCGTCGAGCACGGGACGAATCCGCCGACGGAATTCCTCTGCTTTCTGCTGACGCTGGTCGTTGCAGCGCTTCAGGTTCGCGGGACCGGTTGTGCCAAGCACTACCCCACGGGCCTTTGCCGCGGCTAGCGCTTCTTTCGTTCGCTCACTGATTCGCTTGGCTTCGTACTCGGCGAAGGCAGCCATCAGGTGAATCGTCAGGTCGTTCGCCTCGGGCATGTCGCACGCAACGAACTTCACGCGACTTTCCATCAGTCCCGAAACGAAATGAACGTTGCGGGCAAGGCGGTCGAGCTTCGCTATCAATAGCGTTGCCCCGGTTTTCCTGCATGCCTCGAGCGCCAAACGCAGCTGTGGGCGCTTTTCGAGTGCATTGGCACCTTTGCCAGTCTCCACCTCAACAAACTCGCCTATGCTCGTTCTGGTGCGTCCAGACAGGTATTGCTCGACGGTCGCTCGTTGAGCTTCAAGGCCAAGCCCAGAAACGCCCTGACGCTGCGTGCTGACGCGGTAGTACGTGACGTATTGCTGTTTCTCCATCTTCCTCTCCTGTGTCCAAGTACAAGGACGAACGTCCTGTGTGTGGACAGACGGTAGGACGGGCCACTTGTCCCGCCAAGAAGCTGTTGCGCCGAACACGGAAGTCGCCGATTACCCTTGACGGGTAGTCAGACCCTTGATCGGGTTTTGAGGTATTCCGAAGGTGTTGGAAAGTTATAAAGAAAAACACCTCTATCGATTACATCATCGATGCTCGATAGACCTACGTTTTCAAGCAACACAGCGGTGCTGTAACGATCCGATTGGCATGAGCTGAGCTGACGATCTGGTCATAGGTGCAGAAATTCTGCTTCAAGCTTTGCTGTAACTTTCTGCCGCAGGTTTTGCTCATGCTCGGAACGGAAGTCCTAGAAAGATCCGAGGTGGGCGGGGGTAGTCTGTTCTTCGTTCCGGAGCTGTGGGAGCAATCCTTATACGAACGCGGATTCGCCAATGTTACGGAGTGCCAATTCCCCTTAAGGCCGCTTGCGCCAAGGAATCCAGCACTCCGTTCTATTAACTATCTATTCGAAATTACCTTTCTCTCTTTTCTGCTCTCCACCTTCTGCTCAGCTCACGCAAAGCATCAAATGCAAGACTATTCAACTTCAGGTCTGCCACAGTCGAAAGCGAGAAGCTCCTCTTCTTCCCGTAGCTTGCGAAGCGCGGACGCCGCTCCCCTACCTGTGCCATCGACCGCATCGGCGTCGCGACAAACAAGGGCAGCTCCGCTTTCAAGCGTCGATACTTGAAGTACGACGCGAAGCTTTCGAACCGATACTCCTTCCAATCGTCGAGCAGCGACACCGGAATCTTTTCCCCGGTGAGAGTGAATTCCGTCCGCGCACGATGTTGAGCAAACTGCAGCGGGGACTGTCCATCCGTTTGCTTGACGTAGATGTGCTGACGCTCGAAATCCGATAGGTTTCCGATGTAGATGTTGTATCCATCCGCAAGCAGCCGCCGAGTCTGGTCAGCAGACTCCAGCGGGTACGAGCCGTCTCGCTTTGTTTTGCTGGCTCTCCGGTTGTCGGATACCAGCTTGCACGCCTCGCGGTAGAAGCGCGAAGCCATCTCCACCAGGTCGTCGAAGCTCTTGTTGCGCGAATACGCGTCCAGGGCGATCTCGATGCCGGTCACTTCCACCGGTTTCGCCAGCGGATTATCCGTAGTCAGCTGCTCCAGACGAGCGTTGACCTCCGCCCAGCTCGACGGAGATTGAATCTTTACGGTGAACTCAACCCCAGCACCACCAGCGCCAGGGAAGTCAGCTTCAGCGTATTCCACCCCCAAGCGCCGTCGGACGGTCTGGAAGTTGGTGGGCTTGGTCAAGACGATCTTCAGCTCGATCCAGTCCACCTCGGCGCGGAAGCGATAGCGCGAGTAATCCGTGAACTCGGTGGCCCGACCCACCGTGGGCAGGGTGGTCTTGGCGGTTGTGGTCGTGGTGTGCTTCGGCATTCGTTTCTCCTTTCAGATTTACGGAGAACGAACGCTAGCAAGCCGCTTTAGGCATTTCTAGCGGGGTAATAGGAGGAATGAGATTTGACTTAGCAATCGAGGCTGCTTTAACAATTGCCCTCTGCTGCTATTAAAGCACTTCCTCCGACTCGCCTAGGAAGTCCCGATGTCTTCTTTCTTATGTCGATGTCCTTTCTTTCTGAGCAGGCTTGCTCGAACAGCAGCAATCCCAGCTTCGACGTTAAAAGGAGCGATGTCTCCGAGAAAATATTCAACCCCTTCTACCAAAGGTGCTGCCTCGCTGACCGTGGTGGAAGTGTAATGCCTCGTATTGATGTCTTCGGCTTGCTGATGACCCATAATTTTGTGACGAATGAATTTCCGTAGATTTTCGTCCGCAAAAGGCAATACCGTCATCGGGACACGCATTAGAGCGTCGTTTGCATTATGGCGCAGGCAGTGAAACACCTTCCCCGTGTTCCTCGGCATTCCGAGCAACTCCAGCATCTCGGACATCTTGCGTTTTGGATCCTTGGCATATCGTGCTTCGCTCATTGAGTACGTCAACTCGGGGAACACTCTCTGAAAGCCTTCTTCACGAAGCCGGTCACAATACTTGAGAAACCCCAGCTCTTTCAGCTTAGGATGTAACGGAATCAATCTTACTGAAGACCGGGTTTTTAATCGCTTGTCCGGTGTCTTATCGTTTATGTCAAGAACCCAATGACCGTCTGCCAAGCGAACATCATCGAGATGTAATTGGCAAGCCTCCCCGATCCGGCATCCCGAGAACAGTCCTAGTAGGGGCAACCAGTACTCGAAGGGATACCATCTGGCATTCCCTCTCGAAATATGGCGACCGTCTCCCGTCTTGTATTGTGCCGTCCCGAAAATCTGAAGCAACTCACTAGGAGAAAACGGTAGCCGGCCTGCATCGTCATCGTCATCTCCAGATTTCTTAAGCTGTTTCTTCTCCTTAATGCGCTGCGCTTTCGTCATGCCGGTTTCGCCGGCCAACGAAGCGGCAGGATTAAAGTTGATCCACTCCTTTGCATGCAACCAAGCAAACAGACGGCTTAGATGAGCCATCCGCTCTTGACGCATTTCCAAACTCAGGAGCGGAAATACCTCTCCGGAGTCTTTGATCGCCTGAATCGTTGCCTTCATCGTGTCCCGCTTAACTGACTTCGGAAGGTTGTTGGCTTTTGCAGGGAACTCGCGCAACGGACCGTCCCGGTACTGGCGCAAGACATCTGAAGTTATTGCAGCAATTGGTACGTCGCCCATGAACTCGGCGAAGTGCAACAAGAACTTTCTCCGCTGCCGAACCTCAGCGAGGCTTGCCAAGCGCTGTTGCAACCCGTCAGGATCAGAGCAGTACGCCTCTACTGCCTCGCTGAATAGGGAGTTCGCGCGCCGTCCCAAATCTCGTTCAACGGCAGACAAAGGAAGGTTCGTCGCTGCATAGAACCGAAGTTCTCGGTCGATTTCTTCTTTCTTCAGACCCTTTGCAAGGTAAGCGCGAACGGTGTCCACTACATTGGAAGGCACTTCCAGCGAAGCGACTGGTACACGCAAGGTTTTTGCAGGGATGAACCATTGATCCGGGGCAACTTCAAGCGCAACAACCTCAGCAACCGCAGCGTCCTGCTCAGTCAGCAAAGCATTTGCCATTTGCGCAGAATCTGGAATCAGTAGCACCCCACTCCGCACCACTTCTATCGCATCTCCTGCAATCAACCGAGACGGCGGAATTTCCTTGCCACCGACGAGCGGGTCGTCATCAAGCGTATTCGGATTCAGGAGATAACCTGAAACCGCCGATAACGGGCAGAACAACTCCAGTCGACCAGCCGCAGCAATTTTTAGCAACTGCGTAGCGCCAACGCCGTACTGCTCTGCGGCGGCCAATGAAACGGTTCCGCCGATCAAGAGCGCGGGAGCGGGTTGGAGAAGTTTGAGGGTCTGCGAACTCATTTTCGTCGGTTCTAACCGCATAAGAGCCTGGCGCCACTCTGCAAGCAGCACAGCGGCAACGGTTTTAGCAACTTGAAGGTCGGCAGTGCGACACGACTGCACGAATTCTCTTCGTCCTACGACATGCCGGAGGCGCTCAGGCACGACCAAGCGTGTCCACCAGACACCCCCTCGG
>JACCDS010336401.1_pt1 | contig 18782 bp, 13 predicted proteins | sample 7446441 | NCBI WGS metagenome assembly JACCDS01 (sample SAMN15323445, study PRJNA562643) | freshwater metagenome | isolation source: river surface water | place: USA:Blue River Watershed | collected 2017-08-17
AAAAAACACACAATATAATTTTTTAGAAAAGATAGAATACCGATTTTTGTCTACTCTAATAATACACAACCAAAATGACAACAGAAGATAAAGAAATCATATTACTTAAAGTTTCGGGACAGGATAAACCAGGGGTTACAGCAGGTTTAACCTCTATATTGGCCTTATATGATGCGACGATTTTAGATATTGGACAGGCAGATATTCACGATACACTATCTTTAGGAATCTTATTTGAGATAGGAGCAGGATCTTCATCGGCACCAGTTTTAAAAGATTTGTTGTTTAAGGCCTATGAGTTAGGGATTAATGTAAAGTTCATTCCTATTTCAATCCCAGACTATGAAAAATGGGTAAAAGCACAATCAAAGAAACGATATATCATTAATATACTTGGAGAGCAACTTACAGCAGCACAATTGGCCTCGGTGACTAAGATAATGTCAGATCAAGATTTGAATATTGACTCTATTGTCCGATTAACAGGAAGAGTATCTGTAGTAGACCAAGAAGAATATCCACGTTCTTGTGTGCAACTATCAGTGACTGGTGATATTGAAGACAAAACAGTAATGACGGCTCAATTTATGGAGATATCAAGATCATTAGATGTGGATATTTCGTTTCAAGAAGATACCATTTATAGACGCAATAGACGATTAGTCTGTTTTGACATGGACTCTACCTTAATTCAAACTGAGGTAATTGACGAATTAGCTGAATTAGCAGGGGTAGGCGAACAAGTTCGTGCAATTACGGAATCTGCTATGAATGGCGAGATTGATTTTAATGAAAGTTTCAAAAAGCGCATGGCTTTATTAGAAGGATTAAGCGAAGAAGTCTTGCATAATGTGGCGGTTAATTTGCCAATAACACAAGGCGCACACCGCTTAATGCGTGCATTAAAATACTATGGGTACAAAACCGCTATTTTGTCGGGAGGATTTACCTATTTTGGACATTACTTGCAGAAAGAATTAGGGATTGATTATGTTCATGCGAATGAATTAGAAATTAAAGACGGCAAGCTAACGGGGAATTACATAGGAGAAATTATCAATGGCGAAAAGAAAGCGCAATTATTACAAACTATAGCCGATAAAGAAGGCATTCATATCAACCAAACCATTGCGGTGGGTGATGGCGCCAATGATTTACCAATGTTGAATCTGGCGGGCTTAGGAATTGCCTTTCATGCCAAACCAAAAGTAAAGGAAAGTGCCGAAACGTCTATCTCAAGTTTAGGATTGGATGGCGTGTTGTACCTGTTAGGCTACCACGATCGACATATCGATATGATGTAACCAACAGAAATATTTTTTCATAAAATATTCCCCTTTGTCAAAGTTCAAACTTTGTCAAAGGGGAATTTGGATAATAAGATAATAAAGAATATAAAAAAGGAATAGTTAATTATTATAAAGCGAAATTATTTCATCTTGAGTAAGAGCTCTGTTCCAAATGGCTACATCGTCTATCTTTCCATTATACCAAGTATTATATAATCCGCCAATCTTCCACAAATAGTTGTTATCACAAGCACCTTCAGGTCCAGTCCAATTATGTGAATCTTCTAATTGACCATTTACGTATATTTTTCCTCCTGAACTATCTAATACAAAGACATAATGATACCAAGTGTCTTTTGAAATATTTTTTTGAAGAAAAGCAGGTTCACCATAGTAGCCAATAACTTTATTATTTATATTTTTTAAATACCATGCTTGAACTCCGAATCCATTATTTATGATTACTCCGTTATTTAAAATATTCCGATTATCAGCTAAAACGATTTGATATCCGTTCCATGCTGCTGGAGAATATTTAGAAAAAAGATTACTAGCTTCGCCATCAGAAAGATTTCTTGCATTATACCACAGGCTAATTGTTAACGGATATGTGTTTAAATTATTAGTGTTGGGGATTGTAATATCTTGATTATTATTGAATGAATACGCCGAATTAGATTTTCCAAATCTGTCGGTTGATAATGTAGCTCCATTTACATTTCCATTTAGTGAATTTCCACTTTCGTCATTTGCGTTACCATTAAATGGATAGTATGCTATTAATCCAGAGATTAAATTATTTGTATTTATAGTTATTTCATTTGTATATGTAAGTGTTTTCCCTAATGAATTGAATGAATATACTCTATAGGTATGCGATGTGTTATTTGATAAGTTTGAATCGGTAAAATAAGTTATATCAGCATTGACAGTTCCAATTTCAATATAATTACCTGTTCCGATTTTTCTCTCAATCTTAAAACCAGTTTCATTAGTTGAATTATCCGTCCATGTTAGCTTTATGTTTTTAGGTATGACTAATTTTCCAGATAAATTTGTTGCTGGTAGTGGCAATGTAATTATTGTTCCGTCCTCTTTTGTAGTACAGCTATACATTAATGACATTCCTACACTTATTACTGATAAAAAAATTTTTCTCATAGTTATTATTTAGTTTGATTCTCTTTATTTAAAAAAAAATAGTTTATTTAATGATTTGATAAATAAGTTATTTCTGTTTGATTCAGGATTCTATTATACAGTCTTACTTCATCAATTTGTCTTTCTCCAAGTAAATTGTTGTTGATATTTAGTTTGTTACCTATTTGCAAATAAGAGTTTGTGAAATCAATAATTCCAGATAAATTACTTGTTTTGATTAGGGTTCCATTTAAATAAAATTTTATTTCACTACCATCTTTTGTTACAATTAAATTTTTCCAAATATTTAATTCATTAAATGTAAAATTTTGAGTATTAACATAGTTCAAAGAAGCATCATTAATACTTGTGTATATTTTGTAGTTTTGTGCGCCATAAGCACTATCATTTTGATCTAAACGGATTGCAAATCCACCTGGAAGTGAATTACTATTTTTGAAAATCCCAAATAAATTTAATGTTGTATAACTCCAATATGTATTTATTTTAAACCAAAGACTAACAGAAAAATTTTGAGGATTTAAATTTGTATTTGGTACAAAAATAATATCTGTATTTGTAGAAAATTTATATGAAGAGTTAGGGTTTCCAAATCTATCATTAGACAATAGTGCACCATTAACTGTCGCATTGTTGTTATTTCCACTTTCGTCATTTGCATTACCATTAAATGGATAATAGGCTAATAATCCTTTTGTAATTTGAATGTTGGTATTCCCGTTTTCATTACTCGAACAACCTAAAATAAGAATAAATAAATTGATTAATAAAATTTTTTTCATAGTAGTGTTTTAGTTATAATTATTCATCAAATTAAGTATATGTCTAATTAGTAGAATCAAAAAAATACTCCCGGATGTTCTTTGTAGTATCTTTTTGATTGAAAAAACAAAAGCCCTTAAAAGGGCTTTTGAGCGAGGTGTAATAAATACTCTTATTTAATTCTAAAAAATAAAGAGTTTAATTTGATTTCCTTAATGCGGTTATCGATTTCATTGTTTTGTTTGAGTATGAATTCTTCTTTTTCTATTCCCAAAACTAGTTGTAGTTTAAAAAATAATGAACTTAAAACGACATCTCTTTTTTTGACGATAGCATTAAAATTTTCTTGGTTTCCATTTTCATAAAAAACATTTAATGCATTAAGTTGGATAAATTCATCTTTGTTTTGGATTAGGTAGATAAGGAATTTTTCTTCCATTGCGTTTAAATTGGGGATAACATTCAGTTTATGAGTTAACAAATTGTTTTTGGAGTTATAAACAATATAATTTGCAGTTCTTTTCTTGAATCTTTTAAAGATAAAGAAACTACTTAGGGTAAAAATTAAAATTATGGCTAGGTAACTTTTCCAATCTAGATATGAGTCAGAAGTATACAAAGTATCAGTATCAAAGGGGATGTTGTTATTTAATAATTTAGATAGCTTAATTCTCTTCAGTTCAATTTCATTTTTTGTTGCGATCGTATTTAAAATATACAAAGTTTCTCTTTTAGAATCATAAAATTGCATAAAAGGATCTAGACCACTTTTATTCTCATAATAATTAATAGTGTTTTTATTACTATCAATTTCGTATATAACATCTATAAAGAACAGGTATAATTTATTATTAGCTTGAAATATTTGTTTGCGTTCTCTACTATCAGTATATCTATATTTTGAATTAATAATGCCTAGTTGCTCCCAGTTAAGGGTTTCTAAATTAAGTTTCCAAATAGAGTTATCTTTAATTACTGAACTTGGTTTTGTTTTTTTATTAGAATTTAAACCTCCAAAAATGAATAAGTTTTTATTGATAATAATTCCGTCGGCATATTCTCTAGCGCTAGGTGTTATATCACTGTTAGTAGTGAGTTCTTCCCATTGGTTAGAATTAAAATTATATTTTGTAATAATATTTTTAAATGTAAATAAGCCATAACCACCAAATAAATATAACTGATTTTTATAGTCAAAAGCGGCTGCTCCATATTGGTTTCGATGTAGAAAAGACTTGTCAATTCTTACAATGGAATCATTTCGGAATTCCAAAACTACACCTCCTCCATCATGTACTAAATAAGTATGATTATTAATTGTAAAATGATAGGGATAAAAATCTAAATTCTCAGGATATTCATTGTGTTTTAAGAGAATTGGGTTTTTTAAATCGCCTTTGTAGAGTAAGGAATCATTTACAATAGTAATTGGTAAGCCTGTTTTAGATTCTTGAAAAAAACAAATTCGTTCTGTTTTAGGGATTTTTTGTGCAAATAAAAATGAAGAAAATAAAATGCAAAAATGGCAAATGAATTTTTTACACATGGATACTTAAATAATTAAATCCAAAAATAGAGAAATCCTAATAAATTATAGATTTAAAATACTAGAAGATGTATCTAGGAGTATTCTTTCAAATAAGCAATGTAGTGTTATGTATTTGTAAATGTGTAGGTTGGTTATTGCAACTCTTTCAATTGCTCTAAATACTCTCTTTGATTGGACAATCTCGGTATTTTGTGTTGGCCGCCTAGTTTATTTCGTTCTTTTAGCCAATCATAAAATAAATCTTTTCGTGCTACATTAACGACCAAAGGATTTAGAGTCATATTGTTATAGCGTTTGGCTTCATAATCAGAGTTGAGGCTTTGCAGCGTGTCGTCTAATATTCTTTGGAATTGAACTAGATTGGTTGGATTTTGTTTGAATTCAATCATCCACTCGTGAGCGCCTTTTTCTTTTCCGTCCATAAATATAGGAGCAACCGTATAATCCACTACTTCTGTTTGGGTGAGTTGACAGGCTTTGGCAATTGCCTGATCGGTATTTTCAACCATTAGTTCTTCGCCAAAAACGTTGATATGGTGTTTGGTTCTACCTGAAACGCGAATTCGATAGGGATTCAATGAAGTAAAACGAACAGTATCGCCAATTAAATAGCGCCATAGACCCGAATTAGTTGTAATAACAACCGCATAGTTTTTAAATAATACTACATCATCTAGTCGAATTACTTTTTGTTTAGGGGTGCCAAAAGTATCCATAGGAATGAATTCGTAAAAAATACCATAATCTAGCATTAGTAATAAATCGTTAGAATCATTCAAATCCTGTATGGCAAAGAAACCTTCAGAGGCATTGTAGATTTCGTAGTATTTAAAATCCGTTTTAGGAAGTAATTTCTGGTATTGTTCTCGGTAGGGTTCAAAACTTACCCCGCCGTGGAAATAGACTTCTAAATTAGGCCATAGTTCTAGTAAATTGCCTTTTCCGGTTTCGTCTAATAATCGATTCATTAACACCAACAACCAAGAAGGAACTCCCGCAAAACTAGTTACATTTTCGTTTTTGGTTTCGTTGATAATCGCTGTCAGCTTGGTTTCCCATTCGCTCATTAGCGAAATTTTATTGCTAGGGGTACTACTAAATTCGGCCCACATAGGCATATTCTCAATCAAGATGGCCGATAAATCTCCGAAGAAAGTATCTCTGTCTTCATAAATTTGAGAGCTTCCACCCAAACGAAGACTTTTGCCTAAGAACATTTCAGATGCTTCGTTGTTGTTCAAATACAAACACAATAAATCTTTACTTCCTTTGTAATGACAGTCTTCTAAAGCCTCATTACTCACAGGTATGAATTTACTTTTAGCATTAGTAGTGCCGCTGGATTTAGCAAACCATTTAATTGGTGTGTCCCAAAAAACGTTCTGCTCTCCTTGACGGGTACGTTCAATTAAGGGTTGTAAATCTTCGTAGCTGGAAACAGGAATTCTTTCAGAAAATGTAGCGTAAGATGTTATCGAACTAAAATCGTATTGAGTACCAATAGCCGTATTTTCTGCACGCCGAATCAAATTCATCAATAATTCTTCTTGTACCTCGTTAGGGTATTTCAAGAAGAGTTCTATTTGATGAATCCGTTGCTTTAAAACCCAAGAAGCAATAGAATTAATGATTGGAATGGGCATGTTTCTGAATTTGGAATTATGATTTACGGATTACGAATGATAACTTTACCAAAAATAACAAATTTTGTCTAATTTCAAAAGTTGAAACGTTAAACCAAATGACATACGAAGGAGTAGTGACCAAAATGCAAACTGAGTTTGGGAATCCAATTCAGTATTATCTTGTTTTTGAAGATAGCTTTTTGAATGTAAACCAATTGTTGGGTAAACCAATCGAAATTAATTTTGTGGGTTTCCAATGTTTGAATTGCGGAAAGAAGAAAAAAATATTCCGACAAGGATTTTGTTATGACTGTTTTTATTCGAGTCCTGCTGTTGGCGATTGGATTATGAAGCCTGAATTGAGTACGGCACACTTAGGGATTGCAGATCGTGATTTGGCCTATGAACAAAAAGTGCAATTACAACCGCATATCGTTTATTTGGCTTTGTCAAGCGAAGTAAAAGTAGGAGTTACCCGAAAAACCCAAATGCCTACACGCTGGATTGATCAAGGAGCGCATCAAGCAATTTCGATTGTTGAGGTGCCTAATCGTTATTTGGCAGGTATTACAGAGGTAGCTTTGAAAAAATATTATGCTGATAAAACCAATTGGCGAAAAATGTTAACCAATACTTTTGAGTCGGTCGATTTAGTGGCTGAACGGTTAAAGGTAGAACATTTAATCCCAACAGAGGTTCAGGAGTATTTTTACAATCAAAAAAATGAGTTGTACGTAATGCAGTATCCTGTTTTAGACTATCCAACTAAGGTATCTAGTTTGAGTCTAGACAAAACCCCTAATTTCCAAGGAAAACTAATAGGAATCAAAGGACAATACCTGCTTTTTGAAGGAGGGGTAGTTTTTAATATTCGAGGTTCAGAAGGCTATGTTGTGAAAATTGAGATATAAAAAAAGCTTCCATTGGAAGCTTTTTATTTATTGAATACTAATCTCAAAAGGCATTCGCGCCTGAATCCCTTTGTAATTTTGAGCGCGTTTAATTTGTTCCATTACTTTGTAATTTTCTTCCCCAATTTCTTCTTTTATGAAGCGTTCTTTGGTTTTTGCAAAAGGGAAATTTTCTAAGAAATCATCAAAATTTTTATTGTACTCGGGGTAGTTTTGCGTAGTATATGTTTTGATTTTTGCTAAGTGTGCCGCTTCTTTAATGGCCTCGTCTAACCCGCCAATTTTGTCCACTAATCCAATTTTTATAGCGTCTGATCCTGTCCAAACTCTTCCTTGAGCAATAGCATCAACCTGAGCAAATGTCATTTTTCGACCTTGGGCAACGTGGCTAACAAAGGTCTTGTAAATTTGTTCTACCCCTTCGGTGGTTACCGCTTTGAATTTTTCGTCTATAGGAGCAAAAGGGTTGTAGTTTCCTGAGTTTTCGTGTGTTTTTACTTGTTCAGAATGAATCCCCATTTTAGTAGTCAATCCACTAAAATTAGGCAGTATACCAAAAACGCCTATAGAGCCCGTTATAGTATTGTTTTCTGCAAAAATTTTATTTGCATTACATGCGATATAGTAACCGCCTGAAGCGGCATAATTACCCATAGAAACTACAACAGGTTTTACTTTTTTAGTCAATTCGATTTCTCTCCAAATTAAATCAGAAGTCAATGCATTACCACCTGGGCTATCAATGCGAAGTACAATTGCTTTTACGTCATCGTTATTTCTAGCTTCGCTGATAGAACGGCGCATGGCGCCTTCTCCAATGATATTGACATCACCTTCTCCGCTTTGAATTTCACCTTGAGCATAGATAATTGCTATTTCATCACTAGCATCCGTAGGAATAGATGTAGTGATAAATTTATTTGCGTAATCTGTAATTGAAACGGATTCGTATTCCTCTTTAGGGTCAATTTTTAATATTTTTTTGATAGCATTATGGTATTCATCTTCGTAAGCCACTATATCTACTAATTTTTGCGCTTTAGCCATTTGTGGAGTGCGTGCCAAAAGCCCATTAGCAATTTCATTTAATTTTTGAACTGACACTTTTCTACTTTTTGCAATATCAGTTACTACCGAATTCCATATAGAATTCAATAAAGCGGTAATTTGCTCTCTATTGGCATCACTCATTTTATTTTCAAGGAAAGGTTCTACAGCACTTTTATATTTTCCGTGACGAATGACTTCCATTTTAATTCCAGTTTTGTCCTGAAAATCTTTGAAGAAAAGCAAGTCTGAAGACAATCCTTTGAAGTCTAAATCTCCCACTGGGTTCAGATAAATGGTATTGGCAACAGAATTCATGTAGTATTCTTTCTGCGAATAGGTATTGGCGTATGCCATAACAAATTTTCCGGATTTTTTAAACTCTTCTAATGCATCTCTTATTTCCTTGATTTGTGCCATTCCAAGGGAGGAATTATTATTAACTATGGATATCCCTCTGATATTGTTATCTGTTTTAGCAGCTTCAATTGCATTAATTATATCAGTTAACCCAATATGTTTATTGTCTGAAAATGCGGTTACCCACGGGTCAGAATATTTGCCAGCGTAGTCATTTTCTACTTCTTCAAGATTTAATTCAATAACAGAGTTGTTTTTTATCTCGACACTTTCTTCTTCATTACCAAAAATAACTCCAATTAGAAGAATGCCAAAAAAGAACAACATTGAAAAAATAAATATACCTACAATAGTAGCTAATACATTTCCTAAAAACTTCATAATAATCTATCTTTTAGATGTGAGTAGTTTGTAGTGTTAAAATGTTACATCTGATTCCATTTTATTTGAAATTTAGTTATTAACACTACACAAAAATATAACATTCTTTTAGTTAATTTGTAACTATTATGAAATCACAGCATCAAGTCGTTTTATCTTTAGGAACCAATCAAGGAAATCGTTTGGAAAATATCCAAAGATGTATACAATTGATTCATCAAGAGGTGGCTACGGTTGTTAAAGTTTCTAAAGTGTATGAGACTCCTTCTTGGGGATTTGATAGCGACGCTTTTTATAATGTGGCTATTTTGGTGCATACTTTTGATTCGGCTACTGTTATTTTAGAAAAAGCATTGCGAATTGAAAAGCAGATGGGTCGTGTAAGAGACGAAGGTTTGGGGTATCAATCGCGCATCATTGATATTGATGTGATTACTTTTGATACTGAAATCATAAGCTCAGAACAATTGGAGATTCCACATCCATTGATGCAAGAACGGATTTTTGTTTTAAAACCAATGATGGATTTGAATTTGGAATGGATTCATCCTACTTTAAATCAATCGGTTTTGGAATTACTCGAATCGTGTCAGGATGAAAGCTATTGTAAGATCATTCAAAATTTAGAAAGTCCATTGCGTAAAATTGCTTTGGAACAGTTTAATTATGTGGCTTTTGAAGGCAATATTGGGGTAGGAAAAACTACTTTGGCTACTAAAATAGCAGGAGATTTTAATGCTAAATCTGTTTTGGAACGCTTTGCTGACAATCCATTTTTGCCTAAATTTTATAAAGATCAAAATAGGTATGCTTTTCCTTTAGAGATGTCATTTTTAGCGGATAGGTACAAACAATTGTCAGATGATTTGTCTCAATTTGATTTGTTTAAAGATTTTATCGTAGCCGATTACCATATTTTTAAGTCGTTGATTTTTGCAAAAGTTACTTTGGCAGATGATGAGTATCGCTTGTACAGCAATTTATTTCACATAATATACAAAGAAATGCCAAAGCCTGATTTGTATGTGTATTTGTACCAAAACTCAGAGCGTTTGTTGCACAATATTAAAAAACGTGGCAGAAGCTATGAACAAGAAATCCCAGCCGAATATTTAGACAAAATCAATACAGGTTACTTGGATTATATCAAATCGCAAACGGATTTGAATATTTTAATTATAGATGTTTCTGATCGTGATTTTGTAAAAAACCATGAAGATTATTTGTTTATTTTGGATGAAATCCAAAATAAGATAAATTCGTAATAACTTATCTTTTTAAACTAAAATGTCCTCTTTTTTCGGGAGCAGTGGCATCCATTTTAAAGACATACCAATAGTCGGAAGCGGGTAGTTCTTGTCCGTTAAAAGTGCCGTCCCAACCCATACTGTTTGGAGTTAGTTCTTTCAGTAATTTTCCATAACGATCAAATATTCGAAGTTCAGCATTGGGATATGAAATCATCCCTTTTACAGTCCAGAAGTCATTATAACTATCGTTATTTGGAGTGAAAAACTTTGGAATGCTTAAGATAGTAATTTCCTTAGATACTATTCCACATCCATTTTTATCATTGACAAAAACCTGATGTACCCCTCCGGGTACGTTATTGAAAAAATTGGAATCTTGCCAAACACCATTTAAGTAGTCGATACTGTATTCATAATCGCCCAGTCCAGTTGTATTTATGGTAACGGTACTATTATCCACTAAATCGATACTATCTACTGAAGTGATAGTTGCACTATTTGATGCAGTAACTTGTATAGTTCTAGTTCTGCTACAACCTAATAGTGTGGCAACTTCTACGGTATAAACTCCATTTGTATTAACCCCTAATGTTGCGTTATTTACATTCAAATTAATCCCGTCTTTTTTCCAATTATAATTGAAATTAGCAATTGAAGAGTTGTCTAGGAAACCCGCATCTAATGTTACAAAAAAAGTAGGTATGTTCGAGCAAATTAATTGGGTAGAATTGAGTTCTATTTTGGGTAATTTTTCGACGTTTAAGGAGATGTACGGTCCCAATCCTACACAGCTATTGTCTAGATTGCTTTCTATTCGAACCCAGATGTTTTGTGTGTTGGGGTAATCCATATTTCTGTAGTTTGAAATATCAGCAATAGCATTAAGTTGGCCTAATGCATCTGCTTGGGTTCTGTAGTAATTAATGGTGTATGTTTGATTAGTGGGTAATTGTGATAAGATAGTCGGTTTAGACGAAGAAAAATCAAAACTAGCGACACCATCGGTATCACTATTATTAGTAGTGTTGTTTCCATTGATGTCCAAGAAATCATCGCAAACGGTATAGGTTAAATTGGTTGAGGGATAAAAATTAGTAGTAGGAACAATTAGAGTGATTTTGCTCACATTATGGCAGCCGTTAGAATTACTTACTCTAGTCCAAATATCCATTGATGTAGGGCTGGTATTTTGAAAAGCTAATTCGTTTGTGATTAAATCAGATGCTATATCGTTGATTGCACCATTTAGTGAAACATAATATTTGAAAGTTTCATTTGCATAATTAGAAGAGATTAAACGGTTATTTACAGTTAAATTAAAAGAGGTTTTTCCATCCGAAGTTAAATCAGTGTCGCATTGCGTAATTGTAATGTCATGTACTGTAGGTAGTGCTTTTACTGTAACAACAATTTCAGTACGAGGTCCTTCGCATCCTGTTAGCCTATTGGTTTGACTTACATAATACTTAGTGATTCCACTAGAAGTCGTGGTAGGAATAGGACTAGTTGTACTTGAAGTCCCTCCACTAGCAACCGTATACCAATTCAGAGTATGGTTTGTATCGGCAGATGCGGTTAAGGGTGTTGCGATTGCATTTAAGCAATAAGAAATAGTATTAGCGCTAGGGGCTGTAGGTAGTGCGTTTGCTGTAACGACAATTTCAGATCGAGGTCCTTCGCATCCTGTTAGTGTATTGGTTTGACTGACATAAAATTTAGTTGTTCCGCTGGGTGTAGTTATGGGTGTCGGACTAGTTGTACTTGAAGTTCCTCCACTAGCAACAGTATACCAATTCAGAGTATGGTTTGTATCGGCAGTTGCGGTCAAGGGTATTGCAGTGTCATTTAAACAATAAGAAATAGGTGTTGTGTTAGGAGTAGTGGGTAATGTGTTTACTGTGACGGTAATTTCAGTACGAGATCCTTCGCATACTGTTAGCCTATTGGTTTGACTCACATAATACTTAGTTATTCCACTAGAAGTCGTGGTAGGAATAGGACTAGTTGTACTTGAAGTCCCTCCACTAGCAACAGTATACCAATTCAGAGTATGGTTTGCATCGGCAGTTGCAGTTAAGGGTACTGCAGTGTCATTTAAACAATAAGAAATAGGTGTTGTGTTAGGAGTAGTGGGTAATGTGTTTACTGTGACGGTAATTTCAGTACGAGGTCCTTCGCATCCTGTTAGTGTATTGGTTTGACTGACATAAAATTTAGTTATTCCGCTAGAAGTAGTTACGGGAGTAGGACTGGTTGAGCTTGGAGTTCCTCCACTAGCAACAGTATACCAATTCAGGGTATGGTTTGTATCGGCAGATGCGGTTAAGGGTGTTGCGATTGCATTTTCACAATAGGAAATTAAGTTAGCTGAACTTGGGTAGTTTGGTAGAGGTAGTATTGTTGCTTTAATTTCTGTTCTTATAGGACAATTTGCTGTTACTACGTAGAATGAAGTAGTACTATTAATACTAGGAGTTGTATAAGTTGTTCCAGTTCCTAATACAGTTCCTCCTGTATTAGTATTGTACCAATTAATTATTCCAGTTGAACTGTTTGCGCTAAGAGTTACACTTCCTTTACCGCATTGAGTAGCAGGTGTAGTATTGGTAATTTTAGCAACAGTTAATGTGGTACTAGTAGAAAGCTGTAATGTTGGGTCTCCGGGCATGCCTCCATATTCTACTATATAGCCTTTAGGTTGGTAGGAACCACTAGAAGCACCTGTGTTGGATAAGTCATTCCAAGATCCAGGAGTTCCAACTCCGGGGGCTGTAATATGTGCATAGTCTTCATTTCCTACTTGATTTGGTTCTCCTGTATTCCAAAACGCAAAATTAGGGCTAGATCCACTAGCAGTACCATTCCAAAATACAATTCCAGTCCCTCCATTTGCAAGTCCTTCAGGTCCAGTAACCCATCTCCATACCCCTTCAACCGCTTCATCTGTTCCACCAATCCATCCTGTTCCGGGTGCTTGTTTGCCGGCTAATTGAGTTTCGTCGGCTGCGGTTAGCGTTGCTAAATAACCTTGTAATCCATAAAATGTTTTTAGAGCTGCTGCCGCTTTGGCATTGGTCCAAGTAATGCCTAAGCTAGGAACATATTCATAATAGTGGCCATTGCTAGGAAGATAATTAGCTAGGCCATTTCCTAATGAGATGGAAAAATTTCGACTACCCGAAGGATTGGGATTGGAATTGTAAAAAACAACATCTTTAATGGCTGCTTCAAATTCAGAAAAATTAACTTGAACTCCTGCTCTAGGATTTGAAAGGGTTAATTTTCCTTCTACAGCATTCCAGGATGAAGTTAAAGTTGAATGTGAAGCTGCATTAGACAATAGTAATTGGTCTTCACCAATGACATATCCAGAGGCAATTTGAATATAAACTGCATCAGTAGTCAATTCAGTAGGATCATGTGATATTGTCACTGTTGAAACGATTTTGGTTTGCGAAAGTGGACAATATAAAAAATTTCCAGTTGCTGTAATAGAAGGAGCTGTAGAAACTATCGATTTTTTGGTAGGTGGATCAATTAGGATGTTCTTTGAATATCCCAATTGGGTTCCAAATAAAATCATGAGCATTAAAAAGAGTGGGGTATCTTTTTTCTTCATGCTATAAATATAGTTTTTTCAGCTGAATAGCCGAATTTATTTTGTAAAATGTAATTTTTTAAACAAATCCCAAACTACGATACCAGCACTCACAGATATATTGAGAGAGTGTTTAGTGCCTAATTGCGGTATTTCAATAGCGCCATCACAAAGCGCTACGGCTTCTTGGGCCACACCAAAAACTTCGTTACCAAAAACTAGTGCGTATTTTTGATTATTTTCTACTTCAAAATTTTGAAGAAAAATAGCATTTTCTACTTGTTCAATAGCAAAAGTTTTGATTTTTTCTGTCTTTAATTTTGTGATTACTTCTAATACATTTTCAGCATGTTCCCAAGTTACAGTTTCAGTAGCACCAAGGGCTGTTTTGTGAATTTCTTTATTGGGAGGAGTAGCAGTAATCCCACACAAATAGATTTTTTCAATTAAGAAAGCATCAGCTGTTCTGAAGACAGCACCAATATTATGTAAACTGCGAATGTCATCCAAAATCAAAATCAAAGGTGTTTTTTGAGAAAATTTAAAGTCTTCAATTGATTTTCTATCTAGTTCACTGTTTTCTAATTTTCTCATAATATTTAGAAGTAAAAGATAAAAAAAAGCTTCCTTAGATTGGGAAGCTTTTGGGTTTATTTTGATATAAAGTTAGCTTTTTGAAGGAGCATCAGCCAATACAGTACCTTTTATAGTTAATACTTTTGTTGGTTGTCCTGCTGCATTTGAACTAACAGTAACGGTTTTTGTAAATGGACCTACTCTGTCAGTTGCATATTTAACCCCAATAACACCTTTAGCACCTGGAGCGATTGGTTCTTTAGGAGTGGTAGGTACTGTACATCCACAAGATCCTTGTGTGTTAGTAATGATTAATGGTGCATTCCCATTATTGGTAAAAACAAATTCACGTCTCCCGTCAGCATTGTGTGCAATAGTTCCGTAATCGATAGTTTCAGTTACAAATACCATTCCTGCACCTTCTACTTTAGAAGTGTTTTTTTTGGTGGTTTTCGTGTTTTTAGTAGTTTCTTGAGCATTTGAAGCAATAGATACCAAAGTAAATAAAGCTAAAAGAATTATTTTTTTCATAAATTGATTTATTGATTAATAAATTATTCCAAAGACAAATCTATACAAAAAAACAGAAAATTGGTCTTAAATTTTACTTAAAAAAATATAAAATTTTAGAACTCTTCTATTATTCGCTATAAAATATATAAATTCGCTCACAGATTTTATCATGGACTAAAGTAATTAAATTGGCCGCAAAAGAGAAAGTAGTAAAGGAAACTCCTTTGATGAAACAATACAACGAAATTAAGGCGAAATATCCTGATGCTTGTTTGTTGTTTCGTGTAGGGGATTTTTACGAAACATTTGGAGAAGACGCAATTAGAGCTTCTAAAATTTTAGGAATTGTATTGACTAAAAGAGGCGCAGGATCTGAGACAGAAACTGCTTTGGCTGGTTTTCCGCACCATTCGTTAAATACCTATTTGCCTAAACTAGTTAAAGCAGGTTTGCGTGTTGCTATTTGTGATCAATTGGAAGATCCAAAAATGACTAAAACCATTGTGAAACGAGGAGTTACCGAGTTAGTAACGCCAGGAGTTTCAATGAATGATGAAGTTTTACAAGCCAAAGTCAATAATTTTTTAGCATCGATTTATTTTGCCAATAAAAGTATAGGAATCTCATTCTTGGATGTGTCAACAGGTGAGTTTTTAACCGCTCAAGGAAATGCAGAATATATTGACAAACTGCTTCAGAATTTCAACCCGAGTGAGGTTTTAGTTTCCAAAAACAGTAAAAATGAGTTTAAAGCTACTTTAGGAGAAGATTACCATACTTTTTATTTAGAAGATTGGCTTTATAAAGAAGATTACGCTTTTGAGACTTTAACGAAGCATTTCCAAACCGTTTCCCTAAAGGGTTTTGGTATTGAAGAATTAAAAGAAGGGATTATTGCTTCGGGTGCAATATTGTATTACCTGTCTGAAACACAGCACAATAAATTACAACATATTACTTCAATACAACGTATTGCAGAAGATGCTTATGTTTGGATGGATCGATTTACGATTCGTAATCTAGAGTTATATCATAGCTATAATCCGAATGCTGTTACACTGTTAGATGTTATTGATAGAACGTTGTCTCCAATGGGAGGTCGCCTGTTGAAACGATGGTTGGCTTTGCCTTTGAAAGATAAAACTAAAATTCAAAGTCGCCATCAGGTGGTGGCCTATTTGAAAGAAAACCAAGATATTTTAAAAAACATACAATCCCAAATCAAACAAATTTCCGATTTAGAGCGTTTGATTTCAAAAATCGCAACAGGAAAAGTATCGCCACGTGAAGTAGTCTATTTAAAAGAGTCCTTAGATGCCATTTTGCCTATTAAAATGTTGGCTTTACAAAGTTCACATGAAGCGGTAAAAGTGATTGGTGATAGTTTGCATAGCTGTGATTTATTACGCGAAAAAATTAAAACTACCTTAAATCAAGAAGCGCCTGTGGCAATTGCCAAAGGAAATGCGATTGCTCCAGGTGTGAATGCGGAATTAGATGAATTACGCGCGATTTCAACCTCAGGAAAAGAGTTTTTGGAAGGAATCGAAAGAAGAGAATCAGAAAGAACTGGAATTTCATCCTTGAAAATTTCATTCAATAATGTTTTTGGGTACTATATCGAAGTGAGGAATACGCACAAAGATAAAGTCCCTGAAGAATGGATTCGTAAACAAACTTTGGTGAATGCAGAGCGTTACATTACCGAGGAGTTAAAAGAATACGAAACTAAAATTTTAGGAGCTGAAGAGAAAATACATAAAATAGAATCTGAATTATTTGAGCAATTAGTTAGCTGGATGGCAACGTATATTAAACCCGTTCAGATGAATGCGAATTTGATAGCACAATTGGATTGTTTGTGTTCGTTTACCCAATTAGCCATTGAAAATAAATACGTTTGCCCTGAAATTGATGATAGTTTCGAATTAGAAATCAAAGAAGGTAGGCATCCTGTTATTGAAAAGCAATTGCCCGTTGGTACTCCTTATATTTCAAATGATGTGTTCTTAGATAGACAAACACAGCAATTAATTATGATTACAGGACCAAATATGTCTGGAAAATCAGCTATTTTACGTCAAACCGCTTTAATTGTACTCTTGGCTCAAATGGGAAGTTTTGTGCCTGCAGAGAGCTTAAGGATGGGAATTGTAGATAAAATTTTTACTAGGGTAGGAGCAAGTGATAATATTTCGATGGGAGAATCCACTTTTATGGTCGAAATGAACGAAACAGCTTCTATTTTGAATAATATTTCCGACCGAAGTTTGGTGCTTTTGGATGAAATTGGAAGAGGAACGAGTACGTATGATGGGATTTCGATAGCCTGGGCTATTGCTGAGTTTTTGCACGAACATCCAACGCAGCCAAAAACTTTATTTGCCACACATTATCATGAATTGAATGAGATGAGCGAATCATTACAAAGAATCCAAAATTTTAATGTTGCAGTTAAGGAGTTAAAAGATACGGTTCTTTTCGTTAGAAAATTGGTTCAAGGAGGTAGCGCTCATAGTTTTGGTATTCATGTTGCTAAAATGGCTGGAATGCCTCAAATTGTAATTTTGAAAGCGCAAAAGCTATTGAAGAAATTAGAAAAGAATCATTCGAATGAAGCGCTCAACGGAATTAAAGACGCTAAAGAAGAAATGCAAATGAGTTTCTTTAATTTGGATGACCCTTTATTGGAAGAAATAAAAGAAGAAATTTTGAATCTAGATATCAATACGATTACCCCAATGGAAGCTTTGATGAAGCTTAATGAAATAAAAAGAATGTTGACTAAAAAATAGTTTTGATTTTAAAGTTTACGTTATCAGAAGATTAACGTTGTACGACTATTTTTTTATAGAAAAGGCTTGTGTAATTGAATTAATGTTTTAAATTTGCATCCGCAATACAGAACAAGTATCGCAATTCTTTAATAAGAATTTAAATGCGAAAATAGCTCAGTTGGTAGAGCGCGACCTTGCCAAGGTCGAGGTCGCGGGTTCGAGCCCCGTTTTTCGCTCCAACAAGACCATATAATGCTCGGATGGTGAAATTGGTAGACACGCTGGACTTAAAATCCAGTGAACAGCAATGTTCGTGCGGGTTCAAGTCCCGCTCTGAGTACTAAAGCCTCTTCTATTGAAGAGGCTTTTTTTATGTTGCAAAATAAGATAGAAAATAAGTATACTTTTTTAGAATTATATAGAATATGGGGACTTTTGTAATCACAAAACGATTTAATGACGAATATAAGTTTGTGTTTGCTTCTAGGAAAGGGAAAACGATATTTACTAGTTTAAGTTACGAACTTAAATTTGAGGGGGAAGAGGCTATTGAAAAATTTAAAACAAATATTGAATTGGCCACTTTTCTAAAATTTAAATCAAGTAAAGGAAAGTATTATTTTAAGTTACTTTTTGATGGAGTTCATTTTGCGACTAGTAGAAAATATACTACTGAGTTACGTCTTCAAAAAGGAGTTGATGAAATCATAAAATATGCCGGACAATCTGATGTGCTTGATTTTTCATCAAATGATATAGTTTTTTCAGATTAATAAAAAATTAAACAAGAAAAACAAAGCGTAAAAAAATAAAAAAAGCCGTTACACTAAGTGTACGGCTTAATTTTTTCTGTGTTGTAATTTAATTACTTTGCAGCAGCAGCAGAATCAACTGGAGCAGCAGCAGAATCAACAGCAGCAGCAGCAGTATCAGTTGCAGCAGAATCAACAGCTACAGCAGTAGTATCAGCAGCTACTTCTTCA
>JACCDS011867826.1_pt1 | contig 18774 bp, 20 predicted proteins | sample 7446441 | NCBI WGS metagenome assembly JACCDS01 (sample SAMN15323445, study PRJNA562643) | freshwater metagenome | isolation source: river surface water | place: USA:Blue River Watershed | collected 2017-08-17
GCAGGGCGGTCCGAACGCGAAGAAGAATATCCAGGCCGTTGGCAAGGAAGCCAAGCAAATGCTCGGCAAGGTGCCGGGCAATATCGAAGCGATCCGTCCGATGAAGGATGGCGTGATCGCCGACTTCACCGTGACCGAGCAGATGCTCAAGCAGTTCATCCGCATGGTGCATGACACCAAGCTGTTCAAGCCATCGCCGCGCATCATTATTTGCGTTCCCTGCGGTTCGACCCAGGTGGAGCGCCGCGCGATCCGCGAGTCGGCGCTCGGCGCCGGCGCATCGCAGGTGTTCCTGATCGAAGAGCCGATGGCCGCTGCGATCGGTGCCGGCCTGCCGGTATCGGAGGCGACCGGTTCGATGGTGGTCGACATCGGCGGCGGCACCACCGAGGTCGGCATCATCTCGCTGGGCGGCATGGTGTACAAAGGCTCGGTCCGCGTGGGTGGCGACAAGTTCGACGAGGCGATCGTCAATTACATCCGCCGCAACTACGGCATGCTGATCGGCGAGCAGGCTGCCGAGACCATCAAGAAGACCATCGGTTCCGCATTTCCCGGCACGGAAGTGCGCGAGATGGAGGTCAAGGGCCGCAACCTGTCCGAGGGCATCCCGCGCTCGTTCACGATTTCCAGTAACGAAGTGCTGGAGGCGCTGACGGATCCGCTCAACAGCATCGTCTCGGCGGTCAAGAATGCGCTCGAGCAGACGCCGCCCGAACTCGGCGCCGACATCGCCGAGAAGGGCATGATGCTGACCGGTGGCGGCGCGCTCCTGCGTGACCTCGACCGGCTGCTGATGGAAGAGACCGGCCTGCCGGTGCTGGTGGCCGAAGATCCGCTGACCTGTGTGGTACGCGGCTCGGGCATGGCGCTGGAGCGGATGGACAAGCTTGGATCGCTGTTCTCCTACGAATAAAACGGAACGGGGCGCGCGCCAGTGACCATCGTGCGGCCCTTTTCAGGCAGGGTGCCAGCGCCGCCGGCACGCCCGGCGCGCGATCCGGCCTACCCAGCACGGCAGTAGCGTTCGATGGAATACAATCCGCCGCCACTTTTCAAGCAGGGCGCATCGGCGCGCGCCAGGATGTTGTTGTTCGCGCTGCTCGCGGTCGCGCTGCTGCTGGCTGATGCCCGCCTGCATGCGCTGTCGCTGCTGCGACAGGGCATGGGTATCCTGCTTTATCCCCTGCAGAGCGTTGCGCTGCTGCCGCGCGATACCTTCTCCGGTACCGCCGACTATTTCACTGCGCTGTCCGAGCTGAAGGAAGAGAATCGCCGTATTCGCCAGCGCGAAGTGCAGAATGCGCAGCAGCTGCAGCAGACCCACCAGCTGATGGCCGAGAACGCGCACCTGCGCGAGCTGCTCGGCGCCTCCGAACGCGTGCAGCTGCGGACCGTGCTGGCCGAGATCCTGTACGACGCACGCGATCCCTTCTCGCGCAAGGTGATCATTGACCGTGGCGTGCGCCACGGCCTGCAGCCCGGCCTGCCCGTCATCGACGAGGCCGGCGTGGTCGGCCAGGTCACGCGCACGCTGCCTTTCACCGCCGAGGTCACGCTGCTGACCGACAAGGACCACGCCATTCCTGTCCAGGTCGTGCGCAGCGGGGTGCGCGGCGTCGCATACGGCCTCGGCCGGACCGGTGAACTCGAGCTGCGTTTCATGGCGACGAATGCCGACATCGTCAAAGGCGACGTGCTGACCACCTCCGGCATCGACGGCGTTTATCCGGCGGGACTCGCCGTAGCCACCGTTACCTCGGTCAGCGCCAAGACCTCGGACATGTTCGCACGCATCCTGTGCGCGCCGGCTGCCGGCATGTCGCGCTACCGGCAATTACTGGTGCTGCTCGGCGCCCGGCCCGCCGTGCCGCCGCCAGACCCGGCGCCAGATCCGGCGCAAGAGGCCGCGCCGGAACCATCGGCGCAGGCCGCACCGGTGCCGCCAGCCGCGGCTGCGCCAACGCTGCCGACCGCGGCTGCGCCAACAACAACAACAACGCCAACGCCAACGCAACCGTCGCCGGCCACGGCGACGCGCAAGGAGGCCGTTCAATGATGACGCGTGACAGCATCCTGTTGCCGGTGAATCCGCTATTCATCGCTTTCAGCCTGGCGCTTGCGTTCGTGCTGAACCTGCTGCCCTGGGGCAGCTGGGGCTGGGTGCCCGACTTCGTCGCGCTCATCCTGGTGTTCTGGAGCATTTATCAGCCCCGCAAGCTGGGCATCGGGGTTGCGTTCGCGATGGGTCTGGCGATGGACGTGCACGGGGCCGCACTGCTTGGCCAGAGTGCACTTGCGTATACGCTGCTGTCCTATTTCGCGATCACCATCCATCGTCGCGTGCTGTGGTTCAGGCCGCCGGTGCAGGCGCTGCACGTGCTGCCGCTGCTGCTGCTGATGCAGGTGGTACAGGTCATCGTGCAGCTGGCGCTCAGCGGCAAGCTGCCGCACTGGACCTATTACCTGCAGAGTTTCATCGCCGCTGCGCTGTGGCCGCTGGTCTGCTGGCTGCTGCTCGCGCCGCAACGTCGTGCGGTCGACCACGATGACACGCGCCCGATTTAATACTTCACTGGCCTTGATGCCAGATCGCTGACGAGCCGTATCCGTGACCGAGATAAAAGACACTGAACGCGAAATACAGCTGTTCCGACTGCGCCTGTCCGTGGCCAGCCTGTTCATCCTCGCCTGCTTCGGTGTGCTGATGCTGCGCTTTGTCTGGCTGCAGGCGGTTCGTTACAGCGAGTATTACGAGCGGGCCGAAAGTAACCGCATCTCGGTGGTGCCGGCGGTACCGAACCGCGGCCTGATTGTCGATCGCAACGGCGTTGTCCTTGCGCGCAACTACTCGGCGTACACGCTGGAGATCACGCCGGGCAAGCTTGACCGCCCGCTCGAGAGCGTCATCGACGAGCTGGCGAAGGTCGTCGATATCCAGCCGCGCGACCGGCGCCGCTTCAAGCGGCAGATGGAGGAATCGAAATTATTCGAGAGCCTGCCGATCCGCACCCGCCTGACCGATGAGGAAGTCGCGCGCTTCGCCGCCCAGCAGTTCCGATTCCCGGGCGTCGATATCCAGGCCCGGCTGTTCCGCCAGTATCCGCTGGGACAGTCGGCATCGCACATGATCGGCTACATCGGCCGGGTCAATAAGCGCGAAGCTGAGAGACTCGAGGAATCCGAGGATGCGGCGAACTACCGTGGCACCGAATACATCGGCAAGGAAGGGCTGGAAAAAAGCTACGAGCGCCACCTGCACGGCGTGACCGGCTATGACGAAATCGAAGTGTCGGCCGGCGGCCGCGCGGTGCGCACGCTGTCGCGGCACGCGCCGGTGCCGGGTAAGAACCTGATCCTGTCGGTCGACATCGAGCTGCAGAAGATCGTCGAGAAAGCCTTCGGCGACCGGCGTGGCGCACTGGTGGCGATCGAGCCGGAAACCGGCGACATCCTCGCCTATGTGTCGATGCCGACCTTCGACCCCAACCTGTTCGTCGACGGCATCGATGTAAAGAGCTGGGATGAGCTCAATACCTCGCTCGACAAGCCGCTGCTGAACCGCCCGCTGATCGGTACCTATCCGCCGGGGTCGACGTTCAAGCCCTACATGGCGCTGGCCGCGCTCGAACTGGGCAAGCGCACGCCGGAGATGGCCATCGCCGATCCCGGTTACTTCTGGTTCGGCAATAACAAGTTCCGCGACGACAAGGAAGGCGGCCATGGCCGCGTCGATATGTACCGTTCGATCGTCCAGTCGTGCAATACCTACTACTACGTACTTGGCAACGACCTCGGCATCGATGCGATCCATGACTTCATGAGGCCGTTCGGCTTTGGCCAGCTGACCGGTATCGACCTCGAAAACGAGCGGCGCGGCGTGCTGCCGTCGACCGAATGGAAACGCAAGACCTTCAAGCGCCCCGAGCTGCAGAAATGGTATGCCGGCGAGACCATTTCGGTCGGTATCGGCCAGGGATACAACGCATTCACTCCGCTGCAACTCGCCCATGCGGTCGCGAATCTGGCGAATAACGGTATCGTGATGAAGCCGCACCTGGTGAAGTCTGTCGAGGATCCGGTGTCGAAGGTGCGTGGGCTGACCGTGCCGAAGGAGAGTTACCAAATCCCGCTGGCGCAGCAGAACATCGATGTAGTGAAGAACGCCATGATCGGCGTGACCCGGGAGGGCACATCGGCACGATCGTTTGCGAACGCACCCTATGTATCAGGCGGCAAGACCGGCACGGCGCAGGCCGCCGCACTGAGCAGGACCGTCAAATATGATGCGAGCCGTGTCGCCGAGCGTCTGCGTGACCATTCGCTGTATATCGCTTTTGCACCCGCCGACAAACCGAAGATTGCGCTTGCCGTGATCGTCGAGAACGCCGGTTTCGGCGCGGCTGCGGCGGCACCGATCGCCCGGCTCGCGATCGATTACTATCTGCTCGGCAAGCGTCCGGATGAGCCGGTCGCACAAGCCGAGGACAGCATCGATGAACCGGTGCCGCCGGTACCCTCCACGCCGCCAAACAAGCCTGCGCCAGACCCGGCCGCGGTATTGCCTGCGGCGCCTGCCACGGTCGCCAAATCGGCCACCGCGAAACCCGAAGGGAGGAAGACCCCATGATCACGCGAATTTCGACCGGCGAACGGGCCATGTCGATGGAATGGATCCGTCGCCGCCTGTTCATCTTCGATCGTTCGCTGGCGATCATTGTCAGCCTGATCCTGCTGCTGGGCTGCCTGGCGGTGTCTTCCGCAGCGATGGATTTTCCCGGCCGCTTCGAGGGGCATGTGCGCAATATTGCCATCGGCCTCACCGTGATGTGGCTGGCGGCGAATGTGCCGCCACAGAAACTGATGCAGCTGGCTGCGCCGATCTACACGGTTGGCATTGCGCTGCTGGTCGCCGTCGCGCTGTTCGGGCTGGTAAAGAACGGTTCGCGGCGCTGGATCAACATCGGCCTGATCATCCAGCCGTCCGAGATTATGAAGCTGGCGCTGCCGATGACGCTGGCATGGTTCTTCCAGAAGCGCGAAGGCATGATCCGCTGGCGCGATTTCCTGGTGGCCGCGCTGATCGCGATGGTGCCGGTCGCGCTGATCCTGCGCCAGCCCGACCTTGGCACCGCCACGCTGGTGGCCGCTTCCGGTTTTATCGTTATCTTTCTCGCCGGCCTGTCGTGGCGGCTCATCATCGGGCTCGGCATCGCCGGGCTGGCCAGCCTGCCGCTGGTGTGGTCGATGCTGCATGACTACCAGCGTGGCCGGGTCATGACCCTGATCGATCCGACCTCCGATCCGCTCGGCAAAGGCTTCCACATTATCCAGTCAACCATTGCGATTGGCTCCGGCGGCCTGTTCGGCAAGGGCTGGCTCAACGGTACCCAGTCGCACCTCGAGTTCATCCCGGAGCGCACCACCGACTTCATTTTTGCCGTCTTCTCCGAGGAATTCGGCCTGCTCGGCAACGGTGTGCTGCTGGTGCTCTACCTGCTGCTGATCGGGCGCGGGCTGCTCATTGCCGCGAACGCGCCCACGCTGTTTTCGCGCCTGCTGGCCGGTGCGATCACCTTGACGGTGTTCGTATACGCGTTCGTGAACATGGGTATGGTGAGCGGCATCCTGCCGGTGGTCGGCGTGCCCTTGCCGTTCATCAGCTATGGCGGCACGGCATTCGTTACCCTGTCGCTGGCCATTGGTATGCTGATGAGTATTCAGCGAAACCGCAAGCTGGTGCAGACCTGAGATGAGTGGCGCGCGCCCCTGGCTATTCCTGATGGCGCTGGCCGGTACGCTGATGCTGTCGGCCTGTTCGACGGTGGATCCGCATGCAGCCAAGCGCAGCCCGGCGCCCCCGCCCACGGAACCTGCTGCGCCGGCACCGCCTGCGTCGCCTGCATCGGCGTCATCGCCATCGCCCGGCGCGGTCATGCCGGTGCTTACGCCGCCCGCCGCGGGGCGCGCGGCCAAGCGCCCCGGCGGGTACTACCAGGACGACGGTCCGGGCGCGGTGATTCCCGAAGGCTTGTTTGCGACACCCGATGCCGAACCGAAGATCGAGCCGATAGCAAAGGGGTCGAGCCGCCCTTACACGATATTCGACAAGACCTATGTGCCGATCACAGACGACCGGCCGTTCGTGCAGCGTGGGATCGGCAGCTGGTACGGCAGGAAGTTCCATGGACAGAAGACCGCGTCCGGCGAGTTCTACGACATGTTCAGGATGACGGCCGCCCACCCGACCTTGCCGATCCCGTCGTATGCGCGCGTGACTAACCTGCAGAACGGCCGCAAGGTGATCGTCCGCATCAATGACCGTGGTCCGTTCCATTCGTCGCGCATCATCGACCTGTCGTATACGGCCGCGCTGAAGCTTGATGTGCTGCGTGGCGGCAGTGCCGAACTGGAAGTGCAGCGGCTGCTGCCGGACGAGATCCTGCGCATGCAGGCGGCGCGCCAGAGCAGGCGCGACGCGCCGGCCGTGGCCGCATCGCCGTCGTCAGGGTTCTATCTGCAGTTCGGCGCGTATGCGCTGGAGCAGAACGCGCAGGCGCTGCGCGCGCAATTGCTGCGCAGCTGGCCGGCGGACCTGCCGCCGCCCGAGGTCATCTCGTCGCAGGGTCTGTCCCGGCTGCACAGCGGACCGTTTGGCAGTCGTGAGCTTGCATCCGATGCTGCCCGCCGGATTCGCGACGCGGCCGCGATCCAGTCGACGATCGTGCAGCGCTGAGTGCCGCGGTTTGGGAGGCGTGGCCGCACAGGGCGGCAGCCAGCCCTTAGTCTTGCGCGGAGCCTGCTATCTGCAATGCCAGCGTATACAGCGCGTTCTTTTTGATCCCGGTGATCTTGGCCGCCAGCGCCGCTGCCTGGCTGACCGGGCAGGCTTCGAGCAGGATGGCAAGCAGCCGCTTTGCTTCGTCCATGTCATCCGCCGCTGCGGGCGCACCTTCGACCAGCAGCACGAATTCGCCGCGCTGGCGGTGCATGTCGTCGGCCAGCCAGGCGGGCGCATCGGCCAGCGGGCAGCGGTGGATCTGCTCGAACAGCTTGGACAACTCGCGGGCGATCACCACCCTGCGCTCTGCGCCGAACGCACGCAACAAGGCCGCCACCGTATCGACGATCCGGTGCGGCGCTTCGTAAAACACCAGCGTCGCCGTTGAGTCGGCCAGCGCGGCCAGCGTGGTATCGCGTTGATTGCCCTTCGCCGGCAGGAAGCCGACGAAATGGAACTGCTCGGACAACAGCCCGCTGGCCGACAGCGCCGCGATGGCCGCCGATGCACCGGCCAACGGGATCACGGGCAGGCCGGCGCTGCGCACGGCGTCAACAATTCTTGCGCCGGGATCAGACACGGCGGGCGTACCCGCGTCGGACACCAAGGCGATACGTTCGCCGTTCTGCAGGCGTTCGACGATTTTCTGGGCCGCCTCGCGCTCATTATGCTGGTGTGCCGCAAACAGCGGGCGTGAGAGCCCGTAGCGTGTGAGCAGCTGGCCAGTGTTGCGCGTATCTTCACAAGCGACCGCATCGACCAGGGAAAGCACCTTCAATGCGCGCACGCTGATGTCGGCAAGATTTCCGATCGGCGTGGCCACCACATACAATGCGCCGGCCGGAAAGACCTGGCGGGATACGTCATCAGCCAGTGAGGCGAGCAGCGTTGTCAGGTCTCGGGTGTCTGGGGGTTCCATGGGGGGCTTATGGCGGATCGTGACACGCGTTGCGCACGCGCGATGTGCGGAGGTTGGTGCCGTATTGTACAAAACGTGCGGTGGCGGCGATGAAGCGCCGTGCCATCGATGCCGGCCGCAGTGCGGAAGACCGCGCGCTGGCCTACCTGCAGCAGCAGGGCTTGCAGCTGGTCGAGCGTAATGCACGCTGGCGGCGCGGCGAAATTGACCTGGTCATGCGCGATGGCGCCACGCTGGTCTTTGTCGAGGTCAGGCAGCGCGCCAGCGGGCGTTTTGGCGGTGCGGCCGCCAGCATCGACGCGGCGAAGCAGGCGCGCCTGTGGCGCAGCGCCCAATATTTCCTGTCTCGCTACGCTGCGCCGCCGGCGTGCCGCTTCGATGCGGTGTGCATCGACGGCGCAGTGATGACCTGGCTGCGCCATATCGTCATTGCATGACCCGGCCGGCATCGTTGCGCGCGTATCCATTTGTAAATTCGCTGTGTGTGCCGGCGCCGTCGCTGCGATCCTCGCCCCAGTAGTGTGCGAGCGCATGGTTTTGCCACAGAATCGTTGCGATGTGCGACATAGTGGCGGCGATCGGGGAAAGGCGGTGATAGTGCAGGCCTTATAATTCGGCGCTATGAGTAAGCAACGCATCCTCGAGCATTTTCATGAAAGCGCCGAGCTGAAGATCCAGTCTGCAGCCCTCCTTGCGCAACCGATCACCGAAGCCGTCGACCTGATGTTTTTCGCACTGGCCAATGGCAATCGCATCCTCGCCTGTGGCAATGGCGGTTCGGCGGCTGACTGCCAGCATTTCGCCTCCGAGCTGGTCGGACGCTTCGAGCGGGAGCGGCTGCCGCTGCCGGCGATGGCGCTAACCACGGATACATCGATCCTGACCGCGCTTGCCAATGACGGCAGCTTCTCCGAGATTTTCTCGAAGCAAGTACAGGCGTTCGGACAGGCCGGTGACGTGCTGCTCGCGATCTCCACGTCGGGCAACTCGGCCAACGTGGTGGCCGCAGTCGAGGCGGCGCTCGAACGCGATATGCGCATCGTGGCGCTGACCGGCAAAGGGGGGGGCGCGCTGGCAGAGATACTGAGCGATGCCGATGTTCACATCTGCGTGCCGCATGATCGCACCGCGCGGATACAGGAAGCCCATTTATTGATTGTTCATTGCCTGTGCGACGGAATCGATGTCGCACTTTTTGGAGGAGATGCCGAATGAAGTATGCGTTTGTCACTGCGGTCCGCAAGCCGCTGGCTGTCCTTGCGCTGGGTGCCGTGCTGGCCACCAGCCTGCAAGCCTGTGTGCCGATGGTGGTGGGAGCGGCGGCCGTCGGTACCCTGGCTGCGGTGGACCGGCGCACGCTCGGTACCCAGACCGATGACAGATCGATCGAGCTAAGGGCCGAAGGCCGTGCGAAACGGGTCACGGGCGATCGCGGTCGTGTCGCCGTCACCAGCTACAACCGGACGGTGCTGCTGACCGGCGAGGTGGCAGATGACAAGATGAAGGCGGACGTCGAGCAGCAGATTGCCACCATCGATGGCATCGCTGCCATCGAGAACGACCTGACGGTGGCGCCGGTATCGACCATCGGCGCGCGTTCTGGCGACCTTGTCGTTACCAGCAAGGTCAAGGCAGCCCTGCTTGATACCAAAGACCTGTACGTGAACGCCTTCCTGGTGCATACCGACCGCGGCGTTGTCTACCTGATGGGTCGCGTCACGCAGCGCGAGGGCAAGCTCGCGGCCGATGTGGCACGCAATGCGGCGGGCAATATCAAGAAGGTCGTCAAGCTGTTCGAGTACATTTCCGAAAACGAGCTGCAGGACCTGCAGTCGAAGCCGGCACCGGCACAGCCGGCGAAAAAGCCCGCGCGCTGATCTTCGCGGGGATGCTGCGATCGCGGCATCCCTGTGACCCCCGGTCGGATTTGGCTGCCCTGCGTTGCGCTGGCCTATAATCCGCCTTCACGTCGTCACTACAGAGCAAGCCATGTCCAAGCATTTCCCGCGCCGTATCGGCGGTCTTACCATCATCCAGACCATGGCGCTGCTGGCCGCGCTCGGTATCGCCCTGTTCTTCGCGCTCTCGCTGCTGAAGAAAGAATCCGCGCCGGCGGTATCTTTCCGGATGATCGACGGTCAGCAAGTATCCACGCAAGACCTGCGCGGCAAGGTCGTGCTGGTGAATTTCTGGGCGACCAGTTGCACCACCTGCATCCAGGAGATGCCGGAGATGGTCCAGACCTACAACAAGTATCGCGAGCGCGGGCTGGAGTTCGTCGCGGTCGCGATGAGCTATGACCCGCCGAGCTATGTGCTGAACTACGCGAAAACGCGTGAGTTGCCCTTCAAGGTCGCGCTCGATGCCGATGGCCGCGTGGCACAGTCATTCGGCGACGTGAAGCTGACGCCGACCACCTTCGTGATCGACAAGGAAGGCAACATCGTCAAGCGCTATGTCGGCATTCCCGAGTTCACCGCGCTGCACCAGCTGATCGAGAAGGCACTCGCTGTCTGACGCGGGAGATCGCGCGCCGCGCTAGCCGATCTCCAGGCCGGCCTGGTGCGCCTGCTGGTCCGCGTGATACGAGCTGCGCACCATCGCGCCAACGGCCGCATGCACGAAGCCCATCTTTTTCGCTTCCTCTTCAAACATCCTGAACGTATCCGGGTGCACATAGCGGCGCACCGGCAGGTGGTCGCCGCTGGGCATCAGGTACTGCCCGATGGTCAGCATGTCGACGTGATGCGCGCGCAGGTCGCGCATCACGTCGAGGATCTCTTCATCGGTTTCGCCCAGGCCGACCATCAGTCCCGACTTGGTCGGCACGTCCGGATGCAAGGCCTTGAAGCGCTTCAGCAGGCTGAGCGAATACGCATAGTCTGAACCCGGTCGCGCTTCCTTGTACAGCCGCGGTACAGTTTCGAGGTTGTGGTTCATCACGTCCGGCGGCGCCGCCTTGAGGATCTCCAGCGAGCGGTCCATGCGGCCGCGGAAGTCTGGCGTCAGGATCTCGATGCGGGTCTGTGGCGACAATTCACGCGTGCGGCGTATGCACTCGACAAAATGCGCAGCGCCACCGTCACGCAGGTCGTCGCGGTCGACCGACGTGATCACGACATACGACAGCTTCAGCGCGGCGATTGTTTTTGCAAGGTTTTCCGGCTCGTTCGGGTCGAGCGGATCCGGGCGTCCGTGGCCGACATCGCAGAACGGGCAGCGGCGCGTGCACTTGTCGCCCATGATCATGAAGGTCGCGGTACCTTTGCCGAAGCACTCGCCGATGTTCGGGCACGACGCTTCCTCGCACACGGTCACCAGCTTGTTTTCACGCAGGATGTCCTTGATTTCGTAGAAGCGCGTGCTTGGCGACGCCGCCTTCACGCGTATCCAGTCGGGCTTCGGCAGCCGTTCGGCCGGCACGATCTTGATCGGGATGCGGGCGGTCTTGCCCGCGCCCTTCTGCTTGTCGCTCGGGTTGTAGGCAGGGGCGGATGCGGCGGTATCGTCGGCGGCCATGGTGCAGGAAGCCAGTTGTTGTTCCAGTTGTCGTGCCAGCACCTGCTGCACGTCGGCCAGCGGCACGCTGACACCAAGGGTCTGCATGTCGACCGTGGTCATGCCGGCATAGCCGCAGGGATTGATCCATGAGAACGGCTGCAGGTCCATCGCAACGTTCAGCGACACGCCATGGTAGGTACAACCGCTGGCGCGGATCTTCAGCCCGAGCGCAGCAATTTTTGCGCCCTGCCAGTCGCCGTCGGCCACATAGATGCCGGGCGCGCCCGGCTTGCGCTGGCCGTGCAGATTATACGCCGCGAGGGTGGCGATCACGGCGGCTTCGATGCCGTGCACGAATTCACGCGGCAGCAGCCGGCGGCCATCGCGGCGCAGGTCGAACAGCAGGTAGACGACGGCCTGGCCGGGACCGTGATAAGTCACCTCGCCGCCGCGGTCTGTCTGCACCAGCGGGATGCCGTGCGCATCCAGCACATGCGCCGGGTCGGCGCCGAGGCCGAGCGTATACACCGGCGGATGCTCAACCAGCCACAGCTGGTCCGGGGTAGCGGCGCTGCGTGCATCGGTGAATGCGCGCATCGCGGCAAAGCTCTGCTCGTAAGGCTCGACGCCGCGCGTGACGATCTGCAGGCCGGCCATGCGGCTTACAACACCACCTTCACCATCGCATGCGACGACAGTTCACGGTACAGGTTGTCGAGTTGTTCGCGGCTGGTAGCGCGCACGGTGACGGTAAGGGCAAGATAATTGCCCTTGGACGACGGACGCATTGCCATCTTCCCCGCATGGAATTCCGGATCATGCTTCTGCACGACCTCGACCATGGTCTGCGCAAAGGTCTCCTGCATCGCGCCCATGATCTTGATCGGGAAATCGCTCGGATATTCGATCAGGCTCTCGTTCGGCAAAGGCATGGCAGCTCCGTCTGGTTCAGCGTTGCAGCATCAGGCGCAGCGAGTCGAATGCGCGGCCGATGATGGTCGCTTCATTCACCCGCTCCAGCGTCAGCAGCGGCAGCGTATTGACGACCTTGTCGCCGGCCATCAGCTTGAGCGTGCCCACCGGCGTATTCTGCGCCAGCGGCGCGACCAGCGGGTCGGTGCGCTCCACCACCGGCTTGAGCTTGAGCTGGGTACCGCGTGGCAGCGTCACATAGACGTCGTGATTGAAGCCGAGCTTGACCTGGTTCAGCGAGCCCTTCCAGACCGTCGGCTCGAGCACCGCCTGCCCCTTTGCATAGACCTTATAGGTGTCGAAATTCAGGAAGCCCCAGTTGAGCAGCTTCTGGCTCTCTTGTGCGCGCATCGCATCCGATTCGGTGCCGAGCACCACCGAGACCAGCCGGCGCACGCCATGATTGCCGTTGGGCCGCTTCGCCGTCGCGATCAGGCAGTAGCCGGCTGCCTGCGTGTGCCCGGTTTTCATGCCGTCGACGGTCGGATCGACCCACAGCAGGCGGTTGCGGTTCTGCTGGGTGATCTTGTTGTAGGTGTAGCTGCGCGTCGAGTAAATCTTGTACAGCTCGGGGAATTCGGCGATCAGGTTCGTCGCCAGCGTGGCCAGGTCGCGCGCGGTCGAGTAATTGTTCGGGTGCGGCAGGCCATGCGGGTTCGCGAAGCGGGTATTCTTCAGGCCCATGCGCTGCGCTTCGCGGTTCATCAGGTCCGCGAACGCCTGCTCGGTGCCGGCCACGGCCTCGGCCAGCGCAACGGCAGCATCGTTGCCGGACTGGACGATCAGCCCGTACAGCAGCGCCTCGACGCTGACCTGGGTGTTAGGCTCGATGAACATCTTCGAGCTGTCGCCATCCACCTTCCAGGCGGACAGGGACACGGTCACTTGCTGGTCCAGCGCAAGCCGCTTGTCGCGGATGGCGGCAAAGGCCATGTAGGCGGTCATGATCTTTGTCAGCGATGCCGGCTCGATGCGCATGTCAGGATCGTGCGCGCCAAGGATCTGGCCGCTATTGGCGTCCAGCAGCAGCCAGGATTTGGCGGCAATGGTCGGTGGCGGCAGCGATTGAGCGGAAGCGGTGGCGAAGACGAACAGCGCGGCACAGGCGGCCAGGAACTTTTTCATTGAAAAACCGGGGTGATTAACAGCAGAAATCCAGCATGGATTATAGCCCCGCGCCAGCCTGCCGGCAGGCAGCTTTCATGGTTTTGACAGTCCGCCAATACCGGCGGCCCCGGTTCAGCGCTGCCACAGCGCGGTGACCAGTTGCTTAATGTGATGCAGCTTGCGATGGAAGAAATGGTCTGCCCCGGGGATCACGATCACCGGCACGTCTTGCGGGCGCGCCCAGTCGAGCACATCGGCCAGCGGGATGGTGTCGTCCTGCTCGCCATGGATCACGATGGTGTCGGCCGGCACATCGCCCAGCGCCCATTTGCCGGCCGCGCAGCCCACCAGCACCAGCCGCTGCGCCGGTCGGCCCTGTTCGGCCAGCCGCCGCTGCAGCCGCGACTGCACGAAAGTGCCGAACGAGAAGCCCGACAGCGCCACCGGCAGTCCCGGATACTTTGTCGCCATGTGCTCATACAACAGCGCCATGTCATCGGTCTCGCCGATGCCGGCGTCATGCATGCCGGCGGACTCGCCGACGCCACGGAAATTCATGCGGGCACAAGCGTAACCCAGCCCGACGAAGGTGCGGGCGAGGGTTTGCACCACCTTGTTGTCCATCGTCCCGCCATACAGCGGATGCGGATGCGCAATCAGCGCAATGCCGAGCGGTGCGTGCGCGGGCGGCAGGTCGAGCTTGCCTGCGATGATGCCGGCATGGCCGGCGATCGTGAATTCCTGGGTCTGCGAATTCATGGGGGGGCTTCAGCGCGGCTCGCGTCCGTTTGCCGGGCGCGCGAGGTACAGCGCTGTTTTCAAATAGACATTCAGATTTTCAGGCGCTCGACCACCTTGCCGTTCACCAGGTGGGAGTCGATGATCTCATCGATATCGTGCTCATCGACATAGGTGTACCAGACGGCTTCCGGATACACCACCAGCACCGGGCCTTCGTCGCAGCGGTCGAGGCAGCCGGCCTTGTTGATGCGCACCTTGCCGGGGCCATTCATCTCCAGCGCCTTCAGCCGGCGCTTCGCATGCTCCTGTGCCTTCTGTGCGCCGCGCTCCGCACAGCACGCACGGCCGTCGTCGCGCACATTGGTGCAGATGAATACATGGTGCTGGTAGAAAGAATCGCTCATCGCCTGTGACGTCAGAGTTGCCGTAAGCCCCGCATGATACACCGACACCTCATCCCGTCCGGTGGGTCGGATGGGTAAGGAACCAGAGCGCGAACAACGGCCAGGCAAGCGACAGGAATTGCGCGGCACCATTGAAGTTCAGGAATTTTCCCTGCACCCACGCTTGCAGCGTCGACTGGAAATACGGATTCGACGGCAATAGGTTCAGCAGCACCAGGCCGGTAACGAACGCGAAGATTGCCGCACGCCGCTGCGCGAGTGCGGGCGCAAACGACAGCCCGCCCAGCATCACGGCGCCGACCAGCAAGCCGCTGCCGGACGATGGCGTGATCCAGCTGAACGCGTTGCCCGGTGCAAACAGCACCGCGTGCGCGAGTGACTTCACGGCTACCGCCGCCAGCAGCAGGCCGAGCGCCAGCGGCGCGCGCGGCGCCTGCGCACGCATCTGGCACAGCAGCGTCAGTAGCGCGCCTGTCATGCCGAATGCCGTGATCACCACCTCGGCCTGCAAAAGCTGTTCGATACCCATGCCGAAGCCGTGCCATATCAGGCTGGCGAGGTCGACCGGGGTTTCCCACAGCGCGGACAGCCATTCCGACAGTACCGGCAGCCACTGGCCGTGGCCAAACAGGTAAGGCTGCGGAAAGATTTGCGCCAGTGGCCACAGCGCAACCACGATCAGTCCGCGACTGGCCTGGTCTGAGAACCAGTGTGCGCGCAACGAGCGCAAGCGGCTTTGTTCCAGTACCGGCCGCGCCATCAGCCAGCCGGCCAGTGCACCGGCCAGCGCGCCCGCTGCATTGGTGATCAGGTCGAGGTTGCTCGGCACCCGCGATGGCAGGTAGTTCTGCACGCATTCCAGCGCCGTCGCCAGCAGGATGCCGGTGGCAGCACCGGCCAGGATCGCGGTCGAGCCGGTCAGTAGCGGATAGAGCGCCAGCACCGCCAGCGCGCCCAGGGGGACGTAGCCGAGGACGTTCACGGCCAGGTCGAAACCGGTCCAGTAATGTGGCATCGGCTCCAACAGGTAAGACCAGGGCGAGAGCCCGCTGTCGCGCCAGCCCGAGAACGGGTAGCAGCTGGCGTAGGCGACCAGCAGCAGGTAGAAGACGAGCGCGATGCGCACCGTGGCCGACGCCTGCGGTCGCGCGCGTGGGCGCAACGTGGCAGCCGGCTGCTCGCGAGACGGGAGGGCGGACATACAGTCCAGTGTATTGGACTTTGCCGGGCCAGTCATCCGGCGGCGCGCGCAGCCGATACAATGACGGGATGTCTTCATCCCTCGACGCCAGGCGTATTGTCGGCCTGTGCGGCGCCGCCCGCCATGGCCTGGTCGTGGAAGTCGTCGCCGCCACCGGTTCGACCAATGCCGATCTCAGGCAGCGCGCCGACCGGCTGCGCGCGCCCGTGCTGCTGGCGGCCGAACTGCAGACCGCCGGTCGCGGCCGTGCCGGCCGCAGCTGGCTGTCCGCCGCGGCCGACAGCCTGTGCTTTTCGCTTGCCTGGCGCTTTGCCGGACCGGTTGCGCGGCTGGCGGGCCTGCCGCTGGCCGTTGGCGTCGCGCTGGCCGATGCGCTGCGCGCGCGTGGCCACCCGGTCAGGCTGAAATGGCCGAATGACCTGCTGCTGGACGGTGCGAAGCTCGGCGGCATCCTGGTCGAGACCGTCGCTGTGCGCGTCGATCCCGATGCACCAGCGCTGTGGGCCGTAATCGGCGTCGGCCTCAACGTGCGCGCCAATCGCGCGCGCGACGACGGCGTGGCGGTGCCCGTGGCCGCGCTCGGCGAGGATATCGAGCGTAACGAACTGCTGGCCGCGCTGGCCGATGCGCTGGTCGCCGCACTGGCCTTGTTCGACGTGCAGGGATTGCCGCCCTTCGTCGAGCGCTGGCAGCGTTGGCATGCGTATGCGGGACTACCGGTGATGATCGTCGAACAGGGGCGTGTGCTGCACGAAGGCATCGCGCGCGGTATCGATGCTGGTGGTTGCCTGCTGCTCGACACGGGCAGAGGCACGGTCACGGTCGCTGCCGGCGATCTGTCGCTGCGGCCGCAGTCCACGACGGGAACGCGTCATGCTGCTGCTGGTTGACGCAGGCAATACCCGCGTGAAATGGGCCGCCGCACGGCCGGATGCGGCCGCCGGTGACTGGGTGGCGGGCGGCGCGCTCGTGCATGATGAACTGCCGGCGCTGGCCGCGCAGTGGCAGTCGCTGCCACTGACGCAGGCACTGGTGGCGAATGTCGCCGGGGCCGCCGTCGCCGCGCAGATCGAGGCCGCACTGGCTGCGCGGCCGTCGCCTTGTGCGCCGGACTGGTTCCGCTCGCGGCCAGCGTGCGCCGGCGTGGTCAATGGTTATCGCGATCCTGGCCAACTCGGCTGTGACCGCTTTGCGTCGCTCATCGGCGCGCGCTATCGGCGTCCCGGCCAGTCGCTGCTGGTCGTCACCGCCGGTACCGCGACCACGGTCGATGCGCTCGATGCCACCGGCCGCTTCATTGGCGGCATGATCCTGCCCGGCCTGCGCACGATGGCACATTCACTGGCGCTGAACACGGCACATTTGCCGGCGGTTGATGACGCGCGAACCGAGCGCCTGTTTGCGGATAATACGCAAGATGCGATCGTCAGCGGTTGCCTGCACGCGCAGGTTGGCGCGATCGCGCAGGCGCATGCGCAGCGGCCGTCGTCGTTGTGCGTGCTGTCCGGCGGCGCCGCATCCTACATCGCGCCGCAGCTGCCGTTTGCGTGCGATCGCGTGGACAATCTGGTGTTGCTCGGCCTGCATGTGGCTGCATTGACGGAGGCGAAATGAGAGTGTTGTTCTTCGTGCTGTTGCTGGCGAACGGGGTGTTGCTGGCCTTGCTGGCCAAGCCGATGACGCCGGTCGGCGTCGAGCCCGAGCGGCTGGCCCGGCAGCTCAATGCGGATCGGATTACCGTAACGGACCCCGAGACCGCTGCCGCGCGGGCGGTGCAGGAGCAGCAGGCAGCCCACCGTGCCGCACAGGAACGGCAGGCGCGGCAGGCAGAGGAGAACGCACTGGCGCAAGCCGCCCCGGGCGCGTCCGCGGCCGGGAATGCCGCTGCGCCATCGCTGGCGCAGGCGGTATGCGTGGAGCTCGGCGACTTTAGTGCACAGGCGGCCGAGAGCTTCGAGCCTCAATTGTCGCGGCTGTCAATGACGGGCATTCCGCAACGGCGCGTCGTACAGCCACCGCCTTCCTATCTGGTGTTTGTGCCGCCGCAGTCGACCGAGGCCGCGGCCAGTCGCCGGCTGGTGGAGTTGCGTGAGAAGGGCTTCGTTGACAGTGCTGTGATCCGTGACGAAGCGCCGCGCCGCTGGGGCATCTCGGCCGGGCTGTTCAGCAAGGAAGAGCTGGCCATCGCGCAGCTGGAGAAGCTGCACAAGGCCGGCATCGCCGACGCGCGCATGGGCGAGCACCCGCTGAACTCGACCCGCTATGCGTACCGGCTGCCGGGCGTCACCGCGACCGGCGCGACGCGGCTGGCTGCCGTCGCGTCAGGCTATGCCGGCGTCACGATGCGGCCCTGCAAGTAGCGCGCTCAGGCATTCGGGGCAATAGCAGCTGCTTGCATCGCGGCCCGGCATGGCGGGCGGCAGCGGCGGCAGCGTTGTGCACCAGCAGGGCGACGGCGCACCGGCGTCGGCCATGCCGCAGTCAAAGCCCCGCTCGCATCGTGCGCATTCGCTCATCTCTGTTTCCTTCCTCAGCCGCTTTGTCGCAGGCGACGGCCGCCTGTATGAAAACACAAATCGCCGCCATGCACGATGGGCGGTGGTTTGGCGGTAAAATCGTGCTAATTTTACTGATCTACCTCCATCGACCATCACCGCAATGCCCACTTCTTCCATCGCTCCCGAGATCAAGGCCGAGATTCTCGCGGAGGCACTGCCTTATATCCGCAAATTCCACGGCAAGACGATCGTCGTCAAATACGGCGGCAACGCGATGACGGAGGAACGCCTCAAGCATGGCTTCGCGCGCGACGTGATCCTGCTGAAATTAGTCGGCATGAACCCGGTGGTCGTGCATGGCGGTGGTCCGCAAATCGACAATGCGCTGAAGAAGATCGGCAAGCAGGGCAGCTTCGTGCAGGGCATGCGCATTACCGACGAGGAGACGATGGAAGTCGTCGAATGGGTGCTGGGCGGTGAAGTGCAGCAGGACATCGTCATGCTGATCAACCATTACGGTGGCCAGGCGGTCGGACTGACCGGCAAGGATGGCGGCCTGATCCGTGCACGCAAGATGCAGATGCCCGTCAAGGAGCATCCGGGCCAGTTTCTAGACATCGGCTTCGTTGGCGAGATCGAGGCGATCAACC
>JACCDS010815522.1_pt1 | contig 18770 bp, 17 predicted proteins | sample 7446441 | NCBI WGS metagenome assembly JACCDS01 (sample SAMN15323445, study PRJNA562643) | freshwater metagenome | isolation source: river surface water | place: USA:Blue River Watershed | collected 2017-08-17
AACGATCTTGGCGCTGATTCTTTGGACACTGTAGAATTAATCATGGAATTTGAAAAAGAATTCAACATTTCTATTCCAGACGATCAAGCAGAACAAATTGGTACTGTAGGCGCTGCCGTAGCGTACCTTGAGGCTAACGTAAAATAAAAAACCCTCAAATTCATTTCTATGAATTTAAAAAGAGTTGTAGTAACAGGCCTAGGCGCACTCACACCAATTGGTAATACCAAAGACGAGTTCTGGAAAGGATTAGCCGCTGGTGTGAGTGGCGCCGCGCCTATTACTTATTTTGATGCCTCTCTCTTCAAAACCCAGTTTGCCTGCGAACTAAAAAACTTTGACGTCGAGCAATTTATCGAGCGAAAAGAAGCACGCAAAATGGATCCTTTTACCCAATACGCAATGGTTGCAGTAGAGGAAGCCATGGCTGATTCAGGACTCAACCTAGAAACCCTTGACCTTGCGCGTGCAGGTGTGATTTGGGGCTCTGGGATCGGTGGGATCAAAACCTTCCAAGACGAAGTGACCGCCTTCAATCAGGGTGATGGAACGCCTCGATTCAATCCCTTCTTTATTCCTAAAATGATTGCCGACATTGCGGCGGGCTTTATTTCCATCAAGTATGGATTTAGAGGTCCCAACTTTGTCACTGTTTCTGCTTGTGCTTCTGCTACCAATGCCTTGATCGATGCCTTCAACCTCATCAGATTAGGCAAAGCAGACGTATTCATTAGTGGTGGATCCGAGGCTGCCGTTACCGAAACTGGTATCGGTGGATTCAATGCCATGAAAGCCCTTTCCCAACGAAATGATTCTCCTCAAACTGCTTCTAGACCTTTTGACAATGACCGTGACGGTTTTGTCTTGGGTGAAGGTGCAGGTGCATTGATTCTAGAAGAACTAGAACACGCCAAGGCAAGAGGAGCAAAAATATACGCCGAATTGGTCGGTGGCGGGATGACCGCGGATGCCAATCACATCACAGCCCCTCATCCGGAAGGATTGGGAGCAAGCAGTGTCATGCGAATTGCGCTTGAAGATGCCGGTTTGAGACCAGAGCAAATTGACTACATCAATGTGCACGGTACTTCTACCCCACTCGGTGATGTCAGCGAAACTAAAGCCATCCAGCAAATTTTTGGTGAGCATGCCTACCAAATGAATATCAGCAGCACCAAGTCCATGACTGGACATCTTTTGGGGGCAGCTGGTGCCATTGAAGCCATTGCTTGTATCTTGGCCATGCAGCATAGCTTGGTTCCTCCTACGATCAACCATTTTACGGACGACGAGGCATTTGATCCTAAACTCAACCTCACCTTCAATAAGGCGCAGGAACGAGAAATTAATTACGCGCTTAGTAATACCTTCGGATTTGGCGGGCACAACTGTTCGGTCATTTTCAAAAAATACAACTGATCCGCGTGAAGCTCTTTCAGCGATTAGGAATCCACTCCCTCTTTTTTAGTACAAAAGACAAACAGCTTGCTACCTCGATTCAATTGATTCTAGGGAGCAAGCCTTTTAATTTGTCTCTCTATAAACTGGCGCTAACGCCTGCGGGCTTAGGGGAAGAAACAGCCAAAGGTTTTCGCAAGTCCAATGAACGTCTAGAATTCTTAGGCGATGCTATCCTGGGTGCCGTGATTGCCGAATATTTATTCAAAAAATACCCCTACCGAGATGAGGGATTTCTTACCGAAACGCGATCCAAACTCGTCAACCGGGAGACGCTCAATGAGGTAGGAATAAAGATTGGCTTAAAGAAAACCTTGCAACAAGTCGTCGATAATCGGCAGTTTGTCGGCAACAAATCTTTGTATGGGGACATTCTAGAAGCGTTTTTAGGTGCCGTCTACCTGGACAGAGGTTATGCCTTTTCAAAAAAATTGATTCTTCAACGGATCCTAATCCACCTGGATTTGGAAGGAATGGTAACTACAGTATCCAACCACAAAAGTAAATTAATTGAATGGTCGCAGCGTGAAGGTCATCAAGTTGAATTCCAAGTTGTTCACGTATCAAATAACCAACGCTACAAGGAGTTTGTTGTAGCCATAGTAGTCAACGGAGAATCCATTGCTCAAGGCAAGGGTGAAACCAAGAAGAAAGCCGAACAAGAGGCTTCCAAGAATGCCTATGAGCAACTACAATTGACCCATTGAATTGAACGATTTGATCTATGGATGCACTAAAAATTGCTGGCGCCACAGTCAACCAAACCCCGCTAGATTGGCAGGGTAATTTTGACCGTATTGTTCAAGCCATCCAAGAAGCAAAAAGCCAGGAGGTCGAATTACTTTGCTTTCCTGAGCTGACCCTAACTGGCTATGGAGCGGAAGACCTTTTCCTAAGTCCTTGGTTTGCCGAAAAAGCCAAGCAGCAACTCATCCAACTACTCCCCCATTGCCAGAACATCAGCCTCGCGGTAGGGCTACCGATCCGATTGGAAGATAAGGTCTACAACACCATGGCCGTTATTGAAAATGGAGCGCTGAAAGGATTAGTAGCCAAGCAATTCATGGCCATCGATGGCGTTCACTATGAATTTCGGTGGTTTACCCCTTGGCCCGCATTTCAACAAACAACTATCGATATCCAAGGAAAGCAGATCCCTTTTGGGGATCTTACCTTTGATTTGAATGGGATACACTATGGATTTGAGATCTGTGAAGATGCCTGGAGAGGAGCGCTTCGACCTGGATACCGTCTTTGTGATCGGAAGGTGGATTTGATTTTGAATCCAAGTGCTTCTCATTTCGCAATGAATAAGACCCTGGAGCGCAGGGATTTGGTAACCCAAAGTTCCGCCCTCTTCAATTGCTACTATTTTTACGTCAATCTGCTTGGCAATGAGGCAGGAAGAATGATTTTTGATGGAGAAATTTTACTAGCCAAAGCAGGGGAATTGTTGGGAAGAAATCAGCTTCTTTCTTTCGAATCGGTTCAAGTATGTGCCTTTTCCCTTGAAAATAAGCGGCAAGCGATCGCAGCCATCCAACCCAAAGAATGGGAGTTTGTCCAAGCCACAAGCCTTGCACTCTTTGATTACCTCAGAAAAAGTAAAGCCAAGGGGTTTGTGCTATCCCTTTCCGGAGGAGCAGACTCTTCGACCATCGCCATACTCGTTGCTGAAATGGTGCGCAGGGGTATCCAAGAACTTGGCCTGGATGGATTTATTGCCAAACTTGGTCTACCGCTTACTCCAAGTACGGAAGATCCAGAGAAAGCCTTGGTCAATCAGCTCCTAACCACCGCCTATCAAGGCACAAAAAACTCTTCAGCAGACACCTTTAACTCTGCCAAAATCTTGGCAGAAAGTCTCGGAGCAGCCTTTATGAATTGGACCATCGACGAGGAGGTGCAGAGCTATACCCAAAAAATCGAAGGGGCTTTGGGAAGATTACTTACTTGGGAACAAGATGACTTGAGCCTACAGAATATTCAAGCTAGATCGCGCTCACCCATCATTTGGCTACTCGCTAATTTGAAAAATGCCTTGCTCCTTTCCACTTCTAACCGAAGCGAGGGAGATGTCGGCTATGCAACCATGGATGGGGATACCAGTGGTAGCATTTCACCGATTGCAGGAGTAGACAAGGATTTTGTAATCCATTGGTTGCAATGGGCTGAAAAAAACCTGGACCGACCAGGATTGCGAGCGGTGAACTCCCTTACTCCTACTGCTGAACTGCGTCCAATTGAACGTAGCCAAACGGATGAAAAAGATTTGATGCCGTATTCGGTTTTGGTTCAGATCGAACGGCTGGCCATCCGAGATCGTCGATCTCCCCTAGAGGTATTTGTAGCACTTCGGAAAAAAAATGAGTTTTCAGCGGCCGAATTGAAGGAATATATTAAAAAATTCTTCCGACTTTGGTCTCGAAATCAATGGAAAAGAGAACGATTAGCTCCCTCCTTTCACTTGGATGATTTCAATGTAGACCCCAAAACTTGGTGTCGATTCCCCATCCTTTCGGGTGGATTTGAAGAAGAATTAAACGAATTAGATCATAATTAAGCATGGTATCCGCTCTTTATAGTTTCATCGTTTGGGACCTCAGTCCCACAGTTTTTGATGGATTTGACCGCCTCAGATGGTATAGTTTACTATTTGCCTTGGGATTTATCATCTCCCAGCAAATTATGGTGCACTTTTTCAAAAAGGAGGGCAAGGACGAAGGGTTGGTAGACAAGCTAACCATTTACATGGTCTTGGCTACCATCATTGGCGCAAGACTTGGGCATGTCCTTTTTTATGAAGCAGAAAAATACCTCAGCAATCCCATCGATATTTTTAAGATTTGGGAAGGGGGATTGGCCTCGCATGGTGCTGCCATTTCCATCCCTATCGCTCTCTGGATTTACTCCAAGCGAAACCAAGGGCAGCGCTTCCTTTGGGTAGCGGATCGAATTGTGATTGTGGTAGCGCTTACTGGAATGCTGATTCGCATGGGTAATTTAATGAACTCAGAAATTGGTGGAAAAGACACCCATACCGATACGGGAATCGTCTTTGCTCACGATGCTGAAGAAATTCTAAGTTCATTGCGCGTACCAATTGAATCAATCGAAGCATACAAACCTGAAGATCGTGAGGCAGAAGTTCAAGGAACGGGGATTGTGCCTGTTAATATTGACTTAGTGATCTCGAAAGGGAATTACACCAAAGAGAGTTTGGAAGCTGTTCTTTCGCAAGATATCAAGTATGCACTTACCCAGTTTAACTCCTCCAAGGAGTTTCTGGCAGAACCTATCAACAGCCCATTGCAGCTTGAAATCAAGGAACAAGCCAGCAACTACTTGGTAACGGTAAAAACTTTGGGGAGAGTCAAATACCCTACCCAACTTTACGAGGCAGGATCCTATTTCTTGATCTTTCTTCTGCTATTGAGTATCTGGAGACGCTACAAATCCCAACTTCCAGACGGCTTGCTTTTGGGCTTATTTTTCATCCTGGTGTTTGGATCACGCTTTGTTTGGGAATTCTTTAAAGAAGTTCAAGTGGACTTTGAGCAATCCATGCAATTGAATATGGGACAACTCTTGAGCATTCCATTGGTAACTCTTGGGGTCTTCCTGGTGATAAGAGCCTTAAAAAAGGGAAGACCACAAATCGACTAAGGAACTGGATCGTGGCCATGCCCTCCCCAAGGATGGCACCTACCGATCCGCTTGAGCCCCAATAGTCCTCCCTTGAGCACGCCGTGTTTGAGGATGGCTTCTTTCATGTACTGGCTACAGGTAGGACTGTATCGACAGCTTGCTGGAAAAATCGGGGAAATTACATATTGGTACACCAGTACAGGAAATATGGCTATCTTTCGGAGGTAGGTGGTGAACATGGTGATTCCCATTTTGGTCAAACATGCAGAAGTTGGAGCAAATTTACCGGTATAAAATTTCATTTCCCCAGTTTTTATTTGCGGTACGCAAGTTACTTTTTATTTGCGGCCTACATTTTTTTTCACTTCAAGTCCAAGGGCAAGATACGCTGTCGATTCAAGATACCCCGACACAAATACGCGTCAATTCCATTTACATTATCGGGAATGAAAAAACCGAAAAAGATATCATTCTTCGGGAATTAGATTTTGTAACCAATTATCCCTACGAATGGGAAACCTTTTTGGGGATACTCAAGGCGGATCAGCAAAAAATATTTAACCTGCGCCTTTTCAATGAAGTGGAGATCACTCCCTTACGAACCGGACCGGAAGAAGTCGAAGTATTGATTGCAGTTAAGGAACGCTGGTACATCTTGCCCTCCTTAATCTTCCAATTGGCAGATCGAAATTTTGCAGAATGGTGGACCAACCAAGGTCGAGATTGGTCTCGAGTAAACTATGGGATTAAAATCAACCATGCGAATGTGGGGGGTAGAAATGAAAAATTCCGTTTTTCGGGTCAACTGGGGTTTACAAAAGGACTAGAGTTAATCTATTCCAAACCTTACATCGACCGAAAGCAAAAACATGGTCTTTCATTTCAACTGAGTTACCGGGATCAAAAAACAGTTCCCATCGCTTCTAAATTCAATAGGCAAATCTTTTATACCTCCGAACTCGAAAAGGTCCTTCGAAAGAATTTCGCAACAGCGCTTCGGTATACCTATCGGCCTACCTTTTACAATTTTCACTTGATCACGATGGGCCATAGCACGACCTGGGTATCCCCAAAAGTACTGGAGCAGAATCCCAGGTATTTTCTTCAGCCAGGCAACCGCCTTTCCTATTCCTTTTTTCAATATTCCTTTCTTCACGACAAGCGGGACAACATTGCTTATGCAACAAAGGGCGAACTGCTCCAGCTAACAGCGACGAAGTATGGCCTCTTCTCTAGAAAGGATTTAGATGAATTGGAACTCAATTTAACGGCTAATAAATACATCTCATTAGGAAAAGGATTTCATTTTGCCTCAGGACTCAGCGCGGGTTGGTTTACAAGTCCCAATCAGCCCTACACCCTCGTGCGAGGAATTGGTTACATGCCCAATTTTATTAGAGGTTATGAACTGAATGTCATCGAAGGGCAGCAACTGGTAGTTCAAAAAAATAGTTTGCGCTTTCAAGTCATCAACACCAGTTTTGACCTCTCAAGAGCCATTTACAACGATCAATTCAACACACTTCCCTTAAGTATTTACCTCAGTGGCAACTTTGATCAAGGAGCAGTCCGGGATCGAAATCGAATTCCAGAAAACCTAGCACTTACGAATCAATACCTGTTTGGCTATGGAGCCGGCATTGACCTAGTAACTGGCTATGATGCGGTTTTCCGATTGGAGTACTCCATCAACAAACAAGGTGTGGGCAACTTATTCTTCAACTTTAAGGCTCCTTTTTAAAATTGGGCACCCTTGGTAGTTTACAAATTTCCAGAAAACCGGAAGCTTCTTAAAATTTTTCTTCCACACCGAGCCCAAATAAGGCAAAATCATACTTGACAGGGTCTGCTGGATCAAAAGTTCGAAGGACCTGGGTGAGTTCTACTGCGGTACCCCAGTCTGTTTGCGGGCGGGTAATCAATCCGAGCTTCCTTCCCACCCGATCGACATGCAAGTCACAAGGGCAGATGAGTTGAGCAGGGCTAATGCCTTTCCAAATCCCAAAGTCAACTCCCTGCTTGTCTTGTCTTACCATCCAGCGTAGGTACATGTTGATCCGCTTGCAGGCAGAACGGGTAGCAGGAGAAGAAATATGCTTCTTTGTTCTGGAAGGAGCATTCTCCAAACTGAAAAAATGTCGTTGAAATTGGGTGAGTATGGATTCCATGCTATCGACTGCACCGGTTTGACCGATTAAAAAAGCAACTTCCAAACTATCCTGTTTTCGGTAAAACCAGGACAAAAAATGAATGAAATACAAGGTATCTACTTCGTTGAAGGTGCGGTGCTTGAAGCCTAAAAATGCCTTCAAGTCTCCTTCAGAATGATTGACTAGAAAATCATGAGGTGCATCATCCATGCGCGCAAGCAATTCCTTGCATTTGCTGAGGATCGTTTTTCGTTGACCCCAAGCCAAAATCGCTGCGAAAAAGCCTGCCACCTCAATGTCTTGCTTTTTTTGAAAGCGATGCGGAATGGAAATCGGATCGAGTTCAATAAAGTTTGGACCATTGTATAGGGCTACCTTTTGATCCAAAAAATCTTTGATGTGCTCGTTCATAACTGAATGACTTTCTCCCCTCCTTGGGTACCATCAAACCATTTGAAGACCAATTCCTTATCCTTAATTTCTGCAAGATGCCAGTCAAAACTATTCATTTGAGTGAGTACACGAATTTTATCCAATTCGTGATCGTACAGGCAGATGTCAAAATCAGGAAGTGCTGCTGCATCTAAGGTATTCCATCTTTCCAAAATAAAGCCTTCTGGCAGAACCCTTACCTTTTTTCCAAACACAAATTCTCCTACGACAGAAGGCACTCCATCTTTTCTCCTTAACCGTACCCCTACTGGGCCAAAAAGGATTTGTTTTTCCACTTTTGCCTCCAAAAGGTCGTTGGAATTGGGAAGGGTTTCCCACTCTGTTGCCCACTCATCTCCTTTTTTGCCTTCAGGCTTTAACCGAGTCAAGAGTTGGGACAACTTCGAAAACAAAAAGGTCAGTCCAATAAAAAGTAATCCAAAACTGGCCAAAATGGGATAAGAAAGCACAAAAATGCTGTTCCATACAAACCGGAATACATAATGAAAGAACAGCTGAATTTTGGACATAACTTAAATTGACAAAGGAGCAAACTGCGACAAGTACTGAAGAAAAGGGACTTCCTGATCGTAATTTGAAAAAGCCAGGCTTCTTTCTTTAACAATTAGTACAAAATCTCCACCGGAAACCGTGAATTCACTCCCTTCAATTGTTCAAATGCCGCTTGAGAAAGTTTGATGAGAACTTTGGAATTATCCCCTGTTTCAGGCAAAACTCCTACCACACGTGCGAAAATCGTAAGGTTATTCTCTTCATTTTTTACACGAATTACGCTTCCCACAGGAGCAGTGCGGTGAAGCACCAAATACTTTTTATTGGCCTCAGTACCTGGAATAAGCTCAGCCAATCCAGTTTCTTTGGTATTTGTAAATCCACCCGAGGTATTGGGTGCAGCAGTTGCTTCTTGTTTTGATGCCACAAACACTTCTTTCGGTCCATCAAATACTTCCTTTGGTGCTGTTACTTTTTCACTACGCTGAGCAGGAGCAGTTGGCTGACTTTTTACCTCCGCAACAACAGCTGCTGAAGTAGCACTTGAAGTAGTTCTTCCTACCTTGATGGATTGACCTACCTTTAGATTATTGGAAGTCAAGGCGTTCCATTGAATTAAATCTTCGATGGAAGCATCGTATTGTTTGGACAAGGAGAAAAGCGATTCCCCTGATTTGACTTTATGAGAAATCCATTCCCCTGAACTGTTTGAGGAAGTGGTAGTAGGAATTGTTTCCTTCGCTGCAGGAGCTGTCGATTCATTTACTGCTCGAGACGGCTCTGCTTTTCTTTCTTCAACTTTAGGCTGTTCTACTTTCTTTTCAACCGCTTTTGACTCCTCTTTTTTGACTTCTTCCTTCTTTTCCACTTTAGGAGCAGCTACTTCTGCGAGTGGCTCAGGATTACTTTTGCTGGCAGCTACAGGTACGGAACCAAGAATCTTCAAGGATTGACCTACCAGTACTTTATTGCCTGAAAGCGAATTCCATTCCTTCAATTCGGCTATCGTTACGTTGTATTTATTGGCAATAGAAAACAAAGACTCCCCACGCGTTATTTTGTGAGTCGTTTTGAGCGCTAAAGTTGATGCTGCAGGGGTCTTGGAAGTAGAATTTGCTGTGGCTTCCGTTGCTGCTGGCTTGGAAGAATTGGTGGGTTGGGCCACTACCGCTGGGGCTTCAACTTTCGTTGACTTAGCTTCCGGAGTTACAACAGGAGTTGAAGTAGTAGATGCAGGAGAAGGATTACTCTTTACAGGTGTAGTCGCGGGCGCAGGAGACACCGTAGTGGGGGCTGCCGTTGGGGCAGAACTGCTGGATGGACCATAAGGAACGAGGAGAGTTTGTCCATCTTTCATTCCTTGCTTTAGGGCTTCGTTGGCTTCTTGAATCGCTACCATAGGCACTTTATACCTTCTGGAAATCGAAAATAAAGTCTCCTGCCCGACCACTTGGTGGAGAATAAAGGTCCGGTCTCCAACTTTTTGTATCCCAATGGAATCCAAGCGATCCCAATCTGCAGCAAATGATACCGTATGAACACTAAAAAACAAGAAAATAATGCAGCTTAGGACTTGGAATCTACCGTACATAGGAGAAGGGAAAATTGAAGGGCACATGAAATACTTGGCAAGCAAGTGAACAAAAATAACCTTCATCCCTCATTATTCAAGTTGAAAGCGGGAAAATTCCTTAATTTAGAATTTGGCTTTTCTAGGAGAAAAGACTTCTTTGAAGAAAGCCATGGTTGAGCCAACGCAGGATTAGGAATTGGCGGATAATTTAACAGCTATGAAGCAGATTACCTTTCTTTTTTTAACCCTTTTTGCGCTTTCGACGAGCCAAATTTTTGCTCAAGAAAAACAGAAAAAAGTATTCACCTTCGCCATCGACCAAGACATCGATCCTGCCATGAATCGTAGGGTCAAATTAGCTCTGGAACAAGCAGAACTACTCGAAGTAGATGTCATCCTTATCGAAATGGATACCTATGGAGGGGCAGTTACAGATGCGGAAGAAATCCGCACCCGAATTTTGGAGTCCAAGATCCCGGTCTATGTTTTTATCAACAAGGATGCCGCCTCAGCAGGCGCACTGATTTCAATAGCCTGTGACAGTATCTACATGGCTCCAGGTGCAAGTATCGGTGCAGCCACTGTAGTTGATGGCGCGGATGGGGCGGCAGCACCCGATAAATACCAATCCTACATGCGTTCGATGATGCGCAGCACAGCAGAAGCTAACGGTCGCAATCCACAAATTGCAGAAGCCATGGTCGATGAAAAACTAGTCATTCCTGGACTCACAGATTCCCAATCCATCATCACTTTTTCAGTTTCTGAGGCCATAAAAAACGGCTACTGCGAAGGGGAATATGCTTCCCAAAAAGCGATTTTGGAAGCCCAAAATTTACAAACTGCTCAGGTGATTGCTTACGAAGAAAAACTGGTGGATTCCATCATTGCCTTTTTTTTGAATCCTGCCGTTAGCGGTTTATTGATTTTACTTATTATTGGAGGGATTTATTTTGAATTGCAATCCCCAGGGATCGGTTTTCCACTCGCATTGGCAATTAGCGCAGCACTCCTGTACTTCACTCCATACTACCTCAACGGCTTGGCCGAAAATTGGGAAATCCTCGTTTTCGTGATTGGTATCCTTTTACTTGCCGTGGAATTTTTTGTGATTCCCGGCTTCGGGGTATTTGGTGTAGCTGGAATTGTATTGACCTTAGGAGGACTCGTCCTAGGAATGCTTCCTAACCAGGCATTTGATTTTGAATGGGTACCCTCTTCCCAACTTTTTGGCGCTTTGCTCACGGTGATTTTAGCCGCTTTGGCTGCAGTGGGTTTGGTGTTTTGGCTCACTCCAAAAGTGAATGAGTGGGGTGCCTTCAAGCACCTGACCTTAGCCACTACCCAAGACCGCTCGCAAGGCTACACCGCAAGTCTGTATTCCGAAAATTTGATTGGAAAAGTTGGAACCGTCCACTCCAGGCTTCGACCCAGTGGCAAAGTGGAATTGGATGGGGAAATCTTTGACGCCTATTCAAGAGGAGAGTTTTTGGAAAAAGGACAAGCCATTGAAGTGATTTCCACGGAAGGAACCTCTCTGCGTGTGAAAAAATGGGAGGGCTAAGGGCAAAATTGGTTAATTTTAACGGATGAATTCTTTAGGATCAGTATACACCCGAATCGGAGAAGAATCGCTTCAAAATCTTACGAAAAACTTCTACTTGGAAGTCTGCAAGATTCCTGAACTGAGAAGTCTTTATCCAGAAGAGTTGGAAGCCGCCGAGCGACGCCTGTACTTGTTTTTGGTACAAGCCTTTGGTGGACCACAAACCTATTCGGAAGAGCGAGGACACCCGAGACTCCGCATGCGTCACATGCAATGGAAAATAGACTCAAAAATGCGATCCCATTGGATGAATGCCATGTTGCATGCATTAGACAAAGTCTCTTTAGATCAGGAAGTTCGAGAAGACCTGATGCAGTATTTCACCCAAGTCGCCAATGCAATGATCAACCATGAGGAAGTGGAGTGACCGAATCTATACCTATTATGCAGCAGTAGCTTTTGTACTCACATTTGCCCTGCTTTTCCCTGCATTCCTTCTTTGCATCTGGGTGCCTCAATGGAATAAATATGGGAGAAAAGTTAATCAGTATTGGGCAAAAATCTTTTTCTCCATGATTTTCCTTCGGGTAACTGTGGAAATTGAAGGAAAGATTGAAAAGGGGAAACCCTACATTTTCTTGGCCAATCATTTTAGTTATTTGGATGTGGCCATGATGGGCTTTGTTCCGGGAGATGCTGTTTTTGTGGGCAAAGCGTCCATACGTAAAGTTCCATTTTTCGGGTACTATTTCAAAAATCTACACATTGCAGTCGACCGCAGCCGTGTAAAAAGCAGGGCGGAAACTATGCGGAGGGCTGGCTTGGCATTGGACCAAGGGAGCAGCATGGTCTTGTTTCCCGAAGGGGGGATCTACACCCAAGATCCACCTAACCTTGTTCCCTTTAAAAATGGTGCCTTCCGATTAGCCCTAGAGAAACAAATCCCCATCATTCCTGTCACCTTATCCTACAATCACGTAATTTTGGCGGACCAGAAAGAATTGATTTTAAAGCGAATTCCTGCCAAAATGGTGTTGCACCAAGCGCTCAACCCTTCCGAATTTGAAACGGAGGAAGCGCTCAAACAACGTTGTTTTGAAGTGATCCAGGAGCAATTGTTACAAGATAATCCAACCCAAAACCCTAAGGAAATATCCAATCCCAGGGCTAGTTCCTCACCTTCAATTCCTATTTATGAAGATTGATCAAGCCACCCTCCAGAAAATGGCCCATTTGGCGCGACTTAATTTTGATTCAGAGGGAGCAGAAAAAATGAGCAAAGACCTATCTCAAGTTTTGGATTGGATCGATCAACTTCAAGAAGTGCCTACTGAGGGGGTCGCTCCCCTAACCAGTATGTCTACAGAAATCAATGGGTTTCGAGCAGATGAGGTAGGCGAACAATTAACTCAGGATCAGGCCTTACAAAATGCACCTGCTCAAGAAAACGGGTTCTTCACGGTACCCAAAGTGATGGAATAATATGCCCATTCAATCCAAACCAAATTTACTGATTCATCTACTGATTTCTATTCTTTTAGGAGTCGGAGCGATTTTAGCAGGCTTTGCTTGGTTTAGTTCTTCCGTTTCCAACCCCAACCTCCAGATAGGAGCCTTTGTGGATCGTTTGGCAGTCCCTTTCTCAACCCTTGACATTGGCTCACTCCATATACCCATTCAGGTAGACCATTTTCTCGTATTTCAAAATTACCAGGTAGTCCCCTACCCCAATGCTACCACTGAAACCCTACTTTTTGGTGGCTTTATTTTGCTTCTGTCCATCAGCGTACTGGCGACACTCTCTCCATTTAAAAAAGTCCCCTTTGTAGGAGCTGGAATTGGATGGATTCTGATCCTGACCTTGGCCAATGTCAATGGGTTAAACATTGGCGGAGCAAGTTCCAACCTTCCGCTGCTTCTACTTATCGCTGCCACCCTACTCCCCACAATTTATTTCCATATTTGGGGAAACCAACTATCGTTTTGGATCCGATGGGCAGTACTTGCTTCCACTACTGGAGGTACCGTTTTTTTGCTTGGCTACTTTAGCCCCATCCTTCAGCCAGGCCTCTACCTTGCGGAACAAAGTTTGATTATCGGACTCGGGCTGAGCATCGCTTGGATTTTCTGGCAAGGGCATGGGATTTTATCTGGGCTCTTGGTACTTATTTCCAAAGCCAATGCGGGCGTCCGAGCCAAAACAAGCATTCAGTTTTCAGCAATTGCTTTAGGGTATCTCGGGCTACTTTTCATTTTACTCCTTCACCTAAAAGGAGAGGTTCAGCTCCCTTTTGAAGGCTTCTCTATCCTCTACCTCATCCTTCCATTGGCTGTGTTGGGCTGGTTTTCTATTCGAGAAAAGTTGGCCCACCAAACTAATTTGGAAAGTACCTCAACGGGTCTTCAAAACCTCTACCTCTTGGGGGTAACCAGCACTTTGTGGACCATTTGGAAGTTAACGCTGTCACACAACCAAGCAGGTGAGGAATTGATCAGACATTTAATTCTTTATTCTCAACTGGGTTTTTCTCTTTTCTTTTTCATCTATGTAGTGATCAATTTTTTTCCATTGATGAATCAAGGAAAGGCAGTTCACGCTGTGATCTTCAAACCTTTTGTAGTTCCCTACTACCATCTCCGAATCGGCGGTACCATTGCATTTTTAGTAATTACCACCTACTTAGAAGCCACCATTGCTTTCCAAGTCAGCTCCTTAACTAACAATATCCTAGGGGATTACTACTACCAAACGAATCAAAAACTTGAAGCCAGTATCCTTTACGAAAATAGTTGGGACCGCTACCGGTACAATCCCAAGGCAAAAAACCTTACTGCCCAAATTTTATTTGAATTGAACCAACCAAGTTTGGCCAAAGAGCACTTGGAAGAAAGTTTTGACCTGGCTCCCCAGGTGGACAATATTCTATTACTTTCGGAGCGACTTCAACGAGAAAACAAGCCACTAGAAGCAGTATTTTACTTGGAAAATGGATTGAAATTCTTCCCCAACAATCCCTACCTGACCCAAAACTTAGCCTTACTTTATACCTTACTCAAGAAGGAAAAAGAAGCTATTAGCTTGTTATCAGCATTACCAAAGGATAATCCTGTAGCAGAAGCGAATTGGCTTGCCTTGCAGTTGAAGTTGGGAAATAAGGTAGATCCCCCTGCTCAACTTGAAGACCTCATTGTAAGCATCAATTGGGTAGCCGCAGCGCGAAAAAATGGTCTTGAATTGGATGTAGAAACCTTGAATCTTTTGAAAAGTAAACTTGAACAGGAAAAATCTCCTCTCTTGATTCAGGCAGGCTACCGCAATTTGTTGGCTACTCAAAACCTAGAAGACCCGACCTCCGATCTTGGTACGTTAGATTCCCTAGCCAAAAGAGAAGACTTTCTGGACTATACCCTGCAGGTACAGGAAACAGCCATTTTGAGGAGCTTGGGAGCTAGAAGAATCAACGAGGCAGTCAAAAATTTGAATGGACTCGCCTTTCGAAATCCAGGCGATGCGGCTTATTACCTTAATTTATCGGGGCTCATTCTCGCCCAACAACTCGATTTTGAAAAGGCTGCGAAAGATTTTGCCTTTTCGGCCGAAAAAGGATTTCAGGCCCAACTCCCCATCCATGAAGCAATTCAAAATTGGCAAGGACTAGCAAAAGCCAATGCACAGCAAAGCAGCCCAGTTCAAACTGAGTTGGAATTCTTGGGAACATTCAACCAGTCTCATTCCCAAAAACTATTTACTGAATGGGAAAAAATTCCTTCGGCTAAATTTAAATTGGAGGTTGCTTTAAAACTATTGAGTCATAAGGCACATGGCCTATCCCCGCTCCAACTTCAGGAGTTGGGTAAATTTTTGAAAGGAAAAGTAGAGCGAGAAGCGGACTTAGCTGCCTTTCTGGCCCAGCCCGATTGGACAAATTCAAACTCCCTTAAGGCCTTTGCTCGATTCATCGGCACCTCAGAGGAACTTACAGCCAATCCTTACTTCAGCCCCTTGGTTTGGAGTGCTGCCTTGCAAACCCAAGACCAATTACAAGCCTATGAACTCCTTCAAGCGGCCAGTGAATTCACCAAAGACCCACTTATCTGGGCTAGAAAAATACGAGCCGCCCAAGAACTTGGTTTGGATAGTTATGCCACCGAAGCACGGGAAGAAATGAGGTCCTGGATGAGCAAAGAAGAAATTGAAGCAGTATTGGAGGAGATGTATTGAGAGATTTCATGTATTTTTAATGCAAATGAGTACCTTTCCGTATTGCTAAACCAACAAGTAAACCATTTACACCATGAGCAAAGTCATTGAAACGCACGAAATCAATAAAACCTACAAAATGGGTTCTGAAATTATTCAGGCATTGAAGTCGGTTAGCATTAGCGTAAACAAAGGGGAATACGTCGCCTTCATGGGACCTTCCGGATCGGGTAAGTCTACCTTAATGAACATCATTGGATGCTTAGATTCTCCTACTTCAGGCAGTTACATTCTAGCAGGCAAGGATGTCAGCGACATGAGTGAAAATGAGTTGGCCGACATTCGAAACAAAGAAATTGGCTTTGTATTCCAAACCTTCAATCTGTTGCCTCGAGCCACTTGCTTGGACAACGTAGCCCTTCCCTTGGTGTATGCGGGCTATTCCAAATCGGAAAGAGAGGAGATTGCCTTCAAGGCTTTGGATAACGTAGGATTAGGAGATCGAACCACTCACCGACCCAATGAACTTTCAGGTGGTCAGCGTCAGCGTGTGGCTATTGCGAGAGCCTTGGTGAATAACCCAAGCATCATTTTGGCGGATGAGCCCACAGGTAACCTTGATTCCAAAACCTCCTACGGGATCATGGAATTATTTCATGAGTTGCATGCAAAAGGAAATACAATCATCATGGTCACCCACGAAGATGACATTGCCCATTATGCACACCGCATCGTGCGTCTTCGAGATGGATTGGTAGAATCCGATAAATTGAACCCAAATCCTACCCGAGGTATAGTGACTGCCTAATTCCTTTAACTAGGTCAGTTATTCGTTTACAGCATACAGATTCACCGTTGACATGAAAATTTATACCAAAACAGGGGATCAAGGAATCACCTCCTTGTTAGGCGGAGTACGGGTACCCAAATCCGATCTACGCATTGATGCCTACGGAACCTTGGACGAGTTGAATTCCTATTTGGGATTGCTTCGTGATCAAGAGGTAAATAAAAAAAGAGCAGAGTTGCTCAAAACCATCCAAGATCGCCTATTTACTATCGGTGCGGACTTGGCTACGGTTCCCGGAAAAGATAAGGTAAAAAAACCCGATCTGTTTCCTGAAGATGTGGAACTATTGGAGAAAGAAATGGATGCCATGGACGCTGAGCTCCCCATGCTCACTGCCTTTATTCTTCCAGGAGGACATACTGCTGTTTCTTTTTGCCATCTCGCACGAACCGTCTGTAGACGCTCTGAACGGATTGTCGTGGAGCTTGCCTCCGAGGAGCCGGTCTCTGATCTGGTGATCCAGTACCTCAATCGCCTTTCTGATTTCCTATTCGTACTGGGTCGAAAGATGGCTCAAGAACTTGATGTAGAAGAAGTTACTTGGAAACCCCGTTGGTAGCCTAAGACCTAACCAAAAATTACGCTTCGCAATTAAACGCACCCAGCCTCATGATTACCTTTCCAGTTACCAAAACCGCTCAGTCCAAACTTTCAGAAACAGACTTTTCATCCCTGATTTTTGGAAGGTCCATTTCAGACCATATGTTTGTGGCCGACTACCAAAATGGAGCCTGGGGTGATTTTCGAATCCTTCCTTACGGTCCTATGGAAATTTACCCAGGAAATGCGACGCTGCATTATGGGCAAGCCATTTTTGAGGGCATGAAAGCCTATAAAAACGATAAAGGGGAAGTATTGGTATTTCGAGCAGAGGCAAACGCAAAGCGATTGAATGAATCCGCTGCACGAATGTGTATGCCACAATTGCCACAATCCATCTTCCTGGACGCGCTCAAACAACTCCTTAGCCTAGATCGAGATTGGGTACCTCAAGGAAAAGGATCGAGCCTTTACATTCGCCCGTTCATGTTTGCCATGGACAATTTCCTAGGTGTCAAACCATCTGAGAATTACCGATTCATGATTTTCACCAGCCCGGTGGGTGCCTATTATTCAAAGCCAGTATCCGTAAAAGTAGAAACCAAATACACCCGTGCCTGTGAAGGAGGTACTGGAAAGGCTAAAGCCGCTGGCAACTATGCGGCATCGCTCTATCCTGCCCAATTGGCTCAAAAAGAAGGCTACGATCAATTGCTTTGGACAGATGGAAAGACCCATAGCCAAATCGAAGAGAGTGGAACCATGAACGTCATGTTCAAGATCAAAGGCACCCTCATCACTGCTCCTACTCAGGGAGGTACCATCCTCAAAGGAATTACCCGAGACTCTGTGATTCAATTGGCAAAAGATTGGGGTCAACCCGTGGAAGAACGCTTTCTCTCTGTTTCCGAATTGGAAGAAGCCATGGTAGCAGGTACTCTAGAAGAAGCTTTTGGAGTAGGTACTGCAGCGACCATTGCCTTTATTCAAAAGATCCACATTCATGGAAAAGACTTTATTCTTCCAGAACCAACGGCTGATGCCTTTTCGAAGCGCGTACTTAGCACCTTGGATGGCATTAAATATGGGGAAATCAAAGACCCACATCAATGGATGTTAACTATTTGATTGACAAACCCATGAATAAGGTAACCTCGCTAATAAAGCAGATAGGAAAGTTACTCCTAACCTTCCTGCTTCTTGGTTTAGTTGCGGGGAACCTTTTCGCACAGGAACAACCAAAGAAATTTTTACTTCTCAAAAGAAGGAGCAATCAAAAGAGCCAAATTCGATTTTATCCTGGGGAAGACATCACCTACAAAAGCAAAAAGATCGGGTATTTTGTCACCGATAAAATTGTCAACCTGGATACCGAATACCTCTACCTGACTGAGAATATTCTGAACCCAACAGATATCCTCGAAATCGACATTCGAGCGAAAGATCCTCGAAATCGAACGCTATCAAATTTGAACAACCTTTCCTTGGGAGCAGGAACCATGGCTATCGCTTTAGAAGGGATCAATAGCCTATACCAACAAGGGAAACTACAATTCAGTCCTGGGGTACTCAAAACCTCCGCCATTCTCTTGGGTACGGGTTTTGGATTGCTTCCCCTACGGTACAAAACATTTACGCTCTCCGACAAAAACAAACTTCAACTGGTACTCCTTGAAATTGAATAAGGGAAGCTTCTGGTAAAAGCCAGATTTTTTTCCGATTTTTGGCACAGATTTTTAACTTAGACAGATGACTTCAGACCAACTGAAAGACTTGAAAGCCCGCACATCGGCTTTGAGGAGGTATCTTTGACTACGATCGTAAGAAAGTAGAAATCCAAGACCTAGAGGCCGTATCGG
>JACCDS011319253.1_pt1 | contig 18766 bp, 17 predicted proteins | sample 7446441 | NCBI WGS metagenome assembly JACCDS01 (sample SAMN15323445, study PRJNA562643) | freshwater metagenome | isolation source: river surface water | place: USA:Blue River Watershed | collected 2017-08-17
CTGCGGGTCTGGCACCAGCATCCGCTTGCGCGCGCGCTCGACGGCCAGAGCGTATCGAACTACGAATTGTCGCTGTATGACCGCAACCGCGGCCTGTCGGTCACGCTGAACCATTCGTCCGCGCCGCTGCGCGATTCGGCCGGCGAGATTATCGGCGCGGTCGATGTTTTTCGTGATGTCACCGACAGTCACCGCGCGCTGCAGGAGTTGCAGCGCGCCGAGGAGCATTTCCGGCTGCTGGTCGAGGGCACGACCGACTATGCGATCTTCATGCTCGATCGCGACGGGCTGGTCGTCAGCTGGAACCCGGGCGCGGAGCGCATCCTTGGCTTTCGCAAGGATGAGATTTTCGGACGCAGCTTCGCGACTTTCTTCACCACGGAAGATCAGGCGCGTGGCGAGCCGATGCGCAAGCTGAGGCAGGCAACGGCCGACGGCCGCTCGGAAGAAGACAGCTGGCGCGTGCGCAAGGATGGCCAGCGCTTCTGGTGCACTGGCGTGCTCGGCGCGCTGCATGATGCGTCGGGCAAGGTCAAGGGCTTCGTCGAGATCATGCGCGACAACACTGAGCGCCGCATCGCCGAACAAAATGTCTTTTTCCTGGCCAACCATGATCCGCTCACCGGGCTGGCGAACCGCGCGCGCTTCCTGGAAAAACTGCACGAGGCGCTGCTGAATGCGGACCGAGACAATACCGGTTGCGCGCTGATCCTGCTTGACCTTGACCGTTTCAAGTCCATCAATGACACGCTCGGGCACCATGCAGGCGATCTGCTGCTGAAGATGGTGGCGCAGCGCCTGTTGCGCTGCGTGCGCGAGACGGATACGGTGGCGCGCCTCGGTGGCGACGAGTTCGTCGTAATACTGACGCGGATCAAGTCGCAGGAGGCGGTCGAACTGATCGCCGAAAACATCTTGCGGGAGCTGGGCAAGCCCTGTGAGATTGCCGATCATGCGATCAACAGTGGCGCCAGCCTTGGCATCGTGTTCTATCCGAACGACGGCAATGAGGTCGGCGACCTGCTGCAAAAAGCGGATCTGGCAATGTATCGCGCGAAAGCCACCGGGCGTAACCGCTTCCGGGTCTTCTCGCCCGGCATGCTGAGCGAGGCGCAGGAGCGGCAGCATCAGGAAGAAAGGCTGCGCACGGCGATCTCCGGCGGCGACTTTGAACTGTTTTTCCAGCCGCAGATTGACCTGCGCACAATGGATGTCATTGGTGCCGAGGCGCTGCTGCGCACGCGTGATCCGGTACTGCAGCAATTGCCAGTAAGGCAGTTGATCGATCTGGCGGAGGAGTGCGGGCTGATGGCCACGCTGGATGAATGGGTGTTCGATGCCGCATGCGCGCAACTGGCGCAGTGGATCGATTCGGGGCTCGACGATTTCCGTGTAGCGGTCAATGTGGCACCTTCTCACCTGCTGATGCCGGGATTTGTCGACATGCTGCACGACCTGCTGTTGCGCCATCGGGTGCCGGCATCGCAGCTGGAGCTGGAGATCACCGAGGCGGCGCTGGTTACAGCAAGCGACTCCGACAGCGAGATAATGGATGCCCTGAAGGCCCTCGGAGTAATGATTACTGTCGACGATTTCGGCGCGGGCGTGTCGACCCTGTCCTATCTCAAGCAATTTCCGGTGGACATGCTGAAGCTGGACCCGGCGCTGATCCGCAACCTGCCACGCGACCGCGAAGATGGCGCGATCGTGTCGGCAGTGATCAAGCTGGCGGGCGACTTGCAGATTCGCGTCATTGCCGAAGGCGTGGAGTCTTTCGATCAGCTCAGCTTCTTGCAGGGCACGGCTTGTGATTATGTGCAGGGCTTTTTGTTCAGTGAGGCGGTTCGTCCCGAAAAATTCGACCAGCTGCTGCAGAGGCGCAAGCAGGAGGGGCGCTTCTTTCATTAATCTCCAAGGGTGGATTCGCCCGTTGTCCTGCAGGCCGGCCGTAACTGCTGGCGCATTGCGCATGCGCACCGGTTTGCAATGCTGGTCGATGCCGACATGTATTTCCGCGCCGCGCGGGAGGCGATGCGGACTGCGCGGCGCAGCATCTTCATCCTCTCCTGGGACATCGACAGCCGGATGCGCCTGCTGCCGTCCGGCGCGGACGATGGCTATCCGGAGCCGCTGGGGGATTTCCTGCACGCCTTGCTGAGCGAGCGACACGAACTCGAGGTCTGGCTGCTGAATTGGGATTTCGTGCTGCTGTATGCAATGGAGCGCGAGTGGATGCCGGCAGTGCGGCGGGGCTGGGCAGGCCACCGTCGCCTGCATTTCTGCATGGATGCGCGCCATCCTGTCGGTGCATCGCATCACCAGAAGATCCTCGTGGTCGATGATGCCATCGCCTTCGCTGGTGGACTCGACCTGACGGGGGGGCGATGGGACACCAGCGAGCACCGCCTGTCGCATCCGCTGCGCACCGCGCGCGACGGCAAGTCTTATGGCCCTTTCCATGACGTCCAGGCTGTTGTTGACGGCGATGCCGCTCGCGCGCTCGGCGAGCTCTGCCGCGAGCGCTGGCGGCGAGCCACCGGTGACGCGACCGGTGCGACGACCGCACCGGGTCGCGCCAATGATCACTGGCCATTATGGCTGGCCGCCGATGTGACCGATGTCGATGTCGGCATTTCCCGTACTGCGCCGGACTACGCGGGCGAGCCGGCTATCCGTGAGGTGCTGCAGTTGTACCTCGACGCGATTGCGTCCGCGACCGACGCACTGCTTTTCGAGAACCAGTACTTCACGTCTGGTCTGGTCGCCGCTGCCCTGGCCGAGCGTTTGTCGGAACTCGCCGGACCTGAGGTGATGGTGATTACCTCGAAGCGCCACAGCGGCTGGCTGGAGGAATCGACGATGGGCGTGCTGCGTGCCCGGCTGCAGGCACGGTTGCGCAAGGCGGACGGTCGCCGCCGTTTCCGCCTGATGTATCCGGCGCTGTCAGGCGACGATGGGGCGAGCCTGAATATGCACAGCAAGGTGTTCTTCATGGACGAGCGGTTGTGTTCAATCGGCTCGGCCAACCTGTCGAACCGGTCGATGGCGTGCGATACCGAGTGCAACCTGAGCATCGAGGCGCGCGGCGCGGACGCTGCGCGGGTCGCTGCGGCGATTGCGCAGTTGCGCGCTCGTCTGCTGTCGGAGCACCTCGCCACGACACCCGGACGCGTGGAGCAGGCCTTGCAGCAGTACCACAGCTTGTGCGCCACGATCGATGCGATGTCTCGGCCGCCGCGCCGGCTGCGTGACTTCGAGCCTCTGCTGCCGTCGGAACTGGATGCGCTGATCCCGGAACAGGCGCTGTTCGATCCCGAGCGCCCGATCGCACCGGAAAAGCTGGTCGCCCATGCCGTGCCGCGCGAGTCGCGTGCCGCACTGCCGTGGCGTCTGGCCGGGCTGGTGCTGCTGGCACTGGCGCTGAGCGCGCTAGCGCTGGCCTGGCGCTACACGCCGCTGCGCGACTACCTGAATCCGGCCGCGCTGATCGCTTTTGCGCAGCAGCTCAAGCAGCTGCCGTTCACGCCGCTGCTGGTGCTGATGGCCTATGTGATCGGCTGCCTGCTGATGGTACCGGTGACGCTGCTGATCGCCGCCACCGGCATCGTGTTCGGCGTACTGCCGGGCGCGCCTTATGCGCTCGTTGGCACGGTCTGTGCGGCAGCTGCCGGCTACGGCCTCGGCGCCGCCATCGGCCGCAAGACCGCGCGGCGACTGCTCGGCACAAGGCTGAACAGGTTGTCGCGACGGGTCGCGCGGCGCGGCACGCTGGCGATGATCCTGATCCGGCTGCTGCCGCTGGCGCCCTTCGGCGTCATCAATATCGCCTGCGGCGCGTCGCACATCCGGCTGCGCGATTATTTGCTTGGAACACTGGTGGGTGTCACGCCCGGGGTGCTGTTGACGACGGCCTTTGCCCACAACCTGTTGCAGGCATGGCGACGGCCCAGCCACCAGACGCTGGGCGTGCTCCTGATCGTCGTGCTGCTGCTGGCGGGGTTTGCCATCGCGCTGCGGCGCCTCTTCAAGCGGCAGCGCGGCGAATCATGAGCATCGCACCGCCACCGAACTGGCCGCTGACGGTGGCGACCTGGAACATCCATGCCGGCGTCGGCAGCGACCGGCGTTTCGCGCCGGAACGCATTGGCGCGGTGCTGCAGGAAATCGGCGCGGACATTGTCGCGCTGCAGGAAGTGCCGCTGGGTGGCGAACACTGGCCGAATCTGCTGCATGACCTCGCGCAGGTAACGGGCACGGTGGGCGTCGACGGCTTTACCTTCAGCGTCGGCGGCCGGCGCTTCGGCAATGCGATCCTGTCGCGCTTTCCGGTGCTGGATACGCGGCGCATCGATATCTCTTTCGGCAGCCGCGAGCCGCGTGGCGCGGTGGACGCGGACATTTACTGCCACGGCCACCCCCTGCGCGTGATCGCGACCCACCTCGGTCTGCGCGCCGCCGAGCGCCGCGCGCAGGTGGCGCGGCTGCTGCAGGTCTTTGATACCGGCGACATGCCGGTGGTGCTGATGGGCGACGTGAATGAATGGTTTGTCTGGGGACGCCCGCTGCGCACGCTGGTGTCGCATTTTCAGGCAGTGCCGGCTCCGGCGACCTTCCCTTCGTGCCTGCCGCTGCTGGCGCTGGACCGGATCTGGATACGTCCGCGGCACCGGCTTGCCGGCGTGCGCGTGCATACCAGCCCGACGGCTCGGATCGCCTCCGACCACCGGCCGCTGGTGGCCATGATTCTGGACTGAAGCCAGATGAGTCAGGTCCGATGTGGCGGGTCCGACGACCGGTGCCGTATCTCAGTGCCGTGAGATACGCTGGTCCGACGGGTGCGGCCCCGGCGCGACTGGCGGACGGTACGGCAGGCCGCTCGGCTCGGACGGTGCTTGTTGCAGGGGAGCGTTGAGCGCCGCCGCGCAGGCATCGAGTATTCCTTGCGCCGCCCGGCTGAAATCGTAGGCCGCGACCATCAGCATTGCGCGCTGTCCGTAAGCTGCGGACCGCCTGTCGTCGGCCAGCAGCAGCGCTGCAGCCTCAGCCCAGTCGTCAGGATCGAGCGCGCGCACGAAGCCGTTACGGCCGTCGATGACCAGTTCATCCGCCACACCGGCATGCGGCGACACGATGACCGGCAGCCCGGCAGCACAGGCTTCGTTGGCGACCACACCCCACACATCGGCCAGTGTGGGGAATAAGAACACTTTCGCTGACTGGTACAGCGCCGGCAGCTCGGCCTGCGTGGCGAAGCCATGGAAATGCACATCCACCTGGTCTTGGGCTGCAGCGGCAAGCCTGCGCAATTCCGGCTCGAGGCTGCCGGAGCCGACGAATAGCAGCCGCGTGCGTCGACCCAGCGTGCGCGCGCAGCGGCTGGCGACTTCGATCGCGAATGCCGGCTGCTTGCCGGGTTCGAGGCGTGCACAAAAGATGAAGTCATGGATCTTTGCTTCCGCGGGCTGCGGTGGCCGGTAGCGTTCGTTATTGATGCACAGGCAGGACAGGTGGCAGCGCTCGGCCGGCACGCCATAGTGACGGTATAGCGCCAGTCCGCCGCGGCTGGCGGCGATGAAGGCCGGCGCCCGGCGGTAGACGAGGCGCCGGATCGCAAGATGCAAGCGGCTGAGGGATTGTTCCGATTGCAGCGTGCCGTCCGTCATTGGTACGTAGGGGCGCCGGCGCAGGGCACACCATGCCATCGCATACAGGTGCGTCGGATTGAAGCCGTTGCCGACCACGACATCCGGCGCGAAACGGGACAAGGCTGGCAACACGTCGGGGTTGTTGTGGATGTAGCGTCCATCCACGGTGGTGATGCGCTCGCGCAGGAACACATGGCGAAAGGCGATCGGTGGCAGGTCCCATTGGCGGTTCGGTTCGCGGCGGCAGCAGAAAATCACCAGCAGATCCACGCCGGCTTGTGCGGCGATCTGGTTGAATACGGGTATGCGGTACGGCGGCGGTTCGTTAACGACCAGGGCAATTTTCGGCATCGGCGACTTGCATGGGCGAGGGCAGGGGAGACAACGCCTCATCGTAGATGCGCATCAGCAGCTCGTAATTGCGTTCGGGCGTGTAATGCGTTCGCCAGGTCTGATACGCATCGATTCCCATACGCCGCATCTGTTCCGGGTGTGCATGCGCCTGCGCGATTGCCGCGGCCAGCGCGGCTGGGTCACCTGGCTCGACGAGCAGGCCATTCTTGCCATGCGTGACCAGTTCCCCGAGACCTCCCTGTCGGCTGGCGATCACCGGGACGCCACAGGCAAAGGCCTCGATGGCCGCCAGTCCGAAACTCTCCATGCCGGTGCTCGGCATGACCAGATAGGCCGCGCGTTGCATGCATTGCCGCAGCTGCAGGCTGGGAAGGTAGCCGCAGTAGCGTAGCCCGGAGGTCTGTTCGACCATGGCCTGCAACGGGCCCTTGCCGTAGACATCGATCGTCATGTCCGGCAGCGACTGCAGTGCAAGCGCGAGCGTCGCGAGGCCTTTTTCAGGTGACAGCCGGCCGATGAAAAGGCCGCCGGCCCGCTGTGTCCATTGCGGCATGCCGCTGGATTCGACGAAATTCGGCTTGATCCGCAGCTTCGCCGGCGGCAATCCGCCGGACACGAACAGGTCGCAGGAGCTGCGGTTGAGCACAATGTAGCGACTGACGCCCCGCGACCAGCTGCCAAGCACGCGATGCAGCGACAGCATGGCGGAAGTGACGGCGGTTTGGGGCAGTGAGCCGCGATAGCAGCGATGTAGCACGGCGCGCCACGGGAGGCGGCCGACGCAGTCGGTGCAGACCTTCCCTTCGCGGACCAGCATCGCCTGCGGACAGATCAGCCGGAAGTTGTGCAGTGTCTGCACGACCGGCAGGCCGAACTGCCGAGCAACGCCGTACAGCGACGGCGAGATCAGCGGGAAGATGTTGTGCGCATGGATCAGGTCGGCGCGGAAGCGGCGATGCAGGCGTCGTATCTCATCGACGGTGCGGAACGACCAGAGGGCACCGGCGGCGGCGCCTGCCGACGTCATGCGGTCAAGCTCGGCATTGTCGCGCCGGTAGAGCATCACCTCGTGGCCATGCCGGCGCAACATCGCGATCTCGGCATCGACCAGCGTGTCTTCGCCACCGCGGTAGTGGTAGGCATTGTGGGCGACCAGGATCTTCATGGTCTGCCGATACTAGGCAGGTGCGCCATGACCGGGATGAGCCGTCGCAACATCCGCTATGATCGGCGCCATCAAAAGACAAGGAGACGACAATGCAGGGACTCGACCTCAGCGGACAGCGCGTGCTGCTGACGCAGGCAGATGATTTCATGGGACCGGCGATGGCCGCGGTCTTTCGCGAGCTCGGCGCGGAGATCATCGCTGACAACGGCCGCATCGATGACCCGGATCATCCGACCCGCATGATCGCGTCGGCCGGTCATGTCGATGTGCTGCTCGCCAATCTCGGCATTCCCGCGCCGACCACGCCGGCACAGGACGTCGGGGATGACGAGTGGCGGCACGCCTTTGCGCATATGGTCGATCCGCTGCCACGCCTTGCCCGTGCGCTGCTGCCGCAGATGATCGCCCGCGGCTCGGGCAAGATCATCGTGATCGGCAGCGCTTCCGCGCTGCGCGGCATACGGCGGGCTTCGACCTACAGTGCGGCGCGCGGCGCGCAGCTGGCCTACGTGCAGTCGCTCGGCGCCGAGATGGCAGGGAAGGGGATACAGGTGAATGCGATCGCGCAGAATTTCGTCGATAACCCGACCTATTTCCCGCCTGAAGTGCAGGCCAATCCGGCCTTCCAGGACAGGCTCAGGCGCGAAGTGCCGCTCGGCAGGCTGGTCAGCGCGCGCGAGGATTCGATGTTTGCCGCCTATCTCGCCAGCGCCCATGCCGACTGTTTCGTCGGGCAGGTTTTTCCGGTGTGCGGGGGCTGGGTCACCCGCTGAGCGCGGGATTTGCATGTGCTGGCTGACCGACTGAAACAGCGAGGCTGGCCATGCAGCAAATACCTCCGATGAATCCGGGCGATGACGCCCCGGCGGGTACGCCGGGTACCGGCGAAGACGTCTGTCCGCGTTGCCGGGGCACGGGAAAGATCGACGAGCAGCGCGATTGTCCCGATTGCGGCGGCACTGGCAAGATCGTCGAGGGCATCGGCGGCGGTTAGGTGGCGGACAGTCAGCGGACAGTCAGCGGACAGTCAGCGGGTGGCAGAATGCGGCGTAGCGTTGTGCGGATCCTCGATGGCAAGCCGGACTGCATCGCGCGTCGCCTCGGCCTGCGGTCGCCATTCGTCGGCCAGTGCGACAGCGCTTTCGGCCACGGCCAGCGCTTCGTCCAGCCGTCCACGCTGCAGCAGCAGGGTGGCAAGGTTGTTCAGGGCGACAGAATTGCGCGGATGTCGTTCGGCAGCCTGCCGGTACGCCTGTTCGGCCTCTTCTGGATTGCCGTTGGCGAGGGCGGCATTGCCCAGCCCGATCATGAACACCAGACTGTCCGGCCAGCGCCGGGCCGCTTGCGCGTACCAGCCGTGCATCGCGGCGGGGGTGGCAAATTTTTCCAGCCGGGTGAGTGATTTTTCCAGTGCCGGTTGATCGGCCGAAAGAGGAAGCCTGCCCGGCGGCAAGATCATCATGCCCCAGAAAGCAGAGCGCGCCCATGTACGCTCGAAGGTGCTCATGGCCATCACTTCACGCCGGTTCGGGCCGGAACGCAGGAAGACTTCTGCTTTTTCCCGGTCGTAGCCGATCACGACAGCGTAATGCCAGCGCGGTGCGACGGCCAGGCCAAGGTTCTGCAAGATGATGACCGGCCTGCCGGCCGCGACTTCGGCAAACAGCCCCGCCAAATTGGCCGGTGCCGGCAGTGTTAGCGCGCCGTTTCGCCGCGCTCCGGCCAGCATCTCCACCTGCAGCGAGCCTTCACGACCGGGCAGGAAGACTTGATGCGCCAGCTGCTCCGGATCGGCCGGGTACCCGGCCGCCACGAGCCCAGTCGCCAGCGCCGCCGGTCCGCACTGGTGCTGCTGCTGGGCGAAAAATGGCGTATCGACCAACTCGGTACGGACCGGCAACTGCGGCGCGACCGTACCGAGCATGCGCGTTTGCGTCGCGCAGCCTGTCGCGAAGGATGCGATGAGCGCGACGAAGGCTGCGAGCCACAGGCGCCGGCCGGCCATCCGCACGTCAGCGCTGCGCTCGCGTGAACGGAAAGACCTTGGTCAATCCCAGCAAGTCGGTGATGAGCAGGATGATGAAAATGAGGCCGACGGTGCCGAAGAAGTCGCCGCCAGCCGGCAGACGGTCGATCCGGTCGGACAGCGTGTTGACCTCTTCATCGCTGAGTGCAGCGACGCGATCCCGGACCTCATCCTTGCTGACGCCGAGCTTTCCCAGTGTGCCGCTGACATCGTCGCGTGCCAGCGCGGCGCGGATCTTTTGTTCGGCATCTTGCCGGGACTGAGCTGCTGCAACGGCATCGGCACCGATCAGCGCGGCCTGTGCCGGTGCTGCCAGCCAAACCAGGTTGAAGATGAAAATAATTGAATAAACAATAGACTGCGTAAGCTTTTTCATTTGATTTCTCCTGATGCTTCATGGGGAATACGCGCAGGAATTCGCCTCGAGCGCTCGAACAGGCAGTGTTTCAGGTTTAAGCAGCGGCTGATTTGAGGATGGGCAAATTTTCTATCTGACAACCGGAGCGGATCGGTTTGTTTAGCGTTGTCAGTCCGTTTGTGGTCATTGATGTTTTACGCATAATTAGTATTATGTAAAACACAGTGTGCAGTGTTGCCGGTAAAGTTTGCCCGTGTGGTTTGGCCGGTCAGTTCAAGCCCGTGGGGTTCGGTGTTGCTCCATCCGGCGTGCTGGCAGAAACCCTGCTGCCTTGCGGCGATGCAATCCCAGGCTCGGCGCCGAGAATTCACATGATGTCGATTCAATCAAAAAAAATAATTAAAAACAGTGTCTTGTAAAATTATTCTTGCGCTTTACTTTAATTGGTTTCTCGCCTGTATTCGTAGCCGTGCACCCATTCCGCCATGCACGTCACTTGCGAATCCGGCTTTCCCGCACCGGTTGCTCGACGATCAGGCCGGCGATCATTGACAGTTCGGCGGCGATCAGGTTGAGCACATCATCGGCGGTCAAGATGCCGAACAGGCTGCCGGCCTGGTTGACCACGGGCAGTCGCCTGATCCTTTTTCCGCGCATCACGGCCAGCGCTTCATCGAGGCTCGCATTTTCCTGAACGACGGTCACGGGAGCGCTCATCAGGTCGGAGGCCGTAAACAGCTTCGCCTCCACACCCAGCGCAATCGTTTCGACCAGAATGTCGCGATCGGTAAGGATGCCGATTGGCACCCGCGCGCCCTCCTGCTGCGTATCGACAACGAGCACATCACCGATATGGTGGCGCCGCATGAGCGCGGCGACCTCGGCAATCGGAGTATCTGCCTCACAGCAGATCACGTTCAGGTTCGCGTAGTCGCGGACCAGCATGGCGCCTCCCGGGAAGATTGACAGTGCCAGCCCATGAGGCCACCATGGGCATGAAAGGAGCAACAACTTATGCAAAAGGAATTCAGTCTCGAACGTATCCGCAAACTGGTTGCTGATCTGGAGCAGGAACTTGCCGCTGCGCCGTCCGATTCGCCCAAAGTCGCCGAATTGCGTACCGAGCTTGAGATGCTCAAGGGCACGCTCGACAGCCCGGAAGGTGCCAGCCCGGGTCTTGAACAGCAGCTTCACGGTGTTCGCAGCAAGCTGGATGACGTGGTCGCCAGCGTCGAGGGCGAAGTGCTGAAAGACACGCCTTACCTGACCGAACTCGGGCGCATACTCGGGTTGGTCTGAGTCCCTGACCCTTGCCTGCTGCAGGATTCCGCACATGGCCGGAATCCTGTCTCTCCTTTCACCGGCCACGCGCGGCCGGCATACCGGTGCTGTTTCCGCCCTCGCCCTTGCATGACCCGCGCCCCGGCCATCAGCTTTTCGGGCAAGGGCGCAACTTTCCCTTCACCCCCCTGTCCTACCCCGGCTTAACGCAATCCCTGCGTCAACCAAGGCGCCCCCTGCCGCAGGTCGCGGCAATTTCACCCGTGAATTCATGCCAAAATTTTCGACTCTGATCACTTCGCTCGCCCAGTTCCTGAAGAACGGTCGCCTGCGCACGGCGCTGTTCGCGTTGCTGCTGCTCTCCGCCATCATCATTTCTTTCGAGAGCGCCCCCCGGCTCTTGCCTGCATCGTCCGTGGTGTACAGCCAGGATGTCTCGTTGATCACCTCGCTGCCCGCGCAACGGCAGCGGCTTGACTACTTGCTGATCGTGCAGCCGGCCGCCGAATCGCCGCGCTATGTGATTAAGTACAAGGATCAGGCCAAGATGCTGTCGATCAAAGTGCCGAATTCGACGCACGTCAACCTCGAACGCGAGGTGCTGCTGAAGAACGGGATTCCGTATGCGATTGCCCATCCGGACTGGGTGATGGCCAATCCGGCGGTGCTGCAAGATCACGAGGCGCCGCAGGGCTTCTTCGCGTCAGCCGGCGACTTCCTCGCGCGCAATGCGATCGGCATCCTGCTGCTGGTGCTGATGGTGGTGATGCTGAGGAAGAGCATGCCAGGCATGGGCGCTTCGGCGAACGTGATCCGCCCGGACAAGCTCAAGGGCAGCATGGACGATCTGATCGGCATGGAAGACATCAAGCGCGAGGTCGCCCACCTTGAATCGATGATCCTCAATCGTGATCTGTACAAATCGCACAATATTGACAAGCCGTTCAACGTGATGCTTACCGGTCCCGCTGGTACCGGAAAGACCAAGCTGGCCGGCTATCTGGCGAAGAAGCTCAACATTCCGCTGATCCAGGCTTCCGGCTCGGGCCTGGAGTCCGGACTGGTGGGCGGTGGCTCGAAGGCGCTGAACGCGATCTACAAGAAGGCCGCTGCGCAGGGCCGCTGCCTGATCTTCCTCGATGAAGCGCAGTCGCTGTTCATGCCGCGTGGCCGTGGCGAGCGCAAGTGGGATGACGATACCGCCAATACCCTGCTCGGGCTGCTGGATGGCATCAAGAGCGACGAAGGCCAGGGCGTGATCTGGGTGGTCGCGTCGAATTTCGATGACGCCAACAGCGAGATGGACGAGGCGATGCTGCGGCGCTTTGCAGTGAAGATCAATTTCCGCCTGCCGAACAAGGCGGAACGGCGGGAGCTGCTGGGCGTCTTCCTGCGCCGCAAGGATGTGGCGGTGGTCGACTGGGACAGCCTGAATCTTGATTATGTGGCTGAAATCACTGCCAATCTGTCGCCGGCCTTGCTGGAAACCGTGGTCGATCGCGCCAGCATGATCGCGATCGAGGAAAAGACGCGCATAGACACCGAGCTGCTGTTCCGTGCTTTCGAGCGCAGCGCGATCGGCCTGACCGACCGCGCTGCGAGCGCGGAAAAGGACAAGCAGCGCGAACGCGTCGCGCTGCATGAACTCGGGCACTTCTTCATTCAGGTCGACCCGCTGCTGAAGCAAGGACTGACGCTTGACGAGGTGAAGGCGAAGTCGCCGCTGCTGAAGATCAGCACGGAATCGGTGTCAAAGCTGTGGGCGCTCGGCTATGTGCTGTCAGCCACGCCGGACGCCGGCCTGCAGACGCTCGAGGAACTCGAGCAGGATGTGAAGCAGCTGTACGGCGGCGTCGCTGCCGAAGAGTTGTTCTACGGCGCACGCGGCATCTCGGTCGGCAGCCAGGACGATATCCAGAAGGTGACTGCGCGGCTGGAACTGATGGTGAACCAGCTGTCGATGTACTCGCGCTCGAAACTGGATTACCGGCAGCTCAGGCGCGATGGCGCGCATGAGGACTCCCTGCGCGCCGTCGAGGTCAAGGCGGATGAGCTGTATTCGCAGACGCTGGCGACGATCGCTGTCTACCGCGGCTGGATGGAGCAGCTGAAATCCACGCTGATGGAGCGCTATGTGCTGTCGAAAGACGAGGTGTTCGAGCTGATCGCCGACTTGCACCGCACGCAACCACTCGACCGCGAACTGGCCAGGGCGGCCTGAGCTTCGGCCACAAGAGGAACACGCCGCCTCCGCTGAACGCGGGGGCGGCGTGTTTTTTACGCCGTACGTTTTTCCTGCCGTCCGTATCAGCGAGCGGTGAAATCGCCCACATCGAGCACCGCCGGCACCCCACCCTCCTCGAGTTTCTGCGCGACGGTTGCCTGGACTTTCATTTTCAGGTCAAGGTACGCGTCAATCCGGCTCAGCGACCGGTCCTGGTCACGGCACAAGGTATACAACGCCTCGGCAGAAACCGGGCAACGATAAATCCTGTCCTCGATATTCAGCGTGAAAGTTGTGCATTCACGCGGTGGCATGGCCGGTTGTGTCATGCGACTTCTCCGTCAGAGATCGCCGGGAGGCATGAGCCCCCGCCCGCACGATCGGGTAAATCTGCTGGCTCCAGCGGCAACCGCTGGTGACCCCGTCATGGCCGGCATCGGCCCGCATGTGACCTTGCTTCATTGAAGTGGGAAGCCGGCTGCACAATCATGCATCGCCATCGCCTGACCGTTCGAACCAATATCGTCACGCTTGTCCTCGGCAGTCAGCAATGCCCTGCGCGGGATCGCCACCGGATTGACTGTACGCCCGCGTCACGGCAGCTTGCCTTGCGGTAGCGCATATTCCTTAAAATCGTGCAGGATGGTTTCGAGGCAAGGCTCTGCCGTCAGGTTCGGTAGGGCGAAACATCCCTCGTCAAAGCTGCGCGCCCCTTCAGCCTTGTCGGTATCGCCGTCGAGCAGGATCGGGTACATGCCCTTGAATGACTCCGGATGCCGGTCGAGGTTCATGCCGATGAACGCGGCCACCGAAGAGGCGCGAGTCGATGCGCTGCAGCGCCCCCTCGCGTCGCTGGCGCACGCTGTCAATCAGGCCTGCGTGAACTGATGGCGCCGCTCGCTGCGGGCATTGGATTGATCCGGACGAGATCGAGAAAGCTCAGGCCCGGGTTCCGATGGGAACAAAGACGTACTGCAGAAGCATTGGCGGCAAGGCGGCGCCGGTTCGATCTGTCGCCGGCGCTGCCGATGGCGAGGATGCGCATCGATATGCGGCATGCCTTCGCCATCGGCGGCCGGGCAACAGCATCGGTCGGGGCGGAATCAGTGGATTTGCTTCTCCGTATCCCCGACAAGCGTGGCGCTGGTGGTTGATGTGCTTGATATGCCGGGCGATGTTGCTGCCGTCGATACCGGCGGTGTGATCATGCTGCCTGCGAAAGCCGGCCAGTCCTCCACCAGCGCGCTCTTGACCGCGTCGAAGAACATCATCGGTATGACCAGATGCGACTCTTCCGCTCCACCCAATGCGATCGGCAGCATCAAGCGTGTGAACAGGATGTCGAAGCCGAGGTTCTCGCGTGCCGTCCTGAGCTGGCCGGCATCGATGGCCGGGCTCTCGGCAGCCCATGCGCACAGCCGCAGATCCATGGATTTCCAGAACGCGATCAGTTCAGGCGGCAGCTTGCTGGCCGACAGCGAAGCTTCCTGAGCGAGCCCGACGCGCCCGAGTGCGACGGCGGCGCAGGCCCTCGCCTGCCCCTCCAGATTCGCCTGCATCCGGGCTTTGAAGCCAAGGTCCTTTTCCTCGATCCGCAGGCGCTCGGCCAGCGTCAGTCGGGTGCCGTCGTACTGCAGCATCACCATCTTGCGCATCGCGATCAGCGTCTTGCCGACTTCAGACTCCGTCAGCAAGGGCAGGAAGATTGCCCTGATCAGTCGCGCATGCGAAATCCGGTCGTCGGTGACGTCGCCGAGTTTTGCGCGCAGCTCGGCTGGCAGGCTGTCTCGCGATATGAGCACCTCGAAGCGGGCCAGCGAGTCGATGACGTCCTTCGACAGCACGGGTTTCACCGAGCGGATCTCATTGAAAATCAGGCGGGCTGCGTCATTGCCGAGGGCGATCAGGCCTTCGTCCGTCTGCCGCATCGACGGCGGCATGTCCACGCCCCCGGAGGGGCGCGGCGAACGGGAGCCGGGCAGGTCGCGCTGCGAGCTGTCGACACGATGGCGGCTGGACAGTGGCATCGTTTCTGCCGGACGGGGCGATTTTCCCCGCGGGGTCGACGGCGCCGACGAACTGCTTGTTCCTGACGCCGGCTCGCTGAAGCGGACCCGGGCGCGCGGCGACCTGAGTTCGGGATCGGTCGATGCGGTCAGGCCCCGTCCGCTACTGTCCGTTGCCAAGGGCGGCACGGCCAGTGGCAGCGTGGAGGGAACGGTCCGGTTCGGCGACCTCATGACGGGCGAAGACTGACTTCTCGGCTTTTCTCGCTCGGACACGTCGTCACCGGGCGGTGAATGCGCTGAAGTCGGCTCCGTTGCCGTCAACTTGCGCGGGGATACGCTGGTGCGGGTGCTCATGGCTTTCCCCGTGCCTAAAGGTCTTGCGGATTCGGCGCGGATGACGGTGCCGGCGTGCTTCCGGAGGTGCCCGGCGGATTTGCCCCCCCGCCGGTACCGGTGGCCAGCGTCGTGATGTTGGCCGTCCTGACCGTATTGGCGGTGGTGGCGCCACCGGTTTCGTCGGTCTCGCTGCCGCTGTCGTCATCGTTCATCGGTACGGCGCGCCCGGGGCTCGGATTGGGCAGATGCTCCAGTGAGGCCAGGATGTCCACGTCAACGTCACGATCGTTGAGGATGTTCAGAACAAGTTGCAGGTCTTCGCTGCTGAAATCCTGCAGGTTCGTCTGTGCCTTGCGGAACTGCTCCTGGTCTTCCACGTTCTTTTCCGCTTCCTTCAGGACATTCTCGAACTCGCTGATCTTCTCGTCGAATTCATCGGCCAGCGCCTCGGATCTTTTCTTGGCGCGCAGTTGCAGCATCTGCTCGCGTGTCGGCAAGGAACGCGTGTCAATCAGCGGTGTGTCGGCGCTGCGCGAGCGCACGTGTCCCGGCCGGGTCTTGAAGGTCGCCTTGCGCTGCTCCGTTCTCTTGCGCTGCTTTTCGATTTTTTCCTGGCGTTCGTCGGCCTCATGCTTGCCCTGAACCGCTTGCTGGAAACGCTTCGGTGCGGTGGCGAAGGACTGCGCGAACACCTCATTGTGCAGCGGCGGCAAGGCCTTCAGCAGGCTGGACATCAGCAAGCTGAGGAGCCAGATCTCCGTCTGTGACGGTCGTGATGGTGCGAGGGACGACAGCATCGGCTGCAGCAGATAGGTGACCAGCAATTGCTTCTGCAATGCCATGCGAGCGTCGCGCATCTGGCTGCTGGTAAAGTTTCGGGTACGCTCGCCCTGCATCAGCTGCTGATGGAAGCGCTGGTCGCTGTGCACGAGAAAGTCGGTCAGTCTTTCCGGCAACGGCGAGTTCTTCAGGCTGGCCGGATGCCCCAGCAGGTTGCGCACGATGACTTCGGCGCGTCCTTTCAGCGCGTCACGGATCGCTTCCTTCAGATCCGGATCAATGATGCCGATTTCGATGTCAACGCCGCTCTGCGCCTGCACTTGCGCTGAAGCCAGTGCATACGGCGCCGCGGTGGCTGTATAGAGCGCCTTCGCCTGGAGCCATCCTGCGTTGGTCTTGAAATCCTCCGCGAACATTGCCTGTATCAGTTTGCTGGACGAGACGGTCGGATGGAGGGAGGCGGTCGCCAGCGGCTTCAGCGCCGGCGGCAGGCTGTCGCGATAAAAGGCGGAGTCGGTACGGCCCACCTTGTGCACCTGGTCGGCGAGCATTTCGCCGGCGAGGATGTCATCGACGATCAGGTCGGCCAGCAGGTTCGGCAGGTAATTTCGTTCGGACTTCTCGAGCAGTCGCGTCGGCACCTCCACTTGCGAGCGCGCACGAACCCGCCGCAGAACGGGTTCGCTCGATTGCCCGGTAGACGACGTGCTCGAAACGGATGGGGTGGCACTTCCCGATACCGGTGTTGACGAGGTGCTGGCCGTCGACGCCGTCGAGGCGTTGCCAGCCACAGGCCTGGTCGGCGAGCGCGGTGTCGTGACCAAGGCTCTGGCGCTGTCTTTCCCCTCTTGCCTGGTTGTTCGGACCGAGGTCGACGTGGCTCGCGGCGAATTCGGTACCGGCTGCGGTTTCATGACGAAGGACGCGCTGCGCTTGCCGATGGCGTGGCTGCTGCTTCCCGAACTGCGATCCGATATCGTTGCTTCCGATGAGCTGGTCGCAAGGGGCAATGCCGGTACGCGGGAGGACATCCGCGGATTGGCCGGCGCCCGGCTCTTTGCCGGCTTGCCTTGTCCGGGACTGGTTGGCGAAGCCGCGGAGCCCGGGGAGCTGGCTGGTACCGGGGCTGACGGTGTCGGGGGTGTGGCTGGCGGGGTGTTGCTCGGGGAGCCGGAGGGGCTGTCGGAGAGGTTCGCTTCGTTGGCTGTTCTGGTCGGTGGAATGGACATGGTTTCTTCTTCGGTTTCGGGTGGAATTTCCAACCGAACGGACAGGTGCTCGGCGGACGTCGGTGCGTGGGTAACGGTGATGCCGACGCGGTTCTGCCCGGCGGACGTCAGCAGAAATCCCGGCTGTCTGTTTTCAGACTGCCCAGCAGGGGCGTGAGGTCGAGCAGACGCTTCGCGACCAGATGGCTCACGTTATGCTCGGTTTGCCATATGCCGTAGACGGCCAGCAGCGACGACTGCAGCAATTCCCTGCGCTGCGATTCGACCAGTGCCGGCCAGACGATCACGTTCACCACGCCGGTCTCGTCCTCGAGCGTGACGAACACCGTTCCCTTCGCCGTTGCCGGCCGCTGCCGCACCGTGACGAGGCCGCAGGCGCGCGCGAACTGCCCCTGCCGGAAGCCGGCCAGTGTCGATGCCGGCAACAGCCGCTGAGCCAGCAGCTGTTGGCGCAGCAGGGCCAGCGGATGGCGTCCGAGTGTCATTCCAAGAGTCCGATAGTCGGCGACAATTTCCTGCGCTTCGCTGGGTGCCGGCAGGTCGACGGCATCCGCGGCGATTACGGCGTGCTTCAGCAAGCCTTTGCCCGCGACTGCGGCTGCGGCATGCCAGCGCGCTTCGCGCCGATGACCGGCGAGCGACTGCAGCGCATTCGCCGCGGCCAGCGCCTGCAGGTCGGACGAAGACAGCGAGGCGCGCACTGCCAGGTCGCTCAGGTCGCTGAAGCGCCTGACGGCGCGCGCTTCCTCGATGCGCCAGCCGGCTTCCTGCGCGAGACCCTGTACCTGGTTCAGCCCGAGTCGCACCGCCGGCGGCCCGCCCTGCGCGGATTCGAGCAGGGCCTCCCAGTCGCTGGTGGCGACATCGACGGCGCGCACTTCGACACCATGCCGCTGCGCATCCTGTACCAGCTGCGACGGCGAATAAAATCCCATTGGCTGGCTGTTGAGGAGCGCCGCGAGGAAGGCTGCCGGATGATGGCGCTTCAGCCAGGCACTCGCATAGGCCAGCAGCGCGAAGCTCGCTGCATGGCTCTCGGGAAAACCATATTCGGCAAAGCCGCCGATCTGGCTGAACAGCGCCTCGGCGAATTCGCGCGCGTAGCCGCGCTCGAGCATGCCGCTGACCAGCTTGTCATGGAATTTTTCGAGTCCCCCCTTGCGCTTCCATGCAGCCATAGCGCGCCGCAGCTGGTCGGCTTCGCCGGCGGTGAAGCCTGCAGCCAGCATCGCCAGCTGCATCACCTGTTCCTGGAAGATCGCCACGCCGAGCGTGCGCGACAGCGCGGTTTCCATGTCGGCGCTCGGATAGCTGACCGGCTCCAGTCCCTGGCGCCGGCGCAGGTAGGGATGGATC
>JACCDS011839700.1_pt1 | contig 18764 bp, 13 predicted proteins | sample 7446441 | NCBI WGS metagenome assembly JACCDS01 (sample SAMN15323445, study PRJNA562643) | freshwater metagenome | isolation source: river surface water | place: USA:Blue River Watershed | collected 2017-08-17
ACCGGCACCTGACCGCCGACCCGATAGAACTCCCCTTCCGCCAACACTCGCAACAATCGCGTCTGCAGCTGCGGCGACATATCGCCGATCTCATCGAGGAACAGCGTGCCGCCGTTGGCCTGGAGGATCTTGCCGCTGCTGCCCTTCTTGCGCGCGCCGGTAAAAGCGCTGTCTTCGTAGCCGAACAGCTCGGACTCGATCAGCGTCTCCGGTATCGACGCGCAGTTGACCGCGACGAACGGCCCGCCCGAGCGCGGCGAATCATTGTGGATCGCCTGCGCGAGCAATTCCTTGCCGGTGCCGGTTTCGCCGGTGATCAGGATGGGGATGTCGCGTCCCATCACGAGATTCACCTTGCGGATCAGCGACGCCACCTTCTCGTCGCCGGTGTCGAGGTAATGCAGGCTGGACAGGCCGCGCCGGTGCACCAGATCATCCGTGCGCGCCTCCCGCCTCGCCGCCGAGGCGTCGTCGCGCGAGCGGCGCTCGGTATCGATGCCGCCGGCCTGCACGATCAGGTTGGGCGCGCGCAGCGCGGCGCGCGCCGACACGCGCACGCCATTGTGCAGGCAGAGGTCGAGCAGGCCCGGCGCCGCGGTACGGTAGTGATCAAACAAGGCCGACACTGGCATGCCGAACAGGGAGCTGAAGGTATGCGTCTGCAATGCCGACAAGGGCAGCCCGAGCTGGAACAGCCCGCTGCGGTTGGCCGACAGGAAGCGGCCGGCCATCGAAAACGATGCAATGCCCTCCATCAGCGTACCAATGAATTCCGGGCGGGTGTGGAAATGCAGCGTGATCGCGTCCTCGAACGCGGCCGAGAACATCTGGTTCTCGATCATCTGCGCGGACATGCGCACCAAGGCCATCGTGTGCTTGTGGAAGCTGCGATGGTCGCCTGTCACGTCGAGCACGCCGATCAGTTTGCCCTGGTGATCCATGATGGGCGCAGCCGAACACGTCAGGAAGTGATTGATCGCCAGGAAATGCTGGTCCGCATGCACCAGCGTCGGCGCCTGCTCGGCAATTGCGGTGCCGATCGCATTGGTGCCCTTGCTCTGCTCGGACCACGCGACCCCGGGACAGAGTGCGACCCGATCGGCCTTTTCAATGAAATCGTCGTCGCCCATCGACTGCAGGATCGTGCCCTGCGCATCGGTGAGCACCACCATGCTGTGGGTATTGACGATCTGCTCATACAGCGTCTCCATCACCGGCAACGCATACGTCGCGAGCCCGCGGTTCTGGTCGATGCGACACGTGAGGTCGGCCTTCAGGATGGGCGAGTAATCGGCTTCGGATTGCGGGGTCAACCCGTACGAAGCGGAGCGGCGATGGGATTCTTCTATCATGACGGCCTGCTCAGAGGCATGAAACATGCCCAAGGTCGACGATGGCCGTTCAGGCAACACCAGTCCTGAATTACCGGATATTCCCTGTCTTCCCGCGGCGGCGGGCGATCGCGACTGCGCCATCTGTTGTCCCCATGTAAGGCACTGTGTCTTTTTTTATCGTTGTTGTCTGGTGGAATGTAGCACTTGTTCCGTTATGAAGCAAAAGACGGGCAAAGCCTCTCTTTTGCTCCAGTGAAGCAGATGGCACGGCTATTGCGATTGCTATTACGTTCGCGCCGGGCGCAAGCCGATCGACTGCTTGCACTCGCGCCGCAGGCCGCAGCAATGTTGGCAAACATTTTTATTAAAAAACCAATGGAGATTATCGAATGAGCAACCTGACCCGTTTAGCCCTCCGTGGACTCGCGTGCGCGGCGGCCCTGGCCCTGTCCACCGCCGTGCTGGCGCACGGTGACGTCACGCCGCAGGCGGTCGACACCAGTGCACTGAAGCCGCTGGGCGAAACCTGGAAGGCCGAGAACCCATACCGCGGCGACCAGGCGGCGATCAAGGTCGGCACCTCGGCCTATGCGCAGAATTGCGCGCGCTGCCACGGCATCGATGCGATCTCCGGCGGCATCGCACCCGACCTGCGCCTGCTCGACCGCGACTGCGCCACCCAGGCAGACGACCGCAAGAAGGCCTGCCATGCCGAGATCGATGAGTACTTCGCGGCCACGGTACGCAAGGGCCGCGTGCGCAATGGCGCGGTCTACATGCCGCCGTTCGACGGCATCCTGCAGCAGGAAGCGGTGTGGGCAATCAAGGCCTACATCGAGACCCGCCGTCCCGACTGACCGGCAGCTTGATACATAATCGACAGCAGTACCGGGCGCCGCGCCAGCGGCGCCTGCCGGAAACACCCCAAGCGCGGTCAACAGCGCCCCCCTGGAGACACGAATGACCTGCATCACCCGACGTGGCGCGCTCGCCGCGATCCTCGCCTGCCTCGCCGTCGCCTTTGCCCTGCCCGCTGCGGCCGACCTCGATAAAATCCGCACGCGCGGCCAGCTGTCGGTGGCCGTCTACGATGATTTCCCGCCGTGGTCCGGCAAAGCCGGCGGCATCGACCATGAACTGGCCGGCGCGATCGCAACGAAGCTCGGACTGAAGCTGTCGCTGATCCCCTTTCCGGCCGGCGAGGATGTCAGCGACGATCTGCGCAACATGGTCTGGAAGGGCCACTTCCTCGGCATGGGACCAGCCGACCTGCTGCTGCACATGCCAATCGACCGCAATGTGATGCAGAAGAATGAGCAGGTTGAGATCTTCGCGCCCTATTACCGCGACACCGTGCAGCTGGTGCGCAGCCTGAAGGCCATCCCCGAGTTCGACGGCGTGGCCTCGCTGGAAGGCAAGAAGATCGGCGCTGAAAAGGTCTCGATCTCGGCAATGGTGCTGCTCGGTGAATCGAGCCTGCGCGAGAACGTGATGATCTACGCGTCCGGTATCGAAGCGATCGAAAAGCTCAAGGCAGGCGAAGTCGATGCCGTGGTCGCGACCCGTGCCGAGATCGAGTCGGTGCTGCGCGGCGCCGCCGGTTTCGAAGTAACCGAGGCGCCGTTCCCGCGCCTGCCGCGCAAGGGCTGGGTGATCGGCATGTCGGTGAAGAAGGAAAACGTCGAACTGGCGCAGGCCGTGCAGAAGGCGGTGAATGAACTGTTCGAGTCCGGCGAGATGAGCGCCCTGTTCGCGCGCCACGGCGTACGTTCCGTCAAACCCTGAGCCGGTAACACCGATGCGCCGGCTGCTTGCATCGCTGCTGTTGCTGTGCACGGTCGTCAGCGCGCACGCCGGCGTACTGAACAGCGCGCAGCTAGCGCAGTATTTCCCGTCGCCGCTGATCGTCGGCGACAAGGATCCCGAACTGCCGGTCTGGCCCATCCTGAAACAGGAAATGACGTCGACCGAGCTGGTCGGCTATGCATTCGAGTCGATCGACTTCGTGCAGCTGCCGGGCTTCTCCGGCGTGCCGATCAACCTGCTGGTCGCGCTCGACCCGAAAGGCGGCTTCCTGGATGTACGCGTGATCTCGCATCACGAACCGGTCTTCCTCGAGGGCTACGGACCGCAGCCGCTGTTCAGCTTCGTCAGCCAGTACAAGGGGCTGTCGCTGACGCAGAACATCGGCATCGCCGCCGGCGCGCGCAAGAGCGCAAAGCTGGACGGCAATAACGTGCGCATCGACGGCGTGGCGAAGGCGACCGCGTCGGTGCGCATCATCAACCAGACCCTGCTGGCATCGTCGCTGGCGGTCGCGCGCAAGAAGCTCGGCTTCGCCGGCAGCCATGATCCCGACCAGATCGCTCGACTCAAGCCTGAACTGTTCGAACGCTATACCCCGGCCCAGCTGTTCGGCCGCGACATGGTGGCTCACCTGTCGCTGGCCAACCGCGATATCGAGAAAGCGTTCAAGGGCACCAACGGCGAGGGCCTCGATCCGGATGGCAGCGTCAACCCCGACGGCCTGTTCCTCGACATCTACACCACGCTGGTGTCGGTGCCCAGCATCGGCCGCAACCTGCTGGACGGCCCGAGCTGGGAAAAGCTGTCCGGCCGCCTCGACAAGGGCGACCATGCGCTGCTGGTGATGTGGGGCGGCCGCTATTCCATCACGCCCGAGGAATTCGTTGCCGGCACCGCACCCGACCGGCTGGCGCTGCAACAGGGCGGGCTGCCGATCGAGATGCGCGACCTCGATCTCGACCTGCGGCTGGCCGACGGCACCCCGATCGCGCCGGAGAACATCAAGGTTTTCCGCGTGATCGCCCAGTCCGGGCTCGACCTGTCCAAGCCGCTTGAATTCGTGGTCAACGTCAAGCGTGAGAAAGGCATGGTCTATCCGGAGATCATTCGCGCCGCGCTGCCCTACAAGCTCGATGTGCCCGACCGCTTCTATGACGTGCCCGCCGGCGACGACAAGAGTTACACGAGCATCTGGCGCGACCGCCTGCCGGAGCTGGCCGTGCTTGCCGCCGCGCTGCTGCTGCTGACGCTGCTGCTTGCAAGGCAGCGCTGGCTTACCGCCAGCGCACGCCGCTTCACGCTGATCCGCATCGCCTTCCTGTCGTTCACGCTCGGCTTCATCGGCTGGTACGCGCAGGGCCAGCTGTCGATCGTCAACATGACCGGCTTGCTGCAGGCGCTGAAGGAAGGGCGCGGCCTCGGCTTCTTCCTGTACGACCCGATGACGGTGTCGCTATGGGCCTTCGTCGCGCTGACCTTCTTTGTGTGGGGCCGCGCCACCTTCTGCGGCTGGCTGTGTCCGTTCGGCGCGCTGCAGGAACTAGTCGCACGGATAGCGCGGCTGTTGCGCGTACCGCGCGTGCGGCTGCGCACCGCGACCGACCGGCACCTGAAGCGGATCAAGTACGTACTGCTGTTCGCGCTGCTGGCATCGGCGCTGTTTGCGCCGCAGCTGGCCGATCGCCTCGCCGAGATCGAGCCGTTCAAGACCGCAATCACCCTGTACTTCGTGCGCTCGTGGCCGTTCGTGCTGTATGCCGCTGCGCTGGTGCTGGGCAGCGCCGTGGTCTATAAATTCTTCTGTCGCTACCTGTGCCCGTTCGGCGCCGGACTGGCGCTGCTGGGTCGGCTGCGGCTGCTGAAATGGCTGCCGCGCCGCGCCGAATGCGGCCAGCCCTGCCAGAGCTGCCGCCATCGCTGCGACTACCAGGCGATCCGCCCTGACGGCGCTATCGTCTATGACGAATGTTTCCAGTGCATGGACTGCGTGGTGATTTATCACAGCGACACCCAGTGTGCGCCGCGCATCCTGCAGGCCAAACGTGGCGTGACGATTCCGCTGCGCGCGATAGCGGCGAAGGAGAGTGCATGAAACGCAGAACCTTGCTGAGCGCCACGCTGGGCGTGGCTGCGCTCGGCATCGGTGGCTGGTGGAGCGCACGCAGCCGGCTGCAGGAATTCGCGACCGGCGGCATCGTGTTCGGCACGACCGCCAGCCTGCGCGTGCTGCACGCGGACGCCGCCGTCGCGCGCGCCGCGCTGTCCGACGCGATGGCGGCGCTGCGCAGCGTGGACCGGCTGATGAGCCTGTACCGCCCTGACAGCGCGCTGTCGCAGCTCAATCGCCACGGCACGCTGGAACAGCCCGACCCGCGGCTGCTGGCAGTGCTGCAGGCGGCGCAGTCCACCGCGCAGCTCACTGATGGCGCATTCGATGTGACCGTGCAGCCGCTGTGGGACGCGTTGTCGGCGCGGTCGGACCCGACGCCGGCGCTGGCACGGGTCGGCTGGCGCAAGCTGGAAGTCAGCGCCACGCGCGTGCGCCTGCGCGAGCCCGGCATGGCCGTCACGCTGAACGGCATCGCGCAGGGCTACGGCGCCGACGTTGCCTTGGCCACGCTGCGCGCGCACGGCATCGCGCATGCGCTGCTCGACACCGGCGAATTCGCCAGCCTGGGCCGGCGCGACGACGGCCAGCCATGGACGCTGGCCGTGCGCGATCCGCGCGACCCGCACGTCGCCGCCCACGTGCTCGGTGCGGATGGCCGCTGCCTCGCAACCTCGGGCGACTATGCGACCACCTTCAGCGCCGATTTCAGCCAACACCATATCGTCGATCCCGCAACCGGCGCGTCGCCGCAGGAGCTGGCCAGCGTATCCGTGCTTGCGCCGACCGGCATGCAGGCGGACGCCCTGTCGACGGCATGCATGGTGCTGGGTATGGAGAAGTCGCTGCAACTGGCCGCCCGGCTGCCGCAGGTCGACGTGCTGTGCATCGCGAAGTCGGGCGAGCTGCATCGCAGCGCCGGGTTTCCGGACACTGCGGCCGGATGACGCTTGCCCCGAAGCGGCGGCGCGAAGGTCGCTGCTGTGCGCTGGCTAAGGTTATGCCGCCGGCGGGGGTAAGGCCAAGCCGCAGGCGCGGCAATACCGATCCGTCAGGCCGAGATCAGGCTCATGGCAGTGCGGGCAACTGCGCAAGCCCGGCACGCTCAGCGGTGAGCGACGTGAGGTCAGTTCCGCGCTGATGATCCCGGTCGGCACCGCCAGCGTGCCCCAGCCGATCAGCATCATCATCGATGCGATGGCGCGGCCGAGATCGGTCCTGGGCACCAGATCGCCGAAGCCAACCGTGGTCACCGCCGTAATAGCCCAGTAGATCGCGGTCGGGATGCTGGTAAAGCCATTGTCCGGTCCCTCGATGACATACATCAGCGTCCCCAACAGCAGCACTACCAGCATGACGAAGGACAGGAACACGAAGATCTTGCGGCGCGATGCCTTCAGCGCGTCGATCAGCACACCGTATTCATTCATGTAGGGCACCAGCTTCAGTACCCGGAACACCCGCAGCAACCGCAGCACGCGGACGTCCACCAGCGCATACGCATCCGGCACAAAGATCGCTATATAAGTCGGCAGAACCGCCAGCAGGTCGATCACGCCAAATACACTGGTGGCATAGCGCAGCGGCTGCCGCACGCAGGCCAGCCGCAGCAGATACTCCGCGCTGAACAGCAGCGTAAACCCCCACTCAAACCAGTCGAACGCCGTGCCCCAGCGCTGCGCAACCGCCGCCACGCTGTCGAGTATCACGATGGTCACGCTGATGGTGATGGCGATGATCAGCCCGAGGTCGAACAGGCGTCCGGGGCGGGTGTCGGTTTCGAAAATGATGGTGTAGGCGCTGTGGCGCCAGCCCGACAGGGGCTTGCCGTAGGGTTGCGAGGTGGGAGTCAGTGCCATGACGCTGCAGGGAATTCGTTCTGGTTCCGAAATGAAAACCACGTCTCCAGCATACCACCCGGCCTGCGCCCGAACCATCGCTGAGCGCCGTGCGGCGCACTTGACCTGCGTCTGCCGCGGCCTGCCGATCAGGGCGAAACGGGAACTCGTGCCAACGCGGCACGGCCTAACCTGCTTCCTGACGATGGAGAACGGCATGCATGAGCGGACGGCCAGACAGGGCGATCCGGGGGCACTGCCAGTGGCCGCCGGCTTGGGCAACACGCTCGGCTGGGTCGGTGTCGGACTGGGTGTAGCCGCCTTATGGCGACCGCGCACGATCACCCAAGCGCTCGGTCTGGACGGCGGCCGGCGCATGACAGCTGCGGTGCGCGCTATCGGCCTGCGTGAACTGACAACCAGCGCCGGCCTGCTGTTGCGGCCGCAGAAGGCCAGCTGGCTATGGGCGCGTGCGGCCGGCGACCTGCTTGATCTCGGTCTGCTGGCGACGGCCGGCCGGCACCGCCGCGGCGACCGCATCGCGCTCGCATCGGCCCTGGTGGCAGGCATCGCCGTGCTTGACCTGCTGGCCGCAGGGGAGCGGCAACGGCGGATGCAGGCCGGGCGGCCGGGTGGCCAGACGGCCGCAGGCACGATCCGTGTGCGGCAGTCGCTGAACATTAATCGCGCGCCGGAAGCGTGCTACCGTTTCTGGCGCGACGTCGGGAATTTCCCGAACTTCATGCAGCACGTCGATGAAGTACGCATGATCGACGCGACCCGTTCGCACTGGAAGGTGCGTGCGCCGCTGGGTGGCCAGGTCGAATGGACCGCCGAACTGGTGAGCGACGTGCCGTCACGGCAACTGGGCTGGCGCACGCTGAACGATGCCACGATCGCGCATGCCGGCGTGGTGCACTTCGCGCCCGCCACCGGTGGGCGCGGCACGCGCGTACAGGTCGACCTGAACTACGCCGCGCCACTGGGTCAGGCCGGCGCGCGGCTGGCGCAATTATTCGGTGAAGAGCCGTCGCTGCAGGTCGCGCAGGACCTGCGCCGTTTCAAGCAGCTGATTGAAACCGGCGAGATACCCACCACCGCAGGACAGCCGGCCGGGCACCGCAGCCTGCTGGCACAGGCGCTGCACAAGGGGCGCGCGCAATGAAGGCGAACGTCTGGCATGGCAAGCATGACATGCGGGTGGAGACCGTTCCCGACCCGCGCATCCTGAACCCGCGCGACGCGATCGTGAAGATCACCTCGAGCGCGATCTGCGGCTCCGACCTGCACCTGTACGACGGCTATGTGCCGAGCATGGAGGCCGGCGACATTCCGGGGCACGAATTTATGGGCGAAGTGGTCGAGACCGGGCCGGCCGTACGCACGCTGCGCGCGGGCGACCGCGTGGTGGTGCCCTTCACCATCGCCTGCGGCGGCTGCTTCTTCTGCGAGCAGCAGCAGCATTCGCTGTGCGAGAACTCCAACCCGAACGCATGGATGGCCGAAAAGATCTGGGGGCATACGCCGGCCGGACTGTTTGGCTATTCGCACCTGACCGGCGGCTATGCGGGCGGACAGGCGCAATACGCGCGGGTACCGTATGCGGATATCGGTCCGCTGAAAATCGACGACGGCCTCGACGACGAACAGGTGCTGTTCCTGTCCGACATCCTGCCGACCGGCTGGATGGCTGCCGAAAACTGCAACATCCGGCCCGGCGACACGGTGGCCGTCTGGGGCTGTGGTCCGGTTGGACAGTTTGCGATCCAGAGCGCCTATCTGCTCGGCGCAGAACGCGTGATCGCGATCGACCGTTTCGCCGAACGGCTGCAGATGGCCAGCGACTGGTCGCGTGCCGAAGCGCTCGACTACACGGCCTGCGATGTCACGCAGGCACTGCGCGAGATGACTGGCGGGCGCGGCCCGGATGCCTGCATCGATGCCGTTGGCATGGAAGCGCATGGCACCGGCCTGATGGCATCCTATGACCGTCTCAAGCAAATGATGCGCCTCGAGAGCGACCGGCCACTGGTGCTGCGACAGGTGCTGCGCGCCTGCCGTAACGGCGGCACGGTATCGGTCCCCGGGGTCTACGGCGGTGTCGTCGACAAGCTACCGTTTGGTGCGTTGATGAATCGTTCGCTGACACTGAAGACCGGCCAGACCCATGTGCAACGCTATATGCAGCCTCTGCTCGAACGCATACGCAAAGGCGACTTCGATCCTGAACGGCTGATCACGCACCGGATGCGGCTCGACGATGCGCCACAGGCTTACCGGATGTTTCGCGACAAGCAGGACGGCTGCGTGAAGGTGGTGCTCAAGCCCTGGCTGCATTGAGCAACCCTGCCGTCCGCTTCATGGAGTCACCGCTGCAACAAAAAATAACAAGGCCGCGCAAGCGCGGCCCCGGTGCGGGCAGTGACCCTGGCTTAGAAGCCGTACTTCAGACCCACCGTCCAGGTGTCGAGCTTAATATCGCCGGCCACCTTGCCGAGGTACTGATATTCGACGGTGGCGGCAAGTTCCTTCGAGAAGTTGTAGGCCGCGCCGATGCCAATCATCGGTGTGTACTTGGTATCGCTATCGCGCAAGCGCGTGGTGGTGATCGGCGCCACCGTGGTGGTAGTTTTGCTCTCCGCTTTGCTGTAGTTCGCTGCCACGCCCAGCTTGCCGAACAACGAGAAGCTCTCGTTCAGCGGCAAGGTGCCGACCGCGGCTGCATACAGTGACTGCATACGCAGCGTTGCGATTGATTTCGCCCCTGTTACCGTCTCAGTGTCCGACAATTTGCCGAAATGCAGGTAGCCAACCTCAACGCCGAAATTTTCCGACAGCGAGTGGCCGAGGGCGAATGACACCGCACCCTCGTTACTGCTGTCACCATCCGCCTTGTAATGCCCCTGGCCGACACCGAATTTTATGTAGCTTTCCTGGGCTTGCGCTGCCCATGACGAGCAGAGCGCCGCAGCAGCGAGCACTGCCAATACTGATTTTTTCATCTGGTTTCCCGTTCCATGAATAGAAGAATCGATTCCTGCTGCCCGATGCCGGACAGCGGCCGCAATTCTATGGAACGGATCGAGGATTCCGCAGGGAGAGGTTGCAGGAAAATGACAGAAATGACGCGCTTGATAAATGCACACCAACACAACCGCCGAAGCGCGTATATCGCCATGCGATCAGGACGGCCTGTCCGGCCTGATCGCAACGCTGAACGCTGATCCCTTCAGAAAAAATACTTCACGCCAACGGTCAATAAATCAATATTCGCTGACCGACCACCGCTCTTGCCTGCATCGTTGAAGTACGTGTAATCGGCGTCCGCCGCCCAGTTCGGCATGAACTCCCAGCTGAGTCCGATGCCGACCATAGGCGCAAGCCTGCTGTCATCGTCGCTGTAGGAAACGCCGCCCACGCTACCCGACCAGTCGTTCCAGTGATACGAAGCCCCGAGCTTGCCGTGAACAGAGAATGCCTGCTGCAGCGGATACCTGCCAACCGCGGCCACAAACAGCGCCTCGGATTTCGCACTGAGCTTATCGGCACCGCTGCGATAGCGCGACTTGCCGAAATTGATGTAGCCGACCTCGAGATCAAGATTCGGATGAAAGCGCACACCGTACGCGAGCGCGGCCGCGGTGTCCTTCTCGCGACCCCAGCCCTCAATATCGGAGCGTGCTTTGCCGACAGTAAGCTTCAGGTAGCTGTGCGGCGCCTGCTGTGCGCTGGCCAGCAGGGGCAATGACAACGACGCGACCAGCAATCCGGCCATCAATCCAAACCATCGTCTGCGCATGATGATTCCTGTTCAGTAAACGAGGGAAATAACGACCGGCGCGCCGACCTCGTCCGGGACGGACACACGAATTCTACGGAAGGCGCACGTCCGTGAATCGGCACCGTCGTCGCACCGATACACGATCCGGCACGCTGGTTGAGTGGGGCTAATGGCCGGCCGCATTCGACGACAGATCGCGACAAAGCCTGCCCAAGATCATGCCGTGCCGGCCAGGGTTCAGTACGCGTCTTCCCACGCGATCGACAGCCGTGCCGCGCACTGGATCAGGCCAACCATGCTGTAGGTCTGCGGGAAATTGCCCCACATCTCGCGGCCGTCGAGCGATACGTCCTCCGACATCAGTCCGAGGTGATTGCGGCGCGACAGCACACGCTCGAACATCTGCCGTGCGCGCGCCTTTTCACCACTGCGCGCCAGCGCGATGATCCACCACAGCGTGCAGACCGTGAATGCAGCATCGGGCTGGCCGAAATCGTCGGCCTCGTCATAGCGCAGCAGGAAGTCGCCGCGCTGCAGCCGGCGTTCCACCGCGCGCAGCGTGCCGATGAAGCGCGGATCGTCAGGCGCGAGGAACTGGAATTCGCCCATCAGCAACAGGCTAGCGTCCAGCCGGTCGCCACCGAAAGTCGATACGAAACTGCCGATCGCCGAATTCCATGCGCCGTTCACGATCGCATGGCGAATCGCCTCGGCCTCGCTGGCCCAGCGCCGCGCGCTGTGCGGCAGTTTCAGCCGCATCGCGATGGCCGACAGCCGGTCGCAGGCGGCCCAGCACATCAGCACCGAAAACGTGTGCACGCGGCGCGTGCCGCGTAATTCCCAGATACCGGCGTCGGGCTGCAGCGCGCAACGCACGGCCTGCTCGCCGAGCCGCTCGAGGTCCGCGAACATGTGGCGGCCCGCCGGTCGCTCGAGCCGGCTGTCAAAGAACGCATGCGTGCTGGCCAGCACAGCAGCGCCGAACACATCATTCTGTACCTGGCTCCACGCGAGGTTGCCAACCCGTACCGGACCCATGCCGCGATAGCCGTCCAGCCCGGGCGCCACCCATTCGTCGAGCGTTGTCTCGCGCCGGATGCCATACACCGGCTGCAGCGGCATGTCACGCGAGTCGGCAATGATGTTGAGGATGTACTCGAGATAGTGCTGCATGGTGGCCGTCACGCCGAGCTGATTTAGCGCATTCACGACGAAGTAGGCGTCGCGCAGCCAGCAATAGCGATAGTCCCAGTTGCGTCCGCTGTGCGGCGACTCCGGAATCGAGGTCGTTACCGCCGCAATGATCGCGCCGGTATCATCGAAAGCATTCAGCTTGAGCGTGATGGCCGAGCGGATCACCACATCCTGCCACTCGAACGGAATCGCCAGGTTGCGCACCCAGCGGTGCCAGTAGGCTGAGGTCGATTCGTAGAAACTGCGGCCGAGCTCGCGCGGCGCGCCGTCGACCGTCTCATCCGGCCCCATCAGCAGGGTCACACTGTCGTGCAGAAAGAACAGCCGCTCCTCGGTCAGCGCGGTGACCGAGGCATCGGTAGTCACGCGCATGGACTGCGCCGCGCCGTAGTAAGTCACATGGTGCGCACCGCAGCGCGCCGCCGTGCGCGCCTGCCCGTAATTGATCGCGGGACGCACGCGCAAGCCGATGCGCGGGCGACCCGCCACGCGCCGGATCACGCGCACCAGCATCGCCGGCGCGAACATGCGTCCGTGCATGTAGAAGCGTGGCGCAAAATCGGTCACGTCGATCACATTGCCCGCATGATCCTGCAGCCGGGTCTGCAAGATCGCGGAATTGCGCTGGTAGAACTGGCGCACCGTATGGCTGTCGTCGAACAGCAGGTCGATAAAGCCGAATGCGTCGGCCGCGTTATTCTTTTCATCCGAACGTAGCAGGCTGCAGCACAGCGGATTGCTGTCGAAGTGTGGATAACACCACCAGGCGATACGCGCGCTGGTGTCGATCAGTGCGCTGGTGCGCGAATTGCCGACCAGGCCAAGATCAAGATTGCTCATCATCGCGCCACAGGCTCACGCTCAGGCACGCAGCGCAGCAGGACATCGAGTAGCTGGCCCACGTCATCATGGTCGCCGATGTGCCAGTGTGCGGCGGTCGCAGCGCTGCGGCCCACCCGTACCGACAAGATGCCGGGATCGAACAGCCGGAAGACGTCTTCGTCGGTCATGTCGTCACCGACATACAGCGCAAGGTCATGGCGCGTGAAGCGCATCAGCTGGCGCACCGCCGCGCCCTTGTCGCCGCGGCCGCCGGGCAGCAGGCTGAAGATGCATTTGCCGGGAATGACACGCGGCGCCGGCTGCAGCTGAACGAACAGCGCGGACAGGTCGGCCATGGCCTGTGCATGGTCGCGCGCATTCAGGAAATGCAGCGACAGCGAATAGCGCTTGTCCTCCAGCCAGATGGCCGGATCAATGCCGGCCATGCGCGGCGCCAGCCAGGCCTTCCAGCTGCGACAAATCTGTACCAGCGCGCCATGCCGGCGCCGCTCGCCCGGCACGCCTTCCAGCCCGTGATTGCCGATCAGGTAGTCCGGCACGAAGCCGAGCCGCTTGCGCATGTCGGCTAGCGCGCGGCCCGTGACAATGCCGACCGGCACACGCCGCTGCAATGCCTGCAGTCGCTGGCGTATCGGCGGTGGCAGCATGACGCCGGCGGGATCGGGGGCCAGTGGCGCTAGCGTGCCATCGAAATCGAACAGGCACAGCGGTGCGCGCGCCGCGAAGTTACAAAGCGCCTGCCGCCCGGCATCGCTGAGCAGGTCGCTCATGAGGCCCGGCGCAGCGCCTGCCGGCTGTGCAAGTGGATCTTCTCCGTCACGCGCTGGCGCCGACGCAGTCGTGCAGCGTCCAGCAGCATCAGCCCGGCCCAGCGATAGACGTTGAAATCGCGCACGCGCATGCGCATGCTGCGCATGCGCTCGCGCTGCTCGGCCTCGGGCATCTGCAGTGCGCGATAGAGCGCCTGCGCGCCCTGCTCAATGTGATACGGATTGATGATCAGCGCCTCGTGCAGCTCGCGCGCGGCGCCGGTGAACTGCGACAGGATCAGTACGCCCAGCTCGTCGTCGCGCGCGGCAATGAATTCCTTCGCGACCAGGTTCATGCCGTCGTGCAGGCTGGTAACCAGGCAGACGTCAGCGGCGCGATAGCAGTGCGCCAGCTGTTCCTCGTCGAAATGCTCGACGCGCAGCAGGACAGGTGGCGCCACCGGATTCGCATGCTTCTGGTTGATCGCCAGGGCGAGCTTGCGCACGCGCGCTTCCAGGCTCTGGTATTCGTCGAGCGACGAGCGGCTCGGCGCGGCCACCTGCAGCAGCGAGAAACGGCCGGCCATCTCGGGATGCAGGTCGAGCATGCGCTCGACGGCCTGCAGCCGCTCGACGATGCCCTTGGTGTAATCCAGCCGGTCAACGCCGAGCGCGAGCTGGTGCAGCGCGGGCAACTGCAGCGACTGCCGCAACTCATTGCGGCAATGGACGACGTCCAGCGGCGCATCCGTGTCCGGCCACGCGATCGAGATCGGATACGGCTCGACCTGGGTCAGCTCGCCGCCATACGACACGGTCGATGCGTCGTACTCGATGCGGGTCTCGAGGTAACGGTCCACGGTCTCGAGGAAATTCTTGCAGTGGAACGGCGTATGAAAGCCGAGCAGCGTATTGCCAAGCAGGCCCGCGAGCAGCGCTTCGCGCCACGGGCAGATGCCGAACGACTCCGGGTTCGGCCACGGGATATGCCAGAACATGATGATAGTTGCCTTCGGCAGCCGCTCGCGCACCATGCGCGGCAGCAGCGCGAAGTGGTAGTCCTGCACCAGCACGACCGGATCGTCACTGTGCGCCTCGGCCACCACCGCATCGGCGAAGCGCTGGTTGACCGCTACATAGTGTTCCCAGTCCGAGGTGCGGAACACCGGCCGCACATGGGCCATATGGCACAGCGGCCACAAGCCCTCGTTGGCAAAGCCATAGTAATAGCCGCGTTCCTCGTCGGCGCTGAGCCAGACGCGGCGCAGCGTGTAGGCGGGCCGCTTCGGCGGCACCTGCACCCGGTCATGGGCGTCAACGGTGACGCGGTCGGCCGAGCCGCTGCCATGCGCGATCCAGGTGCCGGAGCAGGCACGCATCACCGGCTCGACCGCGGTTACCAGGCCGCTGGCCGGGCGTCGCACCACGATACCGCGCTCGCCCTGTTCATGGATGTAGGGCTCGCGGTTGGATACCACCAGCACCTGGTCGCCGGCCAGCTCGTCATGCAGCAATGAGCGCAGCTTGTCCGGGGTCCAGGCCTGCGGCGAGTGTTGCTGTGTGCGACGCTCGAGATTCATTTCGTGCAGCAGCGCACGCAAGTCGCTGACCAGCGGCCGGAACTCGGGCGGCGCGGCGCCGGCCATACCGAGGCCGACCGTATCGCGCCGTACCAGCGTCTTGAGCGACTGCATCCAGCCCTGCCAGCCCCAGTGCGCGATCCATGCGCCCAGCGCAGAGATGACGACGAACATCAGCAGGAAGATCGCGAACAGGTAATTGCGGAACTCGTCGGTGCGGCGCTGGATGAATCCGGTTTCCTGCGCGATCACCAGCTTGCCGAGCTGAATGCCTTCCTGCTCGAGCGGCGCCGCCGTGATACGCAAGCCGGACGGCGCACGCCCCTGGCAGCCGAGTCCCGGCGGATAGCCGCTGCTGTGATACAGCAAGCGGCCGGACAGGTCGCAGAATGCGATCGCATTCACATGCGCCTCACTGACACTGCGGTCGAGCAGGGAACGCACGCCCTGGCCGTCCTGCTGCTTGACCAGTCCGGCCACCGGATCGCGCAGCGAACGCGCCAGTAATTGTGAGCGGGTGTCGAGGTCGCGCAGGAACCAGCGCTGCGCCAGCTCGTCGACCAGCGGCAGCATCACGAGCGCAAATGCCCCCAACACAACGGCCAACGGAAAAATGAAGCGCAATGAAAGCTGAAATGGACGCATCGGCCTGTCGGGCAGGCGCCGCCGACTGCCGGACGGCGCCGGATGGATAAGACACGGCAACGAAAGGCCGCAAGGTCAATAAAATTGACTGCGTTTCACTGCGAAGGGTTCCGTGCGCCCGACGGGCGCAACAAAGTGGGGGAAAATCTCAGAAACTGCGCAGGCCGTCGAGATCGAGTACGGTCAGCCCGCGGTAGTCGAGCTTGAGCAGGCCGGCGCGCTCGAGCACCTGCAGTGCCTGGTTCGCGCGCTGGCGCGACATGCTGCACAGGTAGCCCAGCTCTTCCTGCGAAATTTGCAGCTCGGTGCCGCCGGCCGGGTTGAGATCGCGGTTGAACAGTGACGCGATGCAGCGCGCCACACGCGCATCCGTATCAAGACTGCGGTCATACTCGATCAGCGAGATGAACAGCCCGAGCCGCGCATTGAGCTGGTTCAGCAGGAAACGGTTGAACGGAATGCTGTTGTCCAGCAACCAGTTGAAGGTCACGCGCGGCATGAACGCGACGTGGCTGTCGCGCAGCGCGACCACATCGTACAGCCGGCCGCCGGCCTTCAGCAGCGAGCCTTCGCCAAACCAGCCGCCGGCGAGCATCCCGGTAAAGGTGACCGCCTTGCCCTGCGGCGAGACGCTGCTCATCTTCAGCAGCCCGTCGGTCACGCCCATCCAGTAATCCACCGGCTCGCCCTTGCGGCACACATAGCTGCCGGCTTCAAAGAAGCGCTCGAGGGTGTCACGCTCGACGCGCGCGCGCTGTTCCGGCGTGAGCGTCTCGGCCCAGACGGTGCGGGCCAGCGACTCGGCCAGCAAAGGCCTGGTGATCACGGTCATCGTATGCTGCGGCGCAAGATTGAAAAATGGACGATTGTCTGTCGGATGACAATCGAAAATCAGGGAGATCGTTATGATTGTACGAAAACCGGGACAGATGCGCCCGGAAAAACAATAACAGACACCAACAACACGTCGCTGACGGAGTATTGTTGGGGCCTTTAATACCATTGGAAAGCCATGGTGGAGACAGACACCCGGCCGGCGGATACTTTCCCCCGGCGCTTGCTGCAGCACGCGAAAATGCGGCCGTCACGGCCCGCATTCCGCGAAAAAGACCTCGGTATCTGGCAGACCACGACGTGGGCACAGGCGGCCGACGAGGTGCGCCGGCTCGCGTGCGGGCTGGCCGAACTCGGCTTTCGCCGCGGAATGAACCTCGCCATCGTCGGCGACAACCGGCCGCGGCTATACATGGCGATGGCCGCCGCGCAGGCGCTTGGCGGCGTCGCCGTGCCGCTGTACCAGGACGCGCCGGCCGCCGACATGGCCTATGTGCTGGAAAATGCCGGCATCGACTTTGCGATGGTCGAGGACCAGGAACAGGTCGACAAGCTGCTCGAGGCCCGCGCGAGCGTTGCCGGGCTGTCGCACATCATTTATGACGACCCGCGCGGCATGCGCAACTACTCGCATGCCGGCCTGCACTCCTATGAGGGTGTGCAGGCGCTGGGGGCAGCGCATGACCGCGATCATCCGGATTTCTTCGCCGGCGAAGTCGATGCCGGCCGCACCGATGACATCGCGGTGATGCTGTATACGTCTGGCACCACCGGCAAGCCGAAAGGCGTCTGCCATTCGCACCGCGCACTCATCGCCACCGGCAATACGCTGGCCGAATTCGACGGCCTGAGCTCGGAAGACGATGTGCTGTGCTATCTGCCGCTGGCCTGGGTCGGCGACTTCCTGTACTCGTATGTGCTGTCGCACATCGTCGGCTTCTGCCTGAATTGCCCGGAATCGCCGGCCACCATCGGCGCCGACCTGCGCGAGATCGGCCCGACCTATTACTTCGGCCCGCCGCGCGTCTACGAGAACACACTGACGCAGGTGATGATCCGCATCGAGGATGCAAGCGCCATCAAGCGCGCGATGTTCCATTACTTCATGAAGGTGGCGCGCCGTACCGGCCTGAAACTGCTCGACGGCCAGGGCGGCGTGTCGCTGGCGGACCGCCTGCTGTACAGCCTGGGCGAGATCCTGGTGTATGGCCCGCTGAAGAATGTGCTGGAGCTCTCGCGCATCCGCGTCGCCTATACCGGCGGCGAGGCCATCGGCCCGGACCTGTTCGATTTCTACCGCTCCATCGGCATCAACCTGAAACAGCTGTATGGCATGACCGAGACCTGCGTGACCGTCTGCATGCAGCGCTCCGGCGACGTCAAGCTGGACACGGTGGGCAAGCCGATGAACAACGTCGAGGTAAAGATCGCCGACAACGGCGAGGTGCTGGTGCGCTCGCCCGGCCTGATGGTCGGTTATTACCAGCGTGCGGAGGAAACGGCCGAGGCGATCGATGCAGATGGCTACTTCCACACCGGCGACGCCGGCTTCTTCGATGCCGACGGCCACCTGAAGATCATCGACCGCGCCAAGGATGTCGGCCGCATGGCCGACGGCACGATGTTCGCGCCGAAGTACATCGAGAACAAGCTGAAGTTCTTCCCCTTCATCAAGGAAGCAGTGGCCTTCGGCGATGCACGCGCGACCTGCAATGCCTTCATCAACATCGACATGGAAGCGGTCGGCAACTGGGCCGAGCGGCGCAACCTGCCTTACAGCGGCTACACCGACCTGGCCAGCCAGGCTGCCGTGTATGCCCTGATCGCCGACTGCGTAGAGAAGGTGAACGCCGACCTCGCGCACGACGCATTGTTGTCGAACTCGCAGATCCACCGCTTCCTGATCCTGCACAAGGAACTCGATCCCGACGATGACGAGCTGACCCGCACGCGCAAGGTGCGCCGCCGCTTCATCGCCGACAAATATCGCGTGCTGATCGACGCGCTGTACGACGGCCGGCCATCGCAGTTCATCGAGACGCAGGTGAAGTTC
>JACCDS010865425.1_pt1 | contig 18758 bp, 14 predicted proteins | sample 7446441 | NCBI WGS metagenome assembly JACCDS01 (sample SAMN15323445, study PRJNA562643) | freshwater metagenome | isolation source: river surface water | place: USA:Blue River Watershed | collected 2017-08-17
AATGGAATCGCCTTTTTTAATTGGATACCATTGATGGTCGAGCATATACACGCCTTGTCCTTGTAAATACAGTAGCCCATGTTCCATGATATGTGTTTCTACCATAGGCAAGTGGCCGCCACTATCGTAGGTGAAAATATTCACGGCCATATCAAAGCGCAAATCGTCGGGTAAAAGCACTTGTAATCGCAATGCCGGATCGCCCAAATATTCGGGAGCAGGCACGGTAGCTGCATCTCCAAACAATACAGGCGGATTTTCTACACCCGCTAGCGGTTCAAACACCTTGTGAAAAGTAAGTATTTGCGTTCCTTCCACTACATCGGTAAATGCATAGGTGTGCTCTATAGGCACATATACAAATTGCCCTTTAGTGAGCAATTGACTTGTTGTATTTACTACAGCAGTTGCCGCACCCTCAATAATATAAAAAAATATTTGCGACTGTTTTGTAGTTCCAGAAAGGGTACAATTGCTTTGTGCAGTAATGATGGTTTGGCACAGCCTTGCGCCCATTTGTTCGTTGATGATTACATTAACGGTACAATTATTCCACCCCGGAACTTTGCTATTGATGTAGCCATCGGGAGCAATAACGGCATGGTTGCTTTTTACGACACTACGGGTAAGTGCGGATATTTCCATAAACAATATGTTTTAAGTGTGCTGTTCGATTAATAAATATAAAAAATTGTCTGCTACTTGCAAGGCAGCAGCTATATCGGAGTCATTGCAATTTTCGTCAGGATGGTGGCTGATGCCTTTGTAACACCTAATAAAAAGCATGGCTATTGGCGCTACTTGCGATATAGGAACAGCATCGTGGCCGGCACCACTTACCAAAGACACATCCGGAAAACCCGCTTGCGCTATTGCTTGTTGCAGTAATTGGGTAAACGGGGCATGTGCCGCTACCGGAGCTGTATGCTGTACCAATTGCCAATTGCAAGCAATATTGCGCAATTGTGCAATATGGGTACAAAGTTGCTGTAATTGTTGGTATGCATTGGCCAATAAATCCGGCTCATTACTTCGCAAGTCAATGCTAAAATGCACATTACCGGGAATCACGTTACTAGCCGATTGGGGTATTTGTAATGTACCTACCGTAGCCACTAAATTGGGTTGTTGCAAAGCAAATTTTTCAATAGCTACGACCATTTCGGCAGCAGCACAAAGGGCATCTTGCCGCATAGACATTGGTACGGTACCTGCATGTCCGGCAAAGCCGGTTAAATGTACCAAAATGCGTTTTTGTCCTGCAATATCGCTCACCCAAGCTACGGGTAAATTCCTATTATCCAATACGGGGCCTTGTTCTATGTGCATTTCAAAATAACCCAACCAATCATTGGCCGGAATTGCTTCGTTAGGCAAATCAGCTGCCGTGCCGCCAAAAACCGACATTGCTTGCTGTAAGGTAATACCATCGGCATCCTGCTTGGCAAGTAGTTGGGGGTTAAATGCACCGGTTACTACTTGGCTCCCTAGAAAAGTGGTATGAAAACGAACGCCCTCTTCATCGGCAAAAGCAATAATTTCTATATGAAAGGGCAACAAAATGGTTGACTGCCCTATTTGTTTGGCTACATCTATGCCCATTAATACACCTAATGGCCCGTCATATTTTCCGGCATTGATTACCGTATCGATATGCGAAGCCATAACCAATGTTTTTGCATGGGGATTAGGCGATACCAGTCGGCCTCTTACGTTGCCAATTGCATCGATACGTGTTTGCAATCCGGCTTCTTGCATCCATTGAGCCACCAAATGTGCACCCTCAACAAAAGCAGGCGATCCATAACGACGCGTTACGCATCCGGACTGTTCCGTTATAGCCGCCAATTGCTCTATTTGCTGCACAATGGCTTTTGCCCTAGTATATTGATGAAATTTTTCCGTCATAGGGCGTGGGTAATTATGGTGCCTTGGTTGAGTAATTGGTGTTGTTGGTTATCAAAAACGAGTTGCCCATTGAGCCAGGTTTGTTTTACCACACCATATAAACGTTCCCCAATATAAGGGGATACTTTGTGTTTATGGTATAAATGTTGCGCTTGTACCGTAAATGCTTCATGGGCGGCCAATACTGTAAAATCTGCGTCCATCCCTTCTGCAATGCACCCTTTCTTGTGAGATAATCCCGCAAGTTTTGCAGGCTGCACACACAACCAATTAACCAATTGAGATAGCGAACAACCACGTTGGCGTGCGGCCGTCCATAAAATAGGCAGTGCCAACTGAATAGAGGCAATGCCCCCCCAAGCTTTTAACAAATTGCCGGAAGCTATTTCTTTTAAATCGGGGGTAGCCGGAGAATGGTCGGTAGCTACCAAATCAATAATACCTTGCTGCAATGCTGTCCAAAGTTGGTCATTATTGCTTTTTTCTCTAATGGGTGGCGCACATTTGAATGGCGTTTGCCCGTCGGGTATGCTTTCGGCATTAAAGTACAAGTAGTGTTGAGCTGTTTCCACCGAAATAGGCAGCCCTTTTGCTTTTGCTTGTTGCAATGGTGCAATGCTATTGGCCGATGATAAATGCACCACATGCACCCGACATTGGTATTGTTCGCACAATCGAATCATCATGGCTATGGCGTTGTCTTCCCATTCTTTTGGCCTGCTAGCCAAATAATTTTGGTACGATGCAGGATGCCCCGTGGCTCTAACGAGATTATCGGTTAACTCGCAATGTACCAATAGGGGCAAGCCATATTTGGCAATAATGGGCATAGCCAAATGCAAGTCGGATTCAGTAACATTAGGAAAATCATCTATGCCAGAATGGGTTAAGAAAGCCTTGAAACCCAAAACCCCTTTTTTAATCAAAGGCTCAATTTGCTGATGGTTGCCGGGCACCAATCCGCCCCAAAAACCAACATTGGCGTGTAATTTATGATTGGCAGCAGCTAATTTTTGCTCAAAAGCATCGGGCGTAGTTGTTACCGGTGCCGAATTTAAAGGCATGTCTATCAAGGTAGTAATGCCACCCGCAATAGCAGCCTTGGTAGCGGTATCAAAACCTTCCCAACTAGTACGGCCAGGCTCGTTAATGTGCACATGCGGGTCTATAACACCGGGCATAAGTACGCTATCACCTAATGCTACTATTGGATGATGCGTATTGGCAGGCAATTGTTTTGCCACCCAACTAATGCGGCCATTTTCTATGGCTACATAGGCTTCTGATATGCCTTCCGGCAAAACGGTTTGATAAGAATGTAGTATTTTCAACAACAACGATTTTTTACAATTTTGAAAATAATTACTAAAAATAACCAACAAAAAATTAAATTGCTCGTTTAGAAGGTAAAAAACTGCAAATTTTTCAGTAAAAAATGTTTTTTCTATGGTAGAAGCTATTGTATATGGTATTTTGACGATGGTATTGGGCTTCGCTATTTACTTTACCTATGCTTTTAAAAAAATGGAGCAAACGGCAATAGCCACAGATGCCCCGGAAGAAAAGCAATCGTTTTTATCGTTGGCATATGGCTACATGTACACCATTATTGTAATTGTGATAGGAATCATGCTGCTAGTAACTTGGTATTTTGTGCGCAATACACCTTGGGAAGGGCACTTAATGGAGTGGATGAACATTGTTGTACGACTCATGCACATTACTTTTGGTATTGCTTGGATTGGCGCCTCTTTTTATTTTGTTTTTTTAGAAAATGCGCTCAATAGAACCGATAATGTTCGGGACGAGCTTGCCGGCAACCTGTGGGCAGTACATGGCGGTGGTTTTTATTATTTAGAAAAATACAAAGTAGCTCCGGCTACTATCCCCAAACATTTACATTGGTTTAAATACGAAGCCTATTTTACTTGGTTATCGGGTTTTTCGTTGTTGTTTGTGGTATATTATTTTAATGCAAAAGGCATTTTGATTGATACCAATGTATTAAAAATGAGTAGTTTGGTTGCCGTTAGCCTTGGTATCGGCTCGTTTGTGGTAGCGTGGATTGTTTACGACTTATTGTGTACATCGGCTTTAATTAAGCATACCAATGCATTTACAATTGTTGGTTTTTGCGTAGCTGTAGGCTTTGCTTATTTGTATACACACTTGTTTAGTGCGCGGGCAGCCTACATTCATTTTGGTGCTATGTTGGGTACGCTCATGGCCGGCAATGTATTTTTTGTCATTATTCCTTCGCAAAAAGCTATGGTCAATGCCGCAAAAAAAGGCATTCCGTTAGATGCTACCTTGGGCAAAAAAGCATTAGCACGCTCATTACACAACAACTATTTTACGTTGCCGGTTTTGTTTGTAATGGTAAGCAATCACTTTCCAAGCACTTTTGGATACGAACAATCGTGGGCCGTGTTAGCCGGGCTTACATTGGGTACTGCAGGAATAAAACATTACTTAAACTTAAAAGAAAAAGGACAGTATACCGTTTGGGTGCTACCTATTTCGGTGGCCATTTTATTGGCTGTTTGTTTTGTTACAGCACCGCCAAAAAACAATGATGCTTGCACCAAACAGGTAGATTTTGCCGATGTTCAAGCAGTTATCACCAAGCGATGCGTAACTTGTCATTCGTCTAAACCAACCGACGACGTTTATACAGCCCCACCAAATGGTGTGGTATACGATACGCCACAAGATATTGTGAAACTGAAAGATAAAATCATGCAGCGCGTGGTGGTTACCAAAACTATGCCGCAGAACAATAAAACCAATATTACACCCGCAGAACGGAACTTGATTCGTTGTTGGATAGAACAAGGAGCTAATATTAAATAACCCTACTTCGGCTACTCATCATTAATACACCGCTGACGGGATAAGTATTAGCAAGATGGGCTTACTTATTTTTTAAGCAAATTCAAATCGGGCTGTGCATATTTGTACACTTTGAAGTAGATGGTTGTTTTGGTTTGGTATACACCTTCTATTTGCGAAATACCGTTTACAAATTCTACCAAATGATCGTTATCGCGGCACATTACATCTACTTCTAAATCGTAATCGCCTGAAGTGCCGGCCAAAAAGCTCACCTCCGGTTTGTTTACAATATTTTCTACAACATTTTCTTTCAGGGCAGCAGGTCGTACACAAATAGCAATGTGTGCATAGGAATGAAAGCCTACTTTATCGGGATCTACCCTGCCTAAAATATTGATAGTACCATCTTCTATCAGTTTATTGAAGCGGGTACGTATGGTACCAACAGACACTTTGAGATTCTCGGCCATTACCGTAAACGACATGCGTCCGTCTTTCTGTAAAAAAGACAAAATTGAAAAATCCAAATCATCTAGCATGGTTGTTCCTTTCATATTGCACCAAAAATTTGTTTGACAAAAATGAAGTAATTTTTTGAAAATAATTTTTTAATTTCAACAGAAAATGCATTATTTTTATTTTTCCGTATAACTTTCTAAAAAATTTACAGAATAAAAAAGAATTTATGAAATACGCTCCTATTGCCAACTACATCAATGGCCAATTTGTTCCGGCTTCCACTTCTCAAACAATGAATGTGGTATCGCCGTTAGATGGCACTCTGCTTTCTACTGTACCAATGTCGGCCTCAACCGACTTGGATGCAGCCGTAGCGGCAGCAAAAGCTGCATTTCCTATTTGGAGCAAAACTACAATTAAAGAAAGAGTTCAGGTATTTTTTAAATATAAATATTTACTGGAGCAGCATTTAAAAGAGTTGGCAATGCTGTGTAGCGAAGAAAATGGCAAAACCTATGGAGAATCGGTTGCCGAAATAGAAAAATGTATTGAACTAACCGAATTTGCCACCTCCTTGCCGCAATTGGTAACAGGCGAAGTGTTGGAAGTAAGCAGAGGTGTGGAGTGCCGCACAGAACATGTGCCCCTTGGCGTGGTGGCTTCTATTGTACCATTCAATTTTCCGGCTATGGTTCCCAATTGGACGCTACCCAATGCTATTGCATTAGGTAATTGCATGATTATGAAACCATCCGAAAAAGTACCCTTGTGCTGTGGCAAAATTGCCGAATTACTAAAAGAAGCGGGCCTCCCCGATGGAGTTTTTAATATTGTACATGGCGATGTAGCCATTGTAAATGCTATTTGCGATCATCCCGGAATAGAAGCAGTTTCTTTTGTAGGATCTACCAAAGTGGCCAAAATTGTTTATCAACGAGCTACTCAAAATTTAAAACGTTGTTTGGCTTTAGGCGGTGCTAAAAATCACTTAATTGTATTGCCCGATGCAAAAACCGACATGACAGCACAAAACATTATTGCTAGCATGAGCGGCTGTGCCGGCCAACGCTGTATGGCAGCATCAGCAATGGTAGCTGTTGGTAATGTAGACCATATTGTTGAAAAAATATGCGACGAAGCGCGCAAAGTAGTAGCCGGCCAAAATTTAGGGGCGGTTATTAACCACGAATCAAAAACGCGCATTGAGCAATACATTACAGAAGCAGAACAACAAGGCGCTAAAATTTTGGTAGATGGTAGAAAAGTGGTGGTTACCGGAAAGGAAGCTGGTTCTTATGTTGGACCAACAGTTATTGACTACGTAACGCCCGATATGGCCATTGCAAAAGAAGAAATATTTGGCCCTGTAATTTCCATCATACGCACCAATACTTTAGATGAAGCAATTACCATCGAAAACGCCAACCCCTACGGAAATGCGGCTAGTGTATTTACACAAAATGGCGGCATGGCTAGGTATGTGATTGACCGTGCAAGTGCAGGAATGATTGGTGTAAATGTAGGTGTACCTGTACCTCGTGAGCCTTTTAGCTTTGGTGGCTGGAACGAAAGCAAATTTGGTGTGGGCGATATTACCGGAAAAAGCTCCATTGAATTTTGGACAAAATTGAAAAAATCCACTACCAAATGGAACCCCGAAGCCGGTGTTAATTGGATGAGTTAATGATTGGTGGATACTGTTTAAATCTCAACTTAAAACATTTACAATATGAGTACCTCAACTTTATCGCAAACGCAAGAAATATTACAAGACAATTTTGATTATACTTTGTTTTCGTGGAGCAAGCAAAAGGGTCACACCCCTATTGCCGTTGAATATGCCGAAGGAGTATACTTGTACGACTACGACGGTAAAAGATATATTGATTTTAGTAGCGGTTTAATGAATGTAAACATTGGGCATGGCAATCAACGGGTAACCGATGCCGTGGTAAAACAAATGCAGCAAGTGGCTTATGTTACGCCAAGTTGTGTAACCAAAGTGCGCGGCGAATTAGGAAAAAAACTAGCCGAAATTTGCCCGGGCGATTTAAACAAAGCTTTTTACACCCTTTGTGGTGCCACATCTATTGAAAACGCCATTAAACTAGCACGGTTGTATACCGGCAAACACAAAATTTTAAGTCGCTACCAATCGTACCACGGATCTAGCAATGCTGCTATGTCGGCAAGTGGCGATCCTAGAAAACTACCGGTAGATAGCCAACAAGCGCCCAATTTTGTTCACTTTGATTTGCCAATTGCTTATCGTTGGGATTATGGCGAGGAAAACCTTTTGAAAGAATGCATTGCTTCGCTCGAAAGAATCATTGCATATGAAGGTCCCAACAATATTGCCGCTATTTTACTTGAAGGCGAAAGTGGTTCATCGGGTTGCTTAAAATACCCTGTAGGCTACCTAAAAGCCTTGCGCGAAATTTGTACTAAAAACAATATTTTGCTCATCATGGACGAGGTAATGAGTGGTTTTGGCCGTACCGGCAAATGGTTTGGCTTTCAACACCACGATATTGTTCCCGATATGATTTGTATGGCCAAGGGTCTTACTTGTGGGTATTTACCATTTGGCTGCTTGATGGTTAGCGACAAAATAGCCGCTAAGTTCGACGACACCGTAATGGCAATTGGTCTTACCTATTCGGCGCATCCTGTTGCCTGCGCCGCTGCATTGGAAACATTGAAAATTTACGAAGACGAACATTTAATAGAAAATGCAGCAGCAATGGGTTTGTATTTAAATAAACGTATAGAAGAACTGAAAAAAATTCATCCATCTATTGGCGATTGGCGCAATACGGGCTTATTAGGTTGTATAGAATTGGTGAAAAATAGGGTTACTAAAGAACCGATGGCTCCCTTTAATGCCAAGCCTGATGAAATGGTGGTAATGAATAAAGTGGCCGCCAAAATAAAAGAACTGGGCATGTATACATTTGTTCGTTGGGGATACATATTTATTGCACCTCCTCTATGTGTTACCAAAGAACAAATTGAGGAAGGATTGGCCATTATTAGCGAAGCCATCAAAATTGCAGATGCGGCAGTTACTCCATAAGCTTTGTGCTATTGGTAACTACTTTTTGTATAAGAGAAATAAACTCAGCGTCCAAAGAAAATTGTAGCTAGTCATGCGCTACACCAATACATAAAAAAGCCAATTCTGCTAACTGTTTATGATGTATAATGAACCAATATTAACCGAAGAACTACAAGCTTCATCACTTTTTAGCGATGATTTAGCCCCTGTACCGGCCTCTAAACGTACTTGGAGTACTTGGAATTTTGCAGCACTTTGGATTAGTATGAGCTTGTGCATACCTACCTACATGTTGGCTAGTTCGCTGATACAAGGTGGTATGAATTGGTGGCAGGCCATTATGACTATTTTTTTAGGCAATACCATTGTGCTCATTCCTATGATTTTGAACGGACATGCAGGTACTAAGTACGGTATTTCGTTTCCGGTATTTGCACGTGCAAGTTTTGGTACTTCGGGTGCCAACATTCCCGCATTATTACGTGCTATAGTAGCTTGTGGTTGGTTTGGTATTCAAACATGGATAGGTGGTTTTGCCATTTACCAAATGTTACAATTGTGGATTCCTTCGTTGGCTACCTTACCGCAAATTTTTCCTGACGCTTTTCAATTGCAAACAGGTCCGGCTATTTGCTTCCTGCTTTTTTGGTTGTTGAATATGTACGTAGTATACTTAGGAGTAGATAGCATTAAAAAATTATTGGTTTTCAAAGCGTTTTTTTTGCCTGTTGCAGCTTTAGCACTGTTGTTTTGGGCGTTAAATGCGGCTAATGGTTTAGGACCTATATTGCGTACACCTTCAAAATTTACTGATACCGCCAGTTTTTTTCATTTCTTTTTTCCAGCGCTTACTGGCATGGTAGGTTTTTGGGCTACGTTATCACTCAACATTCCAGATTTTACACGTTACGCTACTTCGCAAAAAGCGCAAATTAATGGTCAGGCATTGGGTTTGCCGCCGGCAATGACTTTTTTTTCATTCATTGGTGTAGTGGTTACTTCGGCTACAACCATTGTTTTTGGCACTACAATTTGGGATCCGGTGGTATTGGCTGGTAAATTCGATAGCAAATTGTTGGTGAGTATTGCCATGATTGCCGTTGCTATTTCTACTTTGGCCACCAATATAGCAGCCAACATCGTGAGTCCGGCAAACGATTTTGCACATTTGGCGCCTAAGAAAATAAATTTTAGAACTGGCGGCTACATCACCGGTTGTATTGGTGTAGTTATTTTTCCTTGGAAATTAATTGCCGACCCTACAGGATTTATTTTTACTTGGCTGATTGCTTACTCAAGTTTGTTGGGGCCAATTGGTGGCATTATGATTGTAGACTATTTCTTCATTCGTCACAAAATACTTATTGTACCGGAATTGTTTCAGCAAAAAGGAATTTACAGCTATAACAATGGCACCAACCCGGTTGCGGTAATCGCCTTATTGGCCGGCATTTTACCCAACTTACCCGGTTTTTTGGTAACCATCAAACTAATTGACGCTCAAAATATAGCACCCTGGATCAGCGATTTATACAATTACGCTTGGTTTGTTGGTTTTGGGGTTAGTGCATTGGTTTATTGGTTGTTGATGCGAAAGAAATAATTTCTTTTTTCTATAAAAAGCAGCTGCTGTAACTTTAAACATGTTAAGCCATACTGCTTATAAAAGTAAAAATAATTAATACATGAGTGTTCTTATCAAAAATGGCAACATAGTAACCGCTACCGATAATTATGTTGCCGACATTTTAATTGAAGGAGAAACAATTGTTGCTATTGGACAAATAGCTGCTAGTCAGGTTTCGCCAACTACCGAAATCATTGATGCTACCGGCTTATTGGTAATGCCCGGGGGAATTGACCCGCACGTACATTTAGAAATGCCTTTTATGGGCACCTTCTCAAGCGATACTTACGAAACAGGAACTAGGGCGGCCTTGTTTGGAGGCACCACCACCGTTATTGATTTTATATTACAAAAGCAAGGCAGCAGTTTGCAAGCCGCATTGGACGAATGGAAAAGCCGTAGTACCAACAACGCTGTTGGCGATTACAGTTTTCATATGGCTGTAACAGATTTTAACGAAAACACAAAGAAAGAAATTCGCCACTTTATTGAAGAAGAAGGTATCACCTCTTTTAAAACCTTTATGGCCTATAAAGGAGCATTGATGATTGATGATCGCCAAATGGTAGACTTAATGTTGGAAGTAAAAAAACATGGCGGACTCATTAATGTACATGCTACCAATGGCGATATGATTGATTTTTTAATTGCCAAACACAAAGCTGAAGGTAAAATGGCGCCATTGTACCATTATTTGTCGCAGCCCGAAGTTACCGAAGCGGAGGCTAGCGGCCGTTTTGCCGATTTGGCCAACTATACCGGCTGCCCGGGCTACATAGTACATTTAACCTGCGAAGGTGCACTCAATGCTGTACGCAATGCTACACGCCGCAACCAAAAAGTATTTGTAGAAACCTGTATACAATATTTAGTGTTGGATGCCTCGCTTTACGAAAACGACTTTGAGGGAGCAAAATGGGTAATGAGCCCGCCGCTTCGCGAGAAAAAAGACCAAGCAACACTTTGGGCCGGCATCAACCAAGGTTTGGTACAAGTTGTGGCCACCGATCACTGCCCATTTATGTGGGAGCAAAAATTGATGGGTAAAAATGATTTTTCAAAAATCCCGAACGGTCATCCGGCAATTGAAAACAGAATGGAACTATTGTTTAGTGAAGGCGTGAGCAAAGGAAGAATTTCGTTGAACAAATATGTGGAAGTAGCAAGTACCAATGCTGCAAAAATATTTGGCATGTTTCCTAAAAAAGGAACTATTGCTATTGGCAGCGATGCAGATATTGTGCTTTTCCATCCTACCGAAAAACATACCCTTTCTGCAACAACGCACCACATGAATGTAGATTATAGTGGCTACGAAGGATGGGAATTAACCGGCAAGGTTAAAAAAGTATTGTTGAGAGGCAAAGTAGCCATAGATAACAATGAGTGTAAGGTAGAGAAAGGTTATGGTCAATTTATTAAACGCAATAAAGTAGCAGGGAAAATTTAATCAATCGAAATAAAAACAATATTTTATGCCTCGTATCATCAAATCCGGCCTTATACAAATGAGCCTAGCCAAAACCGAGGGCGAGGGTACTATTGCCGAAATAAAAGAGGCCATGCTGCAAAAACATTTGCCGCTTATTCATCAAGCAGGCAAACAAGGGGTGCAAATATTGTGTTTTCAAGAAATTTTCAATACCCCCTATTTCTGCCCCGGACAAGATGCTGCTTGGTATGCTAGTGCCGAAACCGTACCCGGCGCCACCACCCAAATGATGCAAGAATTGGCCAAACAGTATCAAATGGTGATTATTGTTCCTATCTACGAAAAAGAACAAGCCGGTGTTTTGTACAATACAGCCGCAGTTATTGACGCCGATGGCACTTATTTGGGGAAATATCGCAAAAACCACATTCCGCATACGGGCGGATTTTGGGAAAAATTCTTTTTCAAACCTGGCAATCTTGGTTATCCTGTTTTTGAAACAAAATATGCCAAAATAGGCGTGTACATCTGTTACGATAGGCATTTTCCCGATGGTGCTCGATGCTTAGGACTCAATGGTGCCGAAATTGTTTACAATCCTTCTGCTACCACCGTTGGCCAATCGCAATATTTATGGAAGTTAGAACAACCCGCCCATGCTGTGGCAAACGGCTATTATATGGGATGTATCAATAGGGTAGGTAGCGAGCAACCTTGGAACTTAGGCCAATTTTATGGATCTTCTTACTTCGTAAACCCACTGGGTCAAATATTTGCTTGTGCCTCAGAAGATAAAGACGAACTCTTGGTTGCAGAATTTGACCTCGATTTAATAGACGAAGTGCGTAGCAAATGGCAGTTTTATAGAGATCGACGGCCTGAAACCTATCAAACAATAACAGAACTATAACGGAAAAAAATCGCTAATAGCTTGCTTTTTTCTACAAAAATTTTTGAACAAAATTTGTAACGATGATACAAAACAACCGACTATCTACCGAACAATACGAACAAAATTTTGCCGACATTCATCCTCCTTTTGAAACCAAAGAAGCGGCACTAGTTGCGGCCAATAAATGCCTTTTTTGTTACGATGCACCTTGTACCAAAAGTTGCCCTACGGGTATCAATGTTCCCAAATTCATCAAGCAAATTACTACCGAAAACATCAAAGGATCGGCCCATACCATTTTTTCATCAAATATTATGGGGGCTGGTTGTTCAAAGGTTTGTCCGGTAGAAAAACTGTGTGAAGGCTCCTGTGTATACAACCTTATGAACGAAGAACCAATCCAAATTGCTCGCCTACAACGATATAGTACCGAAAAAGCAATGGCCCAAAATTGGCAATTGTTTGAACGCAAACCTTCTGTTGGTAAAAAAGTAGCTATTGTGGGTGCCGGCCCCGCTGGTTTAAGCTGTGCACATACCCTTAGTCGAGAAGGAATAGATGTTACCATCTATGAAAAAGAAGCCAAAGGCGGCGGATTAATGACTTACGGAATTGCGGCCTATAAAGTAACTCCCGAATTTTGCGAAGCAGAGGTAGACTATATTACGGCAATTGGTGGTATAGATATCAAATACAACCATGCACTCGGCAAAGACGTTACACTAGAACAATTACAACAAAATTACGATGCGGTGTATTTGGCATTTGGTGTGGGCCTTGCCCGACAATTGGCCATTCCAGGCGAAGCATTAACCGGCGTTGTAGATGCCATTAGTTTTATCTATGATTTGCGTACCAATCATTTTTCATCTATTCCCGTTGGCGACCGTGTAGCGGTGATTGGTATGGGAATGACCGCAATTGATGCTGCCACACAAGCCAAACGTTTGGGAGCAAAAGAGGTTACGTTGGTGTATAGAAGAACGCAGGAAGAAATGCCTTGTACAGAGCACGAATTAAACATTGCCAAACTAGATGGCTGTAATGTAATATGGTTGGCAGCGCCTACAGAAATAATTGGAAAAGAAGGTAAAGTCACCCACTTGGTATGCGATACCATGCAACTAGGTGAACCCGATGCTTCCGGGCGCAGAAGCCCGGTATCTACCGGTACTACCATTACCCTAGAAGTAGATATGGTCATTAAAGCAGCCGGCCAAATGCCTTTTGAACATTTGGTTAAAAGCGAAAAACTCCATCATTTATACGGAAAACTAACCGTTACCAACAAAACACAAACCAATTATCCGGGTGTTTTTGCCGGCGGCGATTGTGTCAATGGCGGTAAAGAAGTGGTAGATGCGGTACAGGCCGGAAAAGATGGCGCATCGGCTATTCTGCAATACCTTATGCCCTAAAAAAAACGTTTATTTTAATCGCTTTAGGGCAATGTTTCGTATATAGTATCTATTTTATCTACACACATCAAATCGAATCATCATGGCAAACATAAGTTCTAACTTTTTGGGCATCCACTCTCCCAATCCTTTTTGGTTAGCAAGCGCTCCTCCTACCGATAAAAAAATCAATGTATTGCGCGCTTTCGAGGCAGGATGGGGCGGCGTAGTTTGGAAAACATTGGGCAGTCAGGTAAAAAATGTTTCCTCACGATATTCTTCAGTAGATTATGGCGGACACCGTGTAATGGGCTTTAACAATATTGAATTAATTAGCGACAGACCGCTCGATATCAATCTTAAAGAAATTACCGAGTGCGTAAAATTATTCCCCGATAGGGCAATGATTGTATCGCTTATGGCCGATAACAATCGCGAGTCGTGGCACGAACTCATCAAAAAGTGCGAAGATGCCGGAGCAATGGGCTTTGAACTCAATTTTGGTTGTCCACATGGCATGACGGAACGTGGAATGGGTGCAGCCGTAGGGCAGGACCCCGAAATAGCCCGTATGGTAGTAGAATGGGTAATGGAAAAAGCTACCATACCTGTAATTACCAAACTTACTCCCAATGTGCACTCGGTAGTACCAACGGGCAAAGCAGTTGTAGAAGCAGGTACCAATGCCTTGAGCTTGATCAATACCATACAAAGTGTTACGGGAGTAGATTTAGATACGTTGGTACCCAATCCGTATGTAGCAGGCAAAAGCGTATTCGGTGGCTATTGCGGCCCTGCCGTAAAACCCATTGCTTTAAAAATGCTCACCACCATTGCGCAAAATGCCACTACCAATAAAGTACCTATTAGTGGTATAGGTGGTATTAGTACCTGGAAAGATGCGGTAGAGTTTATGCTTTTGGGTGCAAGCAATGTGCAAGTTTGTACAGCAGCTATGAAGCACGGCTTCCGTATTGTGGAAGATATGTGCGAAGGATTAAATAATTGGATGGACGAAAAAGGTTTTGCCACACTCAACGATTTTATTGGCAAAAGCGTTCAAAATGTCACCCATTGGGAAGAATTAGACATCAACTATCACCATGTTGCTAGTATCAATCAAGACAAATGTATTCATTGCGGCCTCTGCTACATTGCCTGCGAAGACACTTCGCACCAATCCATTAATCTTACATCCGGGAATCCTTACAACACTTATACTATCAAAGAGGAAGAATGTGTGGGCTGTAATTTGTGCAAGTTGGTGTGTCCGGTAGACAATTGCATTACGATGGTAGAACAGCGGGTAGCTCCGGAATATATTAATTGGAAACAATGGCAAGAACAAGGTTTACCACTGAACGATCATTAATCTTTAGGAGAAAAATTTAAGGGAATGGCACCGGCAATTACCGCTTTGGGCATCGCCTGTTGTGTCACTCCCTTGTACGTTCTGTTCGTTGTGCAGCTAGTTGGCTGACCATTAAATAAAGTAGCATGAAAATCAATTCTCTTCGTTTACAACAGCATTTTGAAGCCATGAGCCTGATTGGCAAAATTGGCGATACCGGCACTTGCCGTCCTGCCCATAGTAGCCTTGAAAAAGAAGCTTTTTTGCTGGCCGCTTCATGGATGCAAGCCGCCGGAATGACGACTCGTATAGATGATTTTGGCAACTTAATTGGCCGGCTAGAAGGCAGTCAACCACATTTGCCCGTACTGATGATGGGCTCGCATCTAGATTCCCAACCCTATGGCGGCAGATTTGATGGTGTAGCAGGTGTTTTGTGCGCAATCGAAGTAGTAACTACCTTGACGGAAAACAACATTGTTCCTACCCGACCTATTGAGGTGATATCCTTTGCCGACGAAGAAGGATGGCGTTTTAACAAAGGATTGTTTGGCAGCAGAGGCATTTTGGGCAAACTTGAAGCCGGCGAATTGCAACGCACCGATAAAGATGGCATTACTCGACAACAAGCATTAGCAGATTTTGGCTGCAACATCAGTAATTTTAAAGCAAGTGAATACGCCAACGGAAGCATTTTTTGTTTTTTGGAACTGCATATAGAACAAGGACCTGTGCTCGACATTGCCAATAAACCGATTGGTGTAGTGTCGGGCATTTCGGGGCCACTTTGGCAAACCCTAACCTTAAAAGGCATGGCCGGTCATGCCGGAAGTGTGCCAATGCCTATCAGAAAAGACGCATTGGTAGGTGCCGCTGAAGTCATCATAGCCCTTAACGAAATTGCTACGCAAATACCGGGCGCCCCTACAGTAGGTACCGTTGGCACCTTGCAGGTATTTCCCGCATCGCGCAACATTATACCGGAAGAGGTTACCCTTACCCTCGATTTACGAGATATAGATTTAGAACGTCGCAATAAATACGAAAATCAACTATTGCAAGCAATAAACCGCATTGCCGAAAAACATGGTTTAACCTACACTTTAACCGAAGACACGAACAGCGAACCACGTTACTGCGCCACTTGGATAAAAGAAATCATTCACGAACAATGCCAATTGCTACAATTAGATGCTCCGGAACTAATGAGCGGTCCTTTTCACGATTCCCTACCACTTTCGTATGTGTGCGATTATGGGATGATATTTATTCGCAGTAAAGATGGCATTAGCCACAACCCTTTAGAATATTCTTCGTACGAAGACTTAGCTATTGGCTGTAATGTATTACTAGGAACAGTAAATACCATTTTAAACAAACAATAAATATTGTTTAAAAAATGACTATCAATGTTTTTGGCTAGTAAATAGCCTTTAAAAAGAGAATTACGTTTGTTTGGGTTTATAGTTTAGCAGGTTTTTTCTTCATTGAAAGAACCTGTTTTTTTTGTGTAACCTATACAACGGGAGCAGTAGCCCAAAAATGTTGTATACAAAAAATCGTTGTCAATATTTATGAATAGAGCGTGTAATTAATAGATGCAATGGTTCTATTTTGAAAATTTCATTCATTGAGCACCAAAACAAAAAAGGACTTCTCTTGTCGGGAAGTCCTTTTTGTGAATGCTATAAATACTTTTGTAATGTATTATGCTTCTTCTGTTGCAGTAGGTGCAGCGGGTTCAACGGCTGTTTCTACCTTACGGTAAACCGGTTGAATACGTTTGGCACGTTGTGCTTTTTTGTGCTCTTCGTTTTTGCGAGCAATTTGTGCTTCATGTTCTTCGTGCCAAGCTTGGAATTTTACCATTGCTGTTGCATCGTCGAACAAACCAAGTTTTACACCACGCAATAAGTGTTTAAGGTATAACACACCTTTGAACGACAAAATTCGGCGAACCGTATCGGTTGGTTGAGCTCCTTTGTGAAGCCATTCCAAGGCTTTTTGACGGTCTAACTGAATGGTGGCTGGTACTGTTAATGGGTTGTAAGTACCAATTTTTTGGATGAATTTACCATCACGGGGTGCACGGGCATCGGCCACTACAATGAAGTAGAATGGGCGTTTTTTACTGCCGTGGCGTTGTAATCGCATTTTTACTGCCATGTTAAATAGACATTTAGCGGCGTTAATAAATAAGGTTTATAAAAAATAAGAATGCAAATTTAGTTAAGTGCTATCTATTTTCCAAGTTTGTGGAAGAATGTTTCGCTTATCAACAACAAATTAACACTTTTATAAGCTGACCGAAGTGATTGTAGCCCAAATACTACACCCGATTGGCGTGAATACCCCGCTGAGGGTTGGCAGCGGGGGCTTTTGTGGCGGAGTAGCAACAGAAAGCGGGACCACAGTTGGTGAAAGCTAATCACTGCTGGTGTTCTTATTAAAAAAAATAGCGGAACACTCTTTGCTTGGCGAGTAGGTGTACACTTTATACGCAATGTTGTTTATATTCGTGGTATGACCGAAGTAACTACTATTGTATTGATATTGCTCACCCTGATATTGATTGGTTTCTTTGCAGGATACGAAATTGCGTTTATTAGTGCCAATAGGCTGAGTATAGAACTGAAAAAAAAGCAGGGCAAAAGCAGTGGCCTCATTTTGGCCCGCTTCATGGAATATCCTGCCAAATTCATTGGTACTTGTTTAATTGGTTTGAATATTTTTTTGGTCATCTATGGCTTGCTGTTCGACCAACTTTTAGAAGAAACCTTTTGGAAACGATTTAGCTTTAGCATCGACAACCCCTCTTTAAGACTAATTATTGACACTTTTTTATCGGCAATGGTGGTGCTTATTTTTGGAGAGTTTTTACCCAAAGCCATTTTTAGAGCCAAGCACGATCAATTGCTATTCTTGTTTGCGCGTGTAGCAAGCTTTTTTGATCATATCTTTCAACCTTTTGCCGTTTTTTTTGTGAATGTGGCACAGTGGATAGTCAAATATTTATTCAATGTTCGCTTATCCGACAAAAGCAATGCTTTTAATAAGGTGGATTTGGAACATTTTTTTCAGCAAACAAAAGAACAAGACGAAGACAATCAAGAATTGAATACCGAATTGTTTGAAAATGCTTTGAGTTTGCCATTGATTAAAATAAGAAGCTGTTTGGTGCCTCGTACCGAAATTGAAGGATTAAACATTACGGCAAGCATAGAGGAAGCGCGTCAGCTATTCATTAGCACACAGTTGAGTAAGTTGATTGTGTACAACGATAGCATTGATGCTATTGAAGGTTATATTCATCAATTGGATTTGTTTAAAAAACCGGCTAGTATTAAAGACATTTTATTGCCTATTCCAGTGGTGCCGGAAAGTATGAGTGCTACAGATTTGCTGAACAAATTCACCAAATTGGGTAAAAGCATTGCTTGGGTGGTGGACGAATTTGGCGGTACTTCGGGCATTATTACGATGGAAGATGTTTTGGAAGAAATTTTTGGAGAAATTCATGACGAATACGATACAGAAGAGTTTGTAGACAAACAAATAGCAGAGGACGAATTTATATTTAGTGGTCGTTTGGAATTGGACTACCTAAATGAAAAATACGATTTAGAATTTCCTGAAAAATCGTCCGAAACACTTAGCGGCTATATCATTAACGAATTTGAAACGATTCCAAAGCAAAAAGAGAAAATCATTATCAACAATTATCAATTTGATATCTTGAATGTGAGCGATACGCGTATAGAGATGGTAAAAATGAAGGTATTGCGATAATTACAATTGG